>Ga0247833_1006119_pt1 | contig 13586 bp, 10 predicted proteins | sample LaCruzMarch2015__7_FD_187117 | JGI IMG/M metagenome (GOLD analysis project Ga0247833, IMG submission 187117) | Freshwater microbial communities from meromictic Lake La Cruz, Castile-La Mancha, Spain - LaCruzMarch2015_8m | ecosystem: Environmental > Aquatic > Freshwater > Lake | place: Spain...
CAGGCCGATGTTGGCGGGCTTGATGTCACGATGCTGGACGCCGACTTCCTCGAGGGACCGCAGCGCGAGCAGGAGTTCCTCCCCCCAGCGGCGGGCGAACTCGACGGAGATGGTCCCCTGTTCACGGAGTTCTTCAGCGAGGGTGCGGTCGCCGGCGAACTCAATCAGCAGGCAGGGCCAGCCGCTGATGGTGAGCTCCGAGATGAGCCGGGTGATGTTGGCCAGGCCCGCGTTCTGCCCGAGCTTGCGCAGGACTTCGCCCTCACGGGCCAGCCGCTCACTGTGGCTGTCGTCGAGGGGAACCTTCAACGCGTAGATGGCCTCGCCCAGCTGCACCTTCAGGGCGATGGCCGTGGCACCCTTGCCAAGGACCCCGAGAACCTTCAGGTCGTTGAGCCAGGTGCCCTTCTCCGCGATGCGGGGATCACCCGTCGGATTGGGGCTCTCGGGGTGGCTCTCGGGACCCGTCAGGGCTTCTTCAAGCCGGTCGACGAATTGCTTGGGCGTCGGAAACGCCTCCAGCCGCAGGGACGGGTGGAGGTGGGTGGCGGCGAAGACAACGTCGTTCAGCTCTTTTTCGACGTCGCTGCGGACTGCTGAGAGCATCAGCCCGTCGTCGCGGTGGAGTCGCTGGGAGAGCTCGGCGGCGGTCCGGGCCGGCAGTTCCCCGGCAAAGACGTAGTAGGCGAGGGCGCCGAGGGAAAACAGGTCGCTGCCGACGTCGGGGCGGGTGCCACGGGCCACTTCAGGGGCCTCGAACACGCTGGCGGTCGCCCCCGCCATCCGGGTCAACAACCGGCTTTCCACCGACGTCGCCGTGTCGTCATCGGTGGCAAGGGCAAAGCGGGTCAGCTTGATTTCGAGGGTGGATGACCCGTCATGGGAGCGGCGCCTGTCCGCCAGACGACGCACGAGGACGGCGTCGGGTGACAGGGCACCGTGCACAATGTCGTTGCGGTGACAGAACGTCAGGGCATGGGCGACGCGCTTCACAATGGCGAGGCGGTCGTCGAGAGACAGGGTGACCTGCCCCTGCGCATCCCGCGATTGCTGCAGAAAACGATCGAGGGTGGTGCCGTCAAAACCACGGAACATCAGGGCCGGGCCAACGGGGCCGTCGGGGTCGTAGCCGTCGAGGGCCAGGATGTCTGGGTGCTCGCCGAGCTTCTTCAGCAGGGCGGCCTCGCGCGCAGCGCGCCGCTCGATGCGGCGGGCGGTTTCGGCCTCGCCCTTTTTGACCAGGTAGAAGCGGACCCGACGGCGAGGCATCGATTCGTTGGGCTCGATGGTCCAGCGGTCCTGGGTGGTCTGGGTCTCTTCGATGATGCCGTTGAGGCGCACCGTGCCGCCAAGCAGCGTCAACTGGCGGGCCTGGGGACGCAGGCCGAACTCCGGCGCCCCGAGGGTCCGGGCCAGCGCCTTCTGCATTTCGCGGGCGTAGGCGTTGTCGCGCAGGTCTCCCCGCGCACCGGGAAACGAGGCCTGCCGAATGGCCGCCGTCAGTTGCTCCTGTCCGACGACGAGGTGGGCACGAGCGGCGGCCGCCACCGGCAAGCGACGGTCGTCGATGCCGGCGGCATGGGTGAGCACCACAAGCTCTTCGACCCGCAGGTGCTCAATGGGATTGCCCGGGCCCATCAATGACCGCGCCACCCGGCGAAGGCGGTTGGCCAGGGCGTGCATCTTCTTGGTCAACAACGGCAATGGGTGGTCAACAACCTCGCGCCCGCGATTCGATGACTCGGTGGTCAGCGTGCTGACGTCGCCGTCGATGACCTGGCCGCGCCAGCTCTTGAGCTCGACCACGAAGAGCGCGTGGGGCGTCAGCACGAGGGAATCGATCTCGTAGCGACGGCCATCGTCGAGTTGGATGGTGAAGAGATTCCAGGCGCTGTACGGCGCGTGGTCGGGCAATGCTGCCCGAATCATCTCGAGGCCCTCCTCCTCGGCACGATGGGCGGCGGGCCCAAACAGGTGAAAGCGTTCCGACGCCGTCATCCCGCCACCTCGATGCGTTCGCGAATGCTCCAGGCATCCGCCAGTGCCCTGGCGCCGGCCAGGTCGTCGTCGGCCCCATCGGACGACACCACGAGCATGGTGGGCACGGGCCAATTGTCGCGCTTCGCCTGTTCGATGACGGGCTTGGCATCACCCACCGCCGACACCATGCGCGGCACCCCCTGCTGTCTGCCAAGGGCACAGGCGAGGCCCAGCAGATGCCGCGCCCCTGCACTCGACGACACCAACAGCACCTGGCTGCGGACCTCGACGCCGACACGCGCCGTCATGGCCGCAGCGACAGCGGCCATCGCCCGGTCGCCAGCGACCAGAATCTGCAGGGCGGGAGACAAGCGGGACCCAAGTGGATCGGCAGCGGGAGGAATGCCCCAGCAGACGCGGGCATGATCAAGGATCTCCGTCGACGTCGACGGCGGCGCCCGGGTGCGAAAGAGGGCTTCGAGCTGGTCGCGGGGCGGGCGGCCAAAGCCGACACCCCAGGGGTCGTCGTCGTACCAGCCAGGCAACGAGAAGACGGGGCCGGGTGCGAAGGCGGCAGGATAGAGGGCAGCCAGGTTCTTCAACGCCAGGTCAATGCGCACCACGCCCGGCAGGTCGGCCCCGTACTGCCGCCAGGCCGCGTCGGCCTCGTCGTCCAGCAGGCGCTCGCCGTCCCGTTGCTCACGGTCCAGGAAAAACGCGGTCGGCAATGCTGCCCGATAAAACGCGAAGGCACCCTCTGGGTCGACGGCGCCGGTCCGGGTCATGCTCATGTCACTCGCCCCACACTACAGCCACGTTCAATTTCGGATGCATTATCAGCATCTTGGAGGTCTTCGTTGCCATCGACCGCCCCCCGGGGGAACGATTGATGGCCACCTTGGCCCACGCCGCGGTGCGGGGGCAAGTGCGGTCATACGGCGACGCCATCCCGACACGCTCGGCGCGCTCGCTCCTACACCCGAGGTGCGACAGCCTGTGTCGCACCGATGGCCATCAGCTCGCCAAACCCCGTGAGGAAGGCCTGGAGAGCGGCCGGCGAGGCAAGTTCAGCCAGCGGAATCGACGTCAGCACGCCATGGCGGGCGCCATAGACCCCAACGGTGTCAATCGCCGGACAGTCGGGGTCCATAGTCGACAGGGCCCAATAGGCGAGGATTTGACGGAGGTCCGCCGGGCGCATGCGGCCTTCCACCGTCGTCTTGATGTCGACCAGCAGGCCATCGACGATGAGGTCGCAGTCGGCCCCGCCGATGGCGAGGGAGGCCTTTCCGAAGGTGCAGTTGAGCCGACACACCCGACTGGCGACGAGCCAGTCTTGGTGGTGAAGCAATTCAGCGAGGGTCATCAGGTCGTCGATGTCCGCTGCTGCGGGCTCCACCAGCCAGGTCGGGGAAAAACGCTTCGTCCGAAAGATGGCGTCGAGGGGCGCCAGGGCAAGGGCAGCGGCCGCGTGCTCGGGCCGGATGACCCCATGTTCCTGGATGGCGGCCTCCGCTGCTTTGGCCGTCCGAATGATGGACTCCAGTCGCGCGTTGGTGGCCTCGTCCACGGTCAGCCATGCATGGTTGACTCCAGCCTCGGCGACCCACCGGCGCACCACAGCATCAGGGTTCAGGTGGCGGACATAGAAGCGCAGCAGGTAGTCAAATGCCGTTCCCACTGCCGATGCGTTCGTTGTCTGCGACACCGCCGCCATCGGCGGCATGGGCGGCTGGTCCGGCATGGTCGGGAAGGTGTCGCGGTACAGTTGCTGCACCTCAGCACGCATCAGAAACGCGCGAAGGCTCATTCTTTGACGACGCCACGGTAGTGGCCGATGGCTCGGCGGAGCGCGTCATGGCCCTCCTTCGGCAATGCCTTCTCGACGGCTGTCAGGGCGGTCGCCAGCTTCTGCTGGTCGTTGCTCAACAGGCCCGTGAAGCGCTCATCGAGCAGGTGGGAATCGGCTGCGACCAAGGCGTTCAGGAAATCGAGGAACACGAGCTGCAAGCGGCCACCAGCCTCGGGGGGGCCGAAGTCGACGAAGGCCGCATCGGGCCAGATCTCGCCGCGGTATCGCTCCGAACTCCCAACCACGAGGCCAGTGAAGAGCGCCCGCTTCGACGCTGTGCCGAGGACTGCTGCCCCTCCCAGCACTTGGCGGACGCCATCGATCGCCCGGAAAAAGTTCTGATCGGTCAACGAGAACCCAACGACCACCAGATGACGAAGCAAGATCGACGCCTCCACCAGCGACAGCAGGCTCCGCGAACGCGCGTCATACCGCAGGTAGGACCGACGGGTGAGCACCAGCCCGTCCTCACCCACGGTGCCGTGCAGCTTCAAGACCCACCGCTTGCCCAGCTTCGGCTCGTCACGCGGCAGCACGGAAGCCTTTCCTTTGCCGAAGGCGTTCTCGAGGAGGGGATCGAAGTTGGTGGTGACGTAGCCTTCAGCGGGGAGGGCCGCGATGAGCCTGTGGCCAAGCCCCGGCATCGTCGCAGTGTCATCGGGCGCCAGCGCCTCTTTGACACGGTCGGCCAACTGTTTCTCGGGGTCGCTCCCGCCGACCGCAATGAGCCGGGCGACCACCTCCGCGGCTGCGAGGGCATCCGCCGACGCCAATGCCGCCAAGTCCTCGAGGTCAGTGGCATCGGTCAGCTTCGACTTCGCCAGGGTGACAAGCAAATCCCTCCAGCCGGGCAACCCGGCGTCCATGGACACGCCGGCGCCGACGAAGAAAACCGGCTTTTGTTCACCGGCAAACGCCGACGCCAGTGCGACGGCTTGCTTCCTGAGAGCGGATGACAGGCCATCAAACGCCGAGGGAATCATCGCCCGTGCCTGCTGGGCCGCGCCAAGCCAGGCGCGGTCGTCGCCCGTCACCAGGACAATGTCCACGGCGTGCTCGACCGCCGCTTTCACAAGGGCCGGCACCAGGTCGCGGGCGATCTCAAACGGGTTTGCTTCCCCGCCACCAACACCAATGAACGGCAACGCGATCCGGTGGGGCCCAGGCAACGAACTCGCCGACTTCACATGGGCGGCCGCCATCTTCACAAAAGCCATCGCCCCATCGACGTACCAGCTGACGGGCGTCCCCTTCGAGCCGCCAGTGTCGACGCGGAACAACTCGATATTGCGCCAGCTGCCGATGTGGGCGCAGCGTTCTTCCCTGTGTCGCCCCACCTCGGAGGCCACGGCCTCCCTCAGGTCTTTCGGCGCCAGATAGGCACGGGCTGAATCGGTCCAGCGACTGCCGATGCTGCTCTTCTTGCCGCTCAGCAGGATCGCCGCGCAACGCAATTGAAGAAGATCGCCAGGAATGATGAAGAGATGCCCCATCGGCGGACCCTATCCCAAGTCGGCGTGCAGGCAGCGGCAAACCGACAGGCTGCGACCAATCCTGTCGCATCTCCCGAGCAGAGTGCATCGTGGAGTCCGCCATGCCCCTGCACACTGCGACGCGCCTCGACATCCGCTTCGTGGGTCTGCCTGCCCTGCCCTTCAGGCCACGGTGGGCGTGCCTGGGCGAACCCGTCGTCCAGGTCATTGCTGGCCCTGCATCGGCCATCCAGCAGGCCATGGCCACGTCTTCGGCCAACTTACCGCGCCTGGCGCTCGTCATTGGCGACGGCTTTGTCGACTGCGCGAACCTTCAGGTCAGGGTACCCACCGTTGGGGCCGCCCGGCAGGCCTGCAACGTGCTCGTGAGCCTGTCCGCCGGACGTGCCGGCACCATCACCGACGTCGACGCGTTTGATCTCCGCCAGGTCGTCGTCAGCGGCTGCGACGAAGGGGTCATCGTCCGGCGAAGGGCCCCGACCCTCGTAGAAGCCGCCCGTCTCGTCAGCGCTGAGCTCGCCATCCGTCAGCCGCTCACCGCATGCATCGGCCTGACCGTCGGCAACCACGACGCCTGCCTCACCGAGGTCAGCGAGGCGATGGCCATCCTCGGTGACGACGGCGACGCAGCCTTCGACCTGGTCTGCCTGCTGCGGAATCCGCCGGGTCGATTCAACCTCCCGACGATCGAGTTCTTCGCCGGGGTAGTGTGAGCGCTCAGCACAAGGGGGAACGTGATGGCATCCAAGAAGAAGAAGTCTGCGACGCAAGGCAAGAAGGCCGCCACCAGGAAGGTCGCCAACAAGAAGAAGGTCGCCACCAAGAAGGTCGCTACCAAGAAGGTCGCCACCAAGAAGGTCGCCACCAAGAAGGTCGCCACCAAGAAGGCCGCCACCAAGAAGGCCACCACGAAGAAGGCCGCCACCAAGAAGAAGCCTGCCAGCGGAAAGGCAGCCAAGGGAAAGAAGAAGGCCAAGGCCCGGCTCACTCTTGCCGCTTTTGAGCGGCTCACCATCAGCCAAAAGATTCGACGAATTCTTCCGCTTCTCAAGCGTGAAGAGGACCTTGACCCGGGCTCAGCAGATTATTCGAAGTCAACCGACGTCGTCGTTGTCGAACAGGACTCGGGCATCTCCGGCGGGCTGATGGTCGGCTACTTCTTCCGGGATGCCGCCCATCTTGCCGCGGCGCGATGGGCAGCCAGGCAAGAACTGGAAGACGTCGACCTCAACAGCCTTGACGATGACTTCGATATCGATGAGGTCGAGGGCATTCTGTCAGGCTCGCTGCAGGGCGAGAAGATTGTGTTTGAGGGGTCTGTCAGGGAACTCCTTCGTGGAAGCGAAGGGGGCGTGATCCGGGCAACCTGGCGAGAGCGTCTCGACGAGGAAGGGGACGACCTGGAAGACGAGGAAGACGGCGACGACGATGCCAGCAACAGTCAGAGTGACAAGAAGGCGAAAGACCCCGAGCGCCCGGTCATCGATCCCGATGAGCAGGACGAGTTCCTGGGATTCATTCGGTCCGGCGGCCTCGGCTGAGGCCGGTGCAATCACCAATGGTCCGGCTTCCACCAACCCCAATCGATGCCCTTGGGGCTGTCGACATCAACCACCAGCGCGTGCCCATCACCGTGCATGAAGCCGCCAACACACGCGATGGGAACTCCGTTGATCTCGTCCTCGTACGACTCGTGGTCGTGGCCACAAACGATCAGATCGACGTTCGATGCGTCCACGATGTCCCACAGATCGTCGTGGTCGGTGAGGTGCCGGTGGAGAATGCCATATGGCCCGTGATGCATCGCCAAAACCACCTGGCGCTTGCGGACGGAGGCCAAGGCAAGGATTCGCTCGAGGTCGGCGAGTTGGTCAGCTCCGACCGTCCCGAGGTGCAGCTTCGGGAAGGAAGTCGGAGCGATTGTGTCAAGGCCAACAATCGCCACGTGGTCAAGCAGTTGGTAGGTGGGGAAGGCCCGCCCAGAACGTCGCCCTTTGAGAAAAGGCTTTATCCGCTCTGCATATTGGTGTCGGCTCTGTGTTCGGTCCAGAAAACCTGCACGAACATAGTCGTGGTTCCCAGGAATTACCGTAACTTTTCGATTCGTGTCGAATCCATAGTACTTCACGAGGTCTCGAAAATCAGCAAGGTCCGAGCCCGATTGGGGGTTCGCGCTTTTGCCATTCACGTCGCCGCACACAAGAAGATGATCAGTATCGTCTGATTCGTAGATGGCATCAAGGAAATCACTGAACCAGTCGTAGGCCGACGCGCCAACAAACTGGTCACTCAGGTGAAGGTCAGAGACACAAACAACACGAGTCATGGAAACTCCAGGGTCGCGGGCTTTCAAACCACACTTTGTGTGCCGGCGGGTCCTCGCAGTGGCCGGCACCACTCCATGCCGCCACTCACACCAAAGCGATCCGCAACGCGTCAGCCAGCGTGTGGACCGGCTGCAGGTCGAGGCCTGCTCGGACCTTGTCGCTGCACTTCTCCAAATCCGAGGCGTTGCCGGCGGGAAGGATGACCGTGCGGCGGCCGTGGGCCAGAGCTGCCCGCAACTTGTCGGGCAGACCACCAACCTCGCCAACGTTGCCCTGCAGCGAAAGCTCCCCCGTGACCGCCAGTCCCCGACGCAGGGGACGCCTTGTCGCCGCTGAAATCATCGCCAGGGCGATGGCGAGGCCGGCGCTTGGGCCATCCTTGGGTTCGGCCACGTCCACCAGGTGCACTGCAAGGCGTTTGGACTTGAGGACATCGACACGGATGCCCAGGGCCGGGCCCAGGTGCAGGACGGCATCGTAGGCCGCGTGAATGGACTGCTTCATGACGTTGCCGTGGATCCCCGAGACGGAGAATCCGTTGCCATCGACGAGAGCGCACTCGACGAAGCCGACGTCGCCACCGCCGGCGCTCGAGACCGTCAGCATCGTGATCTTGCCAGTGACGTCGTGCTGGTTCACCTCGGCGTCGTGCACCAACAGGGCAGTTCCCTTCAGCAGGTCGGGTGCGCTGAGGGAACGGATCTCGGGTGGCGCCATGCTGTACTCGGGGAACTCGCCAGGGGCCATGACATGCAGCTGGTTGTGCACCCGCTGCCGGAGCTCAGTGGCAATCCCCACGACCTCCCAGAAGCCTTCTTCGTCAGCCTGGCCATCGGGATAGACCATCTTCAGCAGCCCGGCCGCGATGCGGTGGACGGCTGTGGTGTCACGCATGGTCGCCGGCGACGGCAGGTGGACCCGCTGCTGCACCACCTCCAGGAAGCGAATTTCGCCCCGCAGTTGATGAAGCACCTCACCGAAATAGTCAGACAGAAAACCAACGCTCTGGGCCAGACCGCCATCGCGAATCTTCGGCAGTTCCCAGCCGGGAATGAGACCGTGGAATCGGTCGATGAGCGCGGTGTCACGGAGTTCAGCCGGCAGCACCTCAAAGAGGTGGAGATAGTGCCGGTCCGGCTGCCCGTCGGCGCCGACGTTGAGGTTGCCCGCAAACAAGAGACTGCAGTCGGTCTGGAAGGCCCGGCCACCGCGCGCGATGCGGCCAGACTCCATGTAGTCCTTCAGCATGGCGATGAGGCCGACATCGGGAAATGACGTCGACGACACTTCATCAAAGACCACCACCTTCTTGTGGCCGATGATGCCGAGTTCTTTGCGGTTCAGGTCGTAGAAGAGCGAGGCCGGTGTGGCGCGGGCGCCCGCCAACAAATAGGCACGCTGGGTGATGCTGCGCAGCAGATAGCTCTTGCCGGTTCCCCTGGGCCCAAGCTCGACGAGGTTCACATTGTTTTGGACGAGGGGAATGAGCCGCGTCAACGCCAGCAATTTGTGGCGTCGCGTTGGCAAGACGCTCGCGTCGTAGCCGCAGCTGGCGAGCAACAGCTCCAGCCACTCGTCCATCGTGAACTTGGCGCGGTGGGCCTTGAAGGCCGCCATATCCGGGCGCGTGAGTTGGTAGGGCGTGAAGTCCTGGACGGAAATCTGTCCATCGCTCTTGTCATAGGTCAGGACGCAGGTCCCCCAGAGTCCGCCGCTCAGCAGCTCCGGCACCTTTTCCACCATGGCCTCAGTGACCAGCAACTCGTTGCCGTCGAGCTGGGCGATGCGGCCGATGTGCCGCATCTTCTTGGGCTGCGGTTCCACGTCCAACAGGGCCACCAACCTCGCCGAGCCATCGATCATCAGCCGCGAGATGAAGTCCCCGCGCCGGTCGGCGTCGACCCAGAAGGGCTTGAGCTTGGCGTGCACATCGGCGGCCGTGGTGGCGGCGTTGGCCGCCCGCGCACTGGCGAGCAGGAACTCGGTCACAAACCGGGGCAGCAACTCGAAGCCCGCACGGAGCGCTTCACGCTTGTTGACCACGAGGGGACCGTAGGCCGCCTCAATTTTCTGGGTGAGTTCGGGGGTCATGTCGTTCCTTCGTCAGTCAAAAATGCCCTCGAGGGCGCCCATATCTCGCCCATTGAATCCTGCCGCCCGATTGGGTGCTGGCACAACAGGGGTGCGGGAGTCAGCGACCGGTACATGAGGCGGGCTGGGGCGCACCGGCGGCGCGGCAACGTGAACACCCACGGAACCGAGCCCGAGCCGCTCACGCATCTGCGCGGCGCGGCCCTCGACGTCGCCACCGGCCTCATGGTTGAGGCCGACAAACGCATCGACCAGCGCCGCCAACCGGCCACGGTCCTGTGCGGTGCGCAGTTGAGACATCGGCACTTCAATGTCGTGGATGCCCATGACGAGGGCTGCGCCCATGATGGGCAGCACGCTTCGATCACTGTCAGCGACCTTCAGGTCACCGATGGCCAACGCGACGAATTGTTCGGGCCAATGTGCCGACGTTCGTCGTTCAGTCCATGGAATGCCAGTCAGCAGGCGAAGTCGGGCGGAGGCCAATTCGTAGTCGGAAAGGTTTGATGAGGGAGGAGGCAGCGGCGCTGCCGACGTCACGATAAAGTCGGTTAGCTTCTCGTGGACGAGGGTCACCAGCGTGTCCTCCTTGACCTTTGAGCCGGCGATCAATGCAGAGCCGCTCTTGCCTCGCAGGTCGTACCCGCGGTCTTTCAGATGCGTGCGAAGCAGAGCCACATGGACGTCGGTCAGGCCACGACGGCGCTCGATACCCGCGAAGTCGAGAAGCTCATGCAGGCGAAACTGCCGATCCTCACTGAGTTCAAAGACCACGTCTTCGTCGTCTTCGTCGTCTTCGTCTTCAACTTCGTCTTCGTCTTCGTCTTCATCTTCGTCTTCGTCTTCGTCTTCGTCTTCGTCTTCGTCTTCGCTGGCCGGCGGCAGCACGAGGACGTCCGATTCGATGCCCGGCGACGCGTCAAGATCAGTGTAGGCGTCGTGGGACAGCGCGCAAAGCCAGTAGCCGGCGTCCTCGACCATCACCCGCAGGGCCTGGAAACGCTCCGTCCGCAATCGTTCGACACCACCGAGACCCGCCTTGGCGAGGACAGTCTGCAACTTCAGGACCCGCGTGTCGCTGCGCCGGGCGTCCAGCCAGGCTTTCAGGACTGCGACGTCCGCCGGGAGCTCCTCGTCTTCTTCTTCTTCGTCTTCTTCTTCTTCGTCGTCTTCTTCTTCTTCGTCGTCTTCGTCTTCTTCTTCGTCGTCGTCACGCTCAAGGGCGTCGTAGTTGGCGTTGATGAAGACATCGACGGCGATCTCCCGAAGAACATCTGCGCTTCGGTAGGTGCTCGACGACGGCAACGACCGCCACGCGTCGCCAACGATGAAGCCTGCGGTCAGCAGGGCATGCAGGTCTGCCCGGCGCAGGTCCTCGATCACGGCGAACACATCATGGCCATACGAGCGGGCCAGCGACTTCTGCATGTCACCGTTTCGCTTGCTCGTCGGCAGCCCGCGCTTGTTACAGAGCCCGGCAAGGCCCTCGCCGCCGGATGATTCACCCACCCACTCGAGTATGTCCTTCACCTTCACCATTGCGTTGGCACCTCGTAGAGCAGGGACAGCAGCCACAGGACCACGAACAAACGTCGTCGGATGCTCGTTGGGTCACTTCCCGGTGCCTTTCCTATCGCGCTCCTGCCACCGCGACCAGCAGGCCCGGCCAAACGACACCGTGAGACACCCCCCTTCGGCGTCAAGGGCGCCACGCTGCATAGCCAAACCACAACGCGGTCCCGTCGAGCAGGTCGCCGATTGGCCAATCCCTTCCCGACGGCACTCCTCGGTCGCTGCATCCCACCGGCTGGGCACGCATCGGGTCTGCCTGGTCTCTTTTCAGCGCTCCTTCCTCTCAGCGCGGCGTCGTGCGTGATCAGGCATGCCAACGACGCTTGACCCCTTTCCACGTTCGAGAACACTGTTCAGGTTCCGCTCGGCTGAGTTGGATTCTCTTTGGGGGTGGCATGGGCTCATTGGTCTTGTTCCCAACTGTCTTCTTCTGCTTCACGCGCTGGGCGCTGGCGGCTCGCGTGCGCCAGTACGCGTGCATCTCGACCCTCCTCGTCGGCGCGGGAGCGACTGCCTGTGGAGGCGCGGACCTGGCTGCAAACGACGAGTGCAGCGTCGTGGTGCGTGACGGTGAGCGCCTCGTGCAATGTCCTGATGGAACTGAGGTTACGCTTCCCGCCGCCGACGACGACGCGGACTCAGCGTGCACTGCGCAGACCGACGCGGCTGGCCGGAAGACGATCGCCTGCGATGATGGGACATCGGTGGTCATCGCGGACGGCCAAGATGGCTCCGCAGGGATCGTCGGCGAGGCAGGTCCCCAAGGTCCCCAGGGTCCCCAAGGTCCCCAGGGTCCCCAAGGCGACAACGGCGTGTCGGTGACGGCAACCGCACTGGCTGTTGGCGATGTGAACTGCCCTGAAGGCGGTGTTGGGCTGTTTGACGGCACGACGACGACATTCGCCTGCAACGGCTCCGGGGGAGCCGACGCCTCTGTCGTTTCGATTCTCGAGCTCGACGATCCAAATTGTCCGACGGGCGGCGTGTCGCTGTTCGATGGCTTGTCGACATCGTTTGTCTGCAATGGCCTCGACGGAGCTGACGGACGTGACGGGCTTGTCGGCGCGCAGGGGCTGAATGGAACTCAGGGTCAGCAGGGCCTGACCGGAGCCCCGGGCCCACAGGGCCTGACTGGCGCAGAGGGCCCGCAAGGGCTGACCGGCCCACAGGGCCCGCAGGGCCTCAACGGCGTCCAGGGTCCGCAGGGCCTGACCGGCCCACAGGGCCCGCAGGGCCTGAACGGCGCCCAGGGTCCGCAGGGCCTGACCGGAGCCCAAGGCCCGCAGGGGCTCCCCGGGGCACCAGGCCCCAAAGGTGACGCCGGACTTTCGATTCAAACGACTTCGCTGGATGTAGGCGATGCTGCCTGTGCCGCCGGAGGGACCTCGTTGTTTGATGGGGTGACGACGTCATTTGTCTGCAATGGCGACGTTGGTCTGCCAGGATCACCTGGAGCGCTCGGGCCTCCTGGGCCGTCTGGCGGCCAGGGTACGCCCGGGCTTCAAGGGCCCCAGGGGATTCAAGGGATTCAAGGGATTCAAGGTAGCCAAGGCCCAATCGGCAATGATGGGACCGACGGACTGTCCGTGGTGGCGAGTTCGCTGAATGTCGGCGACCCCGATTGCCCGGCTGGTGGGGCATCTTTCTTTGACGGTGTGAGGACGACGTTTGCCTGCAACGGGGAAAACGGCACGCCTCCAAGCGTCGCCGACATCCTCAATGCATTGGGAAGTGCACCGGTAGACCTTGCCCCTGGGTCGACTGTCGGCGGCCAGGCCGTCGCTTCCGCGACCAATGTCCAGGTCTTCACCTCATCCGGAACGTGGACGAAGCCAGCGGGTGCGGTGGTCGTGGAGGTCATCTGCGTTGGAGGAGGCGGAGGAGGAGGAAGTGGCGCGCGGCGAAGCATCAACGACCTGTCAGGAGCGGGAGCGGGAGGCGGTGGAGCCGTGACCCACGTGACTTTCGTTGCAGGTTCACTTGGCTCGCAGGAAGCCGTCATCGTTGGCACCGGAGGTACAGGGGGCGCCGGAGGCGTCCCGAACCTCACCGACGGGAACTCAGGCGGCAACGCAGGCTTGTCGAGGTTTGGCACCTGGACGCAGGCGGGCGGCGGCGGTGGCGGTGAAGGCGGCCGTGTCTCGTTCTTCCATTCGGCCGGCGGCGGCGGCGGCGGCTCGCTGACCAGTGGTGTCGGTCCTGCGGCAGGCATTCCCGCCAGCACATCGTCAGGAATCGGAGGTCAGGGGACGCCTGGATCGACGGCCCCGA
>Ga0247833_1006125_pt1 | contig 13575 bp, 8 predicted proteins | sample LaCruzMarch2015__7_FD_187117 | JGI IMG/M metagenome (GOLD analysis project Ga0247833, IMG submission 187117) | Freshwater microbial communities from meromictic Lake La Cruz, Castile-La Mancha, Spain - LaCruzMarch2015_8m | ecosystem: Environmental > Aquatic > Freshwater > Lake | place: Spain...
TCTACTTTGGCGTGATTGAATTGAGTTCCATCCCCCTAACGTACGTGAACATATTCCATCCCAAACAGATACCGTATCACGAATGGACGAAGACTGAGCAAAGTAATCCGAGGTTGGAATCATTACGATCATTTATAACAAAATCGAATGAAATTGCCAGAGTAGCATTCGCTGCGACCTTTCTACTATTACGAGGACTATATTTTCCGTACGTTTCATTTTGTATGTGCTTACCGGATTTAATCACGGCGTATAAGGCCCCACCCCCTGGTGTACCAATGGCCACGGGGTACTTCCTTATTAGTTCAATATTTACCTTTTCATGTCTGCAGGCATACTGGGGCGTACTCGTTGCGAAGCAGGTTATTAAGGCCGTCCGAACAGGGAAGGCGGAAATTCATGTTGAGAATCGAAATAAGGGGGAATGATGTCAAAAATTGATGATGATGATGATTGATAACAACTGTACCGCATGTTAGACACCACTGCAGGAAGAAAAATATATTGAAACATATATTATGTAAAAAAAATCAACTGTGTAAATAAATGTACAATAGATTATTGTACCTGCTACTTTTGTTTCTTTTGAAATCCATTATACTGCGAACACCAAATACCCGAACATGTATCCTGCGTTACATCTGGTTGAAACAATACGCTCCATGCACCTACATCAGTAGTACTCGATAATATGGACCCACGTGCATCCAAAACCGTATACGTCTGTTTCATCCAATAATCGTCATTCGTATTGATTGGCGCTAATAATCGTCCATGATCCTTGTTCAGTATGGACGTAGCGAATCGTAGTGCCTTGGATTTATTAATCGCAAAGTTGAATACTATAACATCGAACATATTATTGTCATCATTACTACTACTACTACTACTACTATTAATATGTTGATCTAAATATCGTTCATCATCCATGGCAAAAAAACGTACACTCTCCGGACATGCCCCCGTCTCATCTTCTATTACATATTTGGTCCATGCCGTCGAACTCCAATCGACCGCGTCTATGGTATGATACCCCAAATTATACAATACCTCCGTGGATACGCCCGCACCAGCACCGACGTCTAATGCACGTGGTGTCGATCGATTGAATTGTTGTTGTTGTTGTTGCTGTTGTTGTTTTCTATTAAATTGTTGTCGCTGTTGTTGAGCTGCTGCCGCTGCCAACGCCGTGGTGGCCGCCGCCGCCGCCTCGATCAAATAATCGCTGGCGATGGTATCATATACCTCCCGGGGACTCACGTTGGTATCGCGACTCGCCACCATGGCATTATTATACTCCTCGAGACCATACGCGGCCGAATGGAATTTGGTCGCTACTGCTGCCGGTGGTAGTGCGACGGCTGGTTCATCGTCATCATCATACTCGTCATCACGGTCGTCGTCGTCGTCGATATCATTATATTCGTCTCCACGACTGCTGCTGCTACCGCTACTGCTAATTTCGATACTGTCATGACTACCATTATCGTCCGACGTCACGGTCACCACAACGGCACGATGGTCGTCGGCAGCCGCTGTTGCCGTTGCCGTCGTTGTTAATGTTGGAATTTCGAGAGGAGGGGGCGACGAAGATGTATACGTCGTGGACGATGCCACGGTGGGCGCGGTGCACGCCGTACTCGATGCTATCGATAACGATCGACGCAGGAACGATCGTCGATTGCTCGTTCGACTCACGCTGCTACTGGGAGCGTTGTGGTGGTTTTGGGAAGAATTGGAATGATAGGATCGTCGTAAACGCGACCGTCCGCGCGGACGCGCCGCCACGACGCCTGCGTTCGAGGGTGCCGATGTTACTCCCGCAATGACGATGATGCCGCTCGCGTTGTTGTTGTTAGGGTCGTCGATCGCCTGTACTACCACCCCCTCGTTCATGGACGCCAAGACCATGGCACGGACGTGTTCGATCGACCGACGCGACGAGGACGATGATCTGAATAATGGTGGGATGGATCGTGGACGTGGTGTCATGCTGCTGCGACTACTACTGCTTATTCCGCCGATGGAACAACTGCTTGCTGCTACCGACAACAACAACGGCGTGGGCGATGGGGGATGAGGACGTTGGTGACGAACACCAACTATTAAAGGAGACGACCGATTACTACTGCTTGACTTTAATAACGGGTAACCGAAGACGACGGCGTTGGGGTGATAGGAGGAGAAAATAACGATTGTTATGAAGAACACGCCACGGCACAGTGCTCTCTCCTCTCTCATCTTCTTTCTTCTCACCTCAACGTTATTGTTCTGTAGATATTTACGCACATAACAGTCGACGCGGCGCGGTACAACAACTGTAATAGAAGGTTTATGTTCTTCAGCAAGAAGAAGAGTGATGGTGCAGGAGGAGGAGGAGCGCATAATGTTCAATCGTCCAGCATCAGCAGCAGCGCAGTAGTAGGCGGAGGAGGGATGGATACATTAAGTCCCACATCATTCGCGAGAGAATTCGACGCATTAGACCAGGTCGTAGCGGCTGCCACCCCCAGTAATAGTAGTAGCACTTACAACAACAACACCAACAATGCTGTAGCCTCCGCCAACGTTTCCACCAATAATAATAGTCAATCGCTCATCAACGAAATGAAAAGTTTAAAATTACAAGACAATAGCAGTAGTGGTGGCGGTAAGAGGAATGCCAAGAATCAACAACAACAACAACAACAACAACGCAAGAATAAGAACAAGACTGCTGCTACATTATCTTCTTCATTGATGAACAATGTACTCGATAATTTTAACAATGATGATTCGGACGGGGTATTTGAAGATGTCGAGGAGGGGGGGGATGGCGGTAATACTAGCGGGACACAGACCCCGCCCTTGGATAAGAATAATAACAACAATAACAACAACTCGGCTAGTGGTGGAGGGAGAAGGAGAGGAGGCGGGGCTGGTGGAGGAGGCGGAGGGAGTAATAAATTCTGGAGGCAGAAGGGTAGTGCTGGAGGTGGAAGTGGGAATAAGAAACAACATGATTATCGAGGAAAGAAGAAGTTTGGCGGTCGCTACCCCGGCGGTCCGTCATCCTCCACTGCTACTACTACTAATACAACTAGGGGAGGGGATGCTGCTGCATCAACGGGAACAATTAATACCGTCTCTCGTGGAGGATTCCGGCCATCGACGACCGACTATTCCACCGAAGGGAGTGGTGGATCCAAGGGAAATAGTAGCATTAGCCGCTCACCATCGATATATTCATCGTCCAGGTCCGGAGATGGAGACTTGTCCGAATCATCACATTCTGATGCATGGAATAGCGATCGCGGTGGTCACGGTGGCGATGGCGGTGGTAGAGGAAGGGGAATGGGCGGAGGGGGGGATGGTGGCGCCAAACGACATTCCTCATCGTCAAGCAGTAGCATGGGAGATGCGTACGATGATGCAAGTCTTGGTACGACAGAAAGTGAGGGTGAATATGATGACAATGACGATATCAAGAAGGGTAGTAAGAAAGGTGGTGGTGGTGGTGGAGGGCATGAAAGTGACTCGGCTGAGGATTATACTGACGACGAGGATGAGGGAGAAGATGGGTACAAGGCTGGGGGGTATCATCCTGTTAGTATTGGTGAAGTGTACAATCAACGGTGCGTGTTGTTGTTAGTTGTTCTTCTTCAGTGTCGTGTGTTTGTTTGATTTTTTGTTATCGTTCTGTGAATGTTTGATCTCACCGTCAAAATATATGTTTGTCTCCACACAATAATATACATCAACCAATAAATAGATATGTCATTATCAAAAAATTAGGATGGGGACACTTCTCCACAGTCTGGATGGTCAAGGATCGTAAACTTGGTACCACCGCGACCAATATCATAGGTGGTGGCGGAACAAACCAGCCAATATTCTTCGCCCTTAAGGTACAGAAGTCTGCCGAACATTACACAGAGGCAGCAATGGATGAAGTTGAATTACTTGACTGTGTGGCACAAGAACGTAAAAAGTGTGAGGTGTCCCTCGTTTCACAGGGACCCATGTGTCGTGACCTTGATGGTATACGTGCTATTGATAACGTAGATTACTCCCGTCATGTTGCCACGTTACATGATTCATTCTTCCACAATGGCCCGAACGGACGCCATATGTCCATGGTCTTTGGTATGTTAGGGTGTAACCTCCTAAGCGTGATAAAGGCATTTAATTATCGTGGCATACCTATCCCAGCCGTGAAGCGTATGATTAAGGGTGTATGCAAAGGACTTGACTTCCTCCATCGACGGTGTCATATTATACATACTGATTTGAAGCCTGAGAATATACTACTACAGTTTCCAGATCAGATATGTCCCCCATCGCTATTCGAGGAGGGGGCGGAGGGATATGATGAAGATGGCAACGATGATGATCATGCCGGGGATGATGATGATACCACAGGCACAGGTGGCGCACAAGCATTGTCACATCAGGGTGGGATGACAATTGACGAATTGGAGTTAGAGCTGAAGAATCCTAAGCTATCATCTGACAAGCGTAAGAAGTTCAAAAAACTACTTAAGAAGAAACGACAGCGGGAGCGTCGAAAGCAGGCAAATGCCTCCAATGCTAATGAGGATGGAACATATGACAAAGATTTTGATGCTCAGTCTGTACTGTCGGATGTAGATATGGAAACCTACTTTACTGGTAGTGATGGAACGGCCATGAAGACCTCACTTAACATTGATGGACAAGCATCGAAGGTTGATGATAATAAGTTCATAGTACGTAACTTTGCCCCACACAATGCACCCAGTGAGCAAACGGCAGGTATGATGAATGACACTGTAGTCCTAACGTCTGCTGGACGTGCCGAGGTCGAGGCGCATTTGGGTGCTTGTGGGTCATTAATGCGACGGCAACATCGTGTGGATGGTGTGGCTGAGGTGGCATTCTCAATGCGGGTGTATGGGACAGAGAATGAATTGTCAGAACAGGTATCAAAGGCCCTTGATGGGATTGCGTGGGAGGTGAAGGAGAATGGAAATGGAACAAAATTGTGGTGAGTGTTTACATTTCTTATATAACTTATCTACTTCGTTGTCTTTTTGTCTAAAGTTACATCTCTTGGCCTACAACGATAGGAGTTGCATGCTTTCAACTAAAAAAACCAGTGTTACTGGGGCGAATGAAAAACAAGTAAAGGCAATGTTTAGTATATCTCAAATGGGCCAGAAAGATGTGAACGCAGGAGTTATGAATGCCTGGACGAATGTTGCACGATTGATGGACTCTAATGTTGGTGAAAACAAATCACTAAAGGCACCATCAAGTACGTCAGGTATCCGAGCGAAGGCGTTAGGTTCACTCGCCATTCCTAGCAAGGCTCTTCCATTTGCGATATTTACTGTCCGATTTTCTGTTTTATCGACCATGGTAGTTTTGGGATTCTTAGAGTCACGTCTGCCGGGTGTCATGTTTTTTACATATCGACGAGATGAAGGGTCGCCCCCGATGGATTCGATATTGTTTGGACCGCATACACAAGTTATCTGCCGTCATCCACTCGCACTGCGACTGAAAGAAAATGGAGCAAAGCTTAATTCAGGTGGCGGGACTACTACAGCAGCATTGGCATCCAGCATATTTGGCTTTGATTTACGGTTGGTAAAGAATTTCAATGCCAAGGCACTGAATGAGGGTGGAAACAATTTCGACCTTTCGAATCCTAATCTTGAGACTGCAGTTCAATGGTGGAATGTCCGTCATCCAATATTTGAGCGAGTAAAATCATTCTTAGGGTTGGATCTCAAGACTGATGGCAATCTTGTTCCCACACCACAGGGGCAGGTGGTAACTGAAGGGAAGAAAAATGCACCGATTGATAATCAGAAGAACCAGGTTGCCAAACCTGTGTCACTGGCAGCGACCAAGGCAGCTATTGCCAAGGCATCTTACCAACCAGATCTAAAAGATATGGATGTGTTGATGAGATCTCGTGCTGTGATTGTTGATTTAGGAAATGCATGCTGGACACATAGGCATTTTAGTGAAGATATTCAAACGCGACAGTATCGTGCACCTGAAGTTTTGGTCGGGAGCAAGTGAGTTTATTTGTGTGAATGAGACTCTCATTTTCCCTGAGATTCTTCTGTTAATTCTAATTTCTTTCATTTTCTCTGAATCTATAGGTACGATGCATCTGCTGACATGTGGTCATTAGGTTGTATTACATTCGAATTGTTAACTGGTGATCTCTTATTTGACCCTCGTGCCGGTGATGATTATGACCGTGACGAAGATCATTTGGCCATGTTCCAGGAGCTACTGGGTAAGATGCCCAAAAAGCTTGCCTTGGCAGGTAAATATTCGAAGAATTTCTTTGATAAGAAGGGCAACCTGAAAAATATTAAGCAGTTGAAATTCTGGCCTGTCGACGAAGTATTACATGAAAAGTATCACTTTGCAAAAGAGGATGCCGAGGATGTGGCCGACTTTGTTACACCCTGTTTAGATTTTGACCCGAATGAAAGAGCAACGGGACTTGACTGCTTATGTAATGACTGGTTGCGGGAGGATAGAGAAGTTCGTGGCTGATCAAAAGAAGAGGCCTGCTACAGAGCAGTGGATCTCTTGTCGCTAATTGAGATTATTGTATTATAAGGTTTTAATGACTTAATTAACTGACGGATATTTCTCTACAATGATACTCATGTACTGTGCACATGGAGTTTTCAAAATTCCAGCTTTGACCAACATGTAGTACAAATATCCCACCCTGATGTCCTGTCTATTAGTCAGGTTGACGTAACAAATTATGTCAGCATTGATTGGTATGCAGTCTATTTCAACATCATCATCATCATCATCATCAACATCATCATCATCACTGTCCATCTCATTCCACATCGGCTCCTATGAGTCGGGAGGCAGGCGAAGCTCTTTCTACGCCACTAAAGACGAATCTAGCCTCGGCATTTGCGTCACCTCCTACACATCACTCAATGCTCGTCTGTATGCTCCGTCCCGCGGTCACGACATCATCCGCCGCCCCACCACCTTTGTCTTTGTACACGTCGTCATTTGCCGAGCTGGTATCTTATTCCACGACGACGACGACGGATGATAATTCTTTGTCAACAATAAGCATCAGCACGTCGCTATCATCATCAATGCCGATGGCATCAACAACAACAACATTATCATCATATTCTCCCGACACACGTGTCTTTGAGGCCATCGGTCCAGACCCCTCGGTACTCGCATCATTCGGAATAGTTGTACTATTATGCATCGCGGCCGGATATGTTTGGGCCAATGATGTAGTGCCGGTATCACGGACCAAGCTTGCTATATCGAAAAATCGAGGCGAGGTTCGTGATTATTTAGACAGCTTGCGACCTGAATCTGGTGCGACGATGGAGGAGGTGGAGGATGGAGTGGAGGAGATTCACGATATTATTTCGGATGGAACTGCACAACAACTTGCATCAAGTACTACCACTACTCTGTCCGACGCGGACGATGATCCGAGTAGTATTCTCACGACGACGATGGAACAACGACAACAAAAAAATGACAATGTCATAGTGAAACCAAATGTAGGGGATGGTCGTGATTTCGAACGATGGTTATTTACCGATTGGTTGAACAAACCTAACATGAGCAAGGGTGGACGACGGAAGGACCCTGCGCTTCCTATATTAAAAGATGCAAAGTGGAATTCGGGTGACAATCCAGTATTAGTTACGGCAGCGATCATGATTCTAGGGGTTGTGGTGGCATCCATCACTGAAAGAATTGTAACATGAGAGCATGGTTGGTGGTGGTTTATTTATCAGTCAATGAGCAGTTTTAATGGTCGTCGTTTTACACCACAGCCCCACCATCCATAAGTGCCCGATGTTTCTCCCGTAAAGCCTTTTGTGCATCCTTAATTTGCTTCAGTCGCTGACGCAGCGCTGTAGCCTCTGACATCTTCTCGGTACTAATATCAGTGATAAACACTCCTGGCGATGGATTCAAAGTGTCAAGATCGATGTGAGCCTTTTGGAGGACTTCAACTAATGCAGCCATATCCCTCTCGCCATCATTTGAGCTTCTTTTGAGCTTGCCCTCCAACATGAGATTCTGAAAGTTGGAAGTTTGTTGTGCCTCTAAAATTGAGGACTGTGTTCGTATCTTCAACTCAACTGTTTCTTTCACAAGAGCCTGTAGCTTTTGAAACAAAACTTCGTGGTCCCACTCAATCTCCTGCAATTCATCTTGTGCTAAACGCAGGTCTTCCTTCTCAGCATCTAGATCCCGTTTGAGCATGTGGAATTCAACCACATCCTTCTGTAGCTGTAGCAGTTCTCTTGTGTTGGTTTCAAGTGGGACAACAATATCCTTGTTCCGATCGTGTAATTGTTTCAATATCCGTCGATCATGTCGATCCTGTTCTCGTAGCAACACAGCCTCCCTCCGAAGTGTAGCAATTCTATCCAAATTCTTGGTCATGGTGGTGTTATTACTTGTTCGTATTTGCTGCATTTCTCGATCATTTGTTTCTTTGAGTAATTGAATGGCATGCTCATTCGCAATATCAAGCTCCGTCGTTTCATTCGTAAGTCGTTTCTCATAGTCTTCTCGTGTACGCTTGAATTTTTGTTCATAGTGGATCGCCAAGGTCCCCACCCTACGACTAGCCTCTTCCCGCAAGGCCGTCATCTCGTCATTACAGTCGCCACTAATGGATAGTTTAAGAGTGTCATATGTCCTCGTAGTTTCTGCCATCCGATTGGATATGTCGTGTACATCATTGTACAGCTGTCCAAACTCATTGTGATGCCCGTCTGCCAATGATTGGAGGTTACTAAAAAGCTCTGATGTCTTGGCGGATATCTCGTCTTGATTTGCAAACAACAGTTGTTTAATCTGTTGCTTGTATACACCAAGATCAATGGTGTGTTTATCCTTGATACCCTCAAACCGATGGTCCCTGTCATTGAGAACGCGACGTCTCTCATCCTGTGTCTTCTTGTCGGTTTCCCAATATCCCTTCAATAATTCTGTCTGCGATAGGAAATGCCCTTCCAGAGAAGTCTCACGTTCTTTCTCGCCCCGCAATGACAATGCCACAAGAAGGAGATCTTGCCGGAGCTGTTCCTCTGGGTCGACCTCCTTCTTCCTCTTCGAGTCGCCTTTCTTCTTGGGTGGCATCGTGTGATGATATGGAAGGAGGAGAAGTCGAGGAGGAGGACTGTTGCGATTTATTGTGCGCATTTCCTTAGCTGCATTTGAATTTTATTTTGTATAGATTCAGATTCTCATTTCTTATGGTTGTTATTGCTGTCTAATGTTGTGTTATCGCTGTCTATCAATTTTACATAATGTATGTACGTCTATCATTTATTCACATCATGTCTGAACATGCTCCACCGACTGTTTTGCCAATGCACGAAGAGCCCTCGAGGATTCTGCACCCGTGGCGTCAACAAGATCGGAGAATACTCCACCTTGCATATCCAGCAGGTCAGAAGGCGTGCCAAATTCTACGGCACGTCCAGCGTCCATGACTAGAATTACATCATAGTCCATAATGGTGTTGAGACGATGAGCAATCGTAATAATCGTTGTATTCGAGAACCTAGTTCGTAGCATCTTTTGAATGAAGGTATCTGTTTCACCGTCGATGCTTGCCGTTGCTTCATCCAAGAACAACAGCTTTGGCTGAGACAGGAGCGAACGGGCCAAGTTCAATAGCTGGCATTCACCCACAGAGAAGTTGGAGCCCCCCTCTTCTAATGGCATATACATCATAGATTCATCGTCTCCCAGCCGTACGGACGATAATGCATCCATAATTTCTGCATCGCCATGTTGACCAAATGGATCAAGACAATCTCGAATGGTAGCACCTGCCAGGAAAGGATCTTGTGGGATGATCGCCATGCCACGGCCTCTGACGTCAGACAGCCCTAGTTTACCGAGGTCGATACCATCAAGAAGAATATGTCCAGACTCTATTTCGACCAAACGAAACAATGCGACTGCAAGGGACGACTTCCCGGTCCCTGTTCTTCCAACAACACCACATGTCTTGCCAGCGGGTATCTTAAAGGAGAGATTGTTGAGAACCAGTGGCAAACCCTCACGGTACCGTAGAGACACATCTTTGAACTCCAAAACACCCTCCTTTGGCCAACTTTGAGGTGGTTTATTCGCATCATCCGACTTCATGGCTTGTTCGCGTGGGAGATCGGCCATCGCATCGACGCGCTCAATTGCGGTAATGGCGGCCTCTGCTTCGCTGAAGTTGTCACATACGAAATTCAAAGTTATTGTAAAGTGACAACTCCAAATGATGAGGATCCCAATCAGACCGGCATCTAATCTAAGAACTTCATTTAAGCATACCACAAGAACGCCTGATACCAGAACGACAGTTGATCCGAGGAGCTCCATGCGAATCGCCAGCCACCTTTGTGCAGACATGAAATTCAACACAGCGGAGCAATTCTCATCGGCATGTAATCGAAACTTGTTGATGAAGTTCTTCTCCTGACAAAAGACACGTATAGTTGCCGAACCTTCCATGCCTTCGGTGACCATGGACTGCAGTGGTGATCTGCTTAATGCATCAAGACGTTGTAAATCGGGCCCGGACAGACGATAGTGTTTCATTAATGCGTAGTATATTAAGGATAGTGGAAAAATAACGAGGGCGGAGTACGGTAGTATACTAACTTGAATGACGACTCCTGCCACGTACCAGCTGAGACTGATCATGAGCACGCTCATAACCTGGGTAAGATTGACATCATTGATGTCTGTGTCATAAGTGAACCTATTCAGAATTCTTCCCATAGGCACACTTTCGAAGTAACTCATTGGTGCTCTGAGTACGCTCACAAGCATATTGTTGAAGACATTACGTGCCGCTCGTCCTCCACCGGTAACGCCCCATTCAGAACGAAGTCCTGTTGCGATGGCTGAGACGAGAATTATAATCCAGTAATATTTCAGATACTTTGCCTGTGCTGACAACCCATCACTTTGAGGAGGGAATTCAACCCCAATATACGTCACAGTTTTGTATGCACCCGAAGTCCACGCCGCCAAGAAAAACTCGACGGCAACGTAAGCGATTCGATCGATAACCATGAACGACATTTGGAGTAGGAAAAAGTAAAGTCCCCCGGCACGCTTGAACCATAGAAGCCAAGTCCTCATGCTTGACAGGCCATGTTCACGAGTCTCGGTCTGGATCAATCGGCCCTTCTTAGACAGACCGTCTTTTTCCTCTCGTGTCGTCTTACTGTCCTGATCACAACCAACATCTTTCTGATTGTCATCCTCCTCTCTAACCGATAAACGAATGTGATCTACTGCTCGCATAACACGTTCGTCGTCGGGTTGATATTTTTGGAGTTCTTCCCAGGTCCCCAGGAGGCAATTTTTACCATCCACAATCAGCAGGATTCTACTGACAGCGCGATTAGTAACGAGATAGGACGCGTGCGTAACGAGCAGCACTGCCGAATTAGAAAATAGTCCATCTGCCGAACCGATAAGACGGTCAAAGACAAGAGATCCAGTGCCAGCATCTAGTGCACTGAAGGGGTCATCAAGCACAACCAGAGACGATTTGGCGTATGCTGCCCTTGCCAATGATATCCTTTGTTTCTGCCCACCACTAAGGGTCACTCCTCTCTCACCAATTTCAGTGGCATCCCCTGCCTCGCCGAGTTGTTCAAGATCTGGTCTTAAACAACAAGCATCTAATACTCTGTCGTACCACTCCTGATCATACGGTCTTCCGAATAGGATGTTTTCTCGTACAGTCAAATTTAGGACGAATGGAGTTTGAGGGACGTATGCAACCCGTCCAGTTATTTTGACGCTGTCAGATTTGCCAATATATTGTGCATCACCCAGTATACCATTAATGAGTGTTGACTTGCCACATCCCACTGGTCCGCATACAGCAATGACCTCACCCCTATTGACAGTGAAATCGAAATCTGACACCTCGAATCCCGCCGAACCAACGCCACCAACACGGAATGCAGCCGAAGATAATGTTAATGGTGCAAGCATAGAAGTATCATCGTTGTCATCGATAGAGTCGTCGTGATCGTCATCCTGCTTCAAGCGAATTTCACGGTCTAAAAATGATGCAATCCGTCGTGCCGCACTGATTGCTTGAGCAACTTTACCCATCATCCGTCCAGCAAAGTTGATTGGAAAACGCAATGCCGATAAAAGGATTAAAACACCGAATGCATCACTCGTTGTCAATATATTCTCTCCACCATTAATCAATACATATGTTGTAAATGTTGCAGCCGTTGCCAGAACTGGGCTGGTTACCATTATTAATAATGTCGTGGCCCATACGGCCATCTCACGTCTGAGGAATACCAATTCCTGATTACGGATTTCGCTAATACGATGTAAATACCCCTCCCCTTGATTATTAAGCTTGGTCACTCTTATCCCACGCAACATACTCGCGACCAGTTCGACACGTGAATCGGTAAGTGCCACACGTTGGGTACGGAACTTCATCATGCCCGCCATGACACGTTCCACAATTGGTACAAACCCAATAAGTACAGCCACGCCCACGAGTGAACTCGGACCAAGTGTCTGATACAAAAAGAAACTAACAAGGAGGACACTTAATGGTAAAGCCCAAATCAAATGACCTTCCTGTGTCACTTCATATAACTTTTGTGCATCCACGGCCATGAGATTGGCAACCTCACCAGAAGTCAATCCAACTTTTCCATCAGGACTGAGTTTCAAACTACGAACGTATATAGCATTAATCAATGCCCCTCGCATTGCAGCGCCTGCCTTGGTTGACAAATGTCTATGACGATGATTGGCTAATCCATTAATGACACTGACACCAAATATGGATATCGCCCATGGCAAACCAATACGGACTATGGGTAAATGTGGATTACTTTCCACGACACGTATTAATCCACGTATTAGTAATGGCAATGCAGTACCACAAATAACAACAAAGAGTTCACAAAATCCCGCTGGGATGAAGGACGGAGATGCAATTGTCCATAGTGCACGTAGTAGTCGTCGATAAGTAGAAGTAGTGTTGGTCGTAGTGTTGTTCGCTGAGCGTTGGAAGGATTCCTCGAATTTGGCAATTAGCTCAATTGAACGCATACTGCGTGGTACGACATATAAGTCAGAAGCTGACAGTCCTTCTTCTTCTGCTGCTTCTGCTTTCGTGCTGCTGTCACCCTCCATCGTTGTTGTTGTTGCGTTGATATCACCCACACGTCGTTTACGCCGACGTGACGCACCAGTATTCAACACGGCACTCATGTACGAATATGTCCATTGCTCATACATTCGAGAACAAAATTCATATGCTCGTCGACAATTGAACGAACTATTGCTACGTCTTCCCTGCTGTCGGCGTGCGGCGGATGCTGTTGTGTGGCCACCATCGTCATCGACAGCCCGCAACGAACAGTCCTCCGGCCATCGATCCAAATGACGACGCATATTTTTTTGCCTTCTTATTCCTCCTCCTCCATTATTAGTTGTCGTATCGTCCGTCGTATCTGCACAGCCGCCGGGCGAAGAAGAAGCGACGACGCCGCCAATACCGCCGAT
>Ga0247833_1006134_pt1 | contig 13564 bp, 7 predicted proteins | sample LaCruzMarch2015__7_FD_187117 | JGI IMG/M metagenome (GOLD analysis project Ga0247833, IMG submission 187117) | Freshwater microbial communities from meromictic Lake La Cruz, Castile-La Mancha, Spain - LaCruzMarch2015_8m | ecosystem: Environmental > Aquatic > Freshwater > Lake | place: Spain...
CACGTCGACAGAAAACTCCGTGTCACATCGGACACCGTCACTAATATCCCGAGTCACGAGTCACGAGTCATGAGCTCCAAGGACCACTGTCCTTAAGACCTTCTTGAACTTGAGAAGGCGAGTTATTTTTTTGACGGCACACCGCACCCGCAGTCTCTCTTTTTAACGCCTCGACACTCGAATCCTGAGAAATCTCCCACCGTCATTATCTGCCCTGGCAATGGTACCAATATACGAAATATCAATTGGTACGGACGCCTATTCGATCTGCTCACGCAAAAGCATGGCATACAATGCGTATGCGAGAATTTCCCTGATCCGCATCGTGCTCGTCGTAATATATGGGTTCCTCATGTACGGTGCGTTCGTCTTTTGTACTTCAATATATATTTTTGTAATCCACCCCCACACATCTAAATGTGAAATTTCATCGTCCTATTATCGTACAGTTCTCTCGCAGAAGCGCATGGACCAAGTAATGATCCCTCAAAAATAATACTGGTGGGACATAGCTCGGGTGCACAAGCGGCATTGAGATATGCTGAACTTTATCCGGTACATGGGATTGTACTCGTCTCGGCAACATATTCTGACCTTGGTGACGCAGACGAACGTGCATCGGGGTATTATCCACAGGGACAAACAAATAATCCGTACTTGTTCGAAATGATGAAGACGAATTGTAAACATTGGTATCAATTCCATTCCGATGACGATCCATTCATTCCATTACACGAAGCAGAGAGGATACGTGGAGGTTTAGGACTTACGGATACATACCACATGCTTCCAGGACGATCACACTTCTTCGATTATTCACCAGAATTGTTAGATGCGGTCTTGTCTCTTTGTTGATGAACATGACATGTGTAATCAAATATTTATTCTTAATGACCTTTTTTTTGTTTTCACAATAGGAAGACATAATTATCACTACAATTGAAACAACATCATTTACGTATGAATTATCCCTATCTTTACATGTTTGAACGGGCGCAACTAGAGCCGATGTCAAACTGTACAACAACGTATGGGTTGGAAAGTGAGTACACCGACCTTTTGTGTACTATGAATATTATATACAAATTTCAATCCTCCTCGCTTGAATCCTCCTCGCCGATGATCCGGAGACGAAGGCGAGGAAAAATGAGATCATTTAGTGATTGCGTGATGTAATGATTGCGCGACTTAAAAATTAAAACGGCTGCAAGCTATTTCTTAAAGCAGAAAAAAATGACCAGTAAATTCATGCCAAAAGACTCAATCCTCGAGTAGACCTTTGTACCAAACGACGACGACTACGACGAGAAAGGTAGTATTACAGTGTGTTTGTGAGCTGCTGCTCCACGAGTCTATGAAAGGTGCCTTTCGATCGAATCAATTCGTCAAACGTCCCAGTTTCAACAATCACACCGCCTTTCAATACCGCGATACGATCAGCTTCCTTAATCGTCGACAGACGATGTGCGATGGATATTACCGTCCTTCCTTTTGTCATTGCATGTAATGCCTGATTAATGTGGTACTCTGATCTAGCATCCAATGCCGATGTAGCCTCATCTAATATAACTATTGGTGGATCTTTTAACATGACTCGTGCAATAGCAACTCTCTGTTTTTGTCCACCACTAAGCTGCGTCCCACGTGAACCGACCTGTGTCTCCAGTCCTTCAGGGAAAGCGTCGGTAAATTGCGTCACACGAGCCAATCTAGCAGCCTCTAATATGTCCTCGCTACTTGCATTTGGCCGACCATACCGTATATTGTCATATATACTACCAGAAAATAGCAAGGGTTCCTGAGCTACAACTCCGATCTGTTCTCTAACGATTGTGGGGTCCAGAGTCACAATATTCTTTCCATTTAGGAGGATTCTTCCATTGTCAAGATTATAAAGTCGAGTAAGTAGCAGCGAAATCGTCGATTTGCCAGATCCACTCCCGCCCACGAGAGCAAGGTTTTCACCAGCATCAATGTCAAGTGTAAATTGTGGTCCAATTACTTTCGCATCAGGTCTTGCTGGATATGCAAACTGGACACCATCGAATTTAATGGATATGGGTTTACCGCGTTCAAATGGGCTGGATTTGCTTTTGTCAACGATAGTACCATCATCTCCACTGGTTAGCAGCGACGATGGTATTTGAGGGACTCGATCAATAATCTCAAACAATCGTCCGGCAGCCGCAATGCTCTTCATTATCTCAGTGTACGTCCCAGATAACGAACTCACGTTGCCAGCCATTAGCAATGAATACATTAGAAATCCAGTCAATTCACCTGCTGACAGTTCCCCTGCCAATACTAGCGTGCCACCATACCCCATTACAAGCAAAACGGCGCCGTTGGCTGCAACGTGAACGACACCATCAAATGCGGCCTTTGTTTTACCAACATCGATTTCCATCTCGTGTGCTGTTGTGACTGCGGTGGCATATCGATTATATTCTATTCGTTGGGCATTGAATGATTGTACTGTTTTCATCCCACCAAATACCTCCTCGGCGACATCTGTCGCCAGGCCGTGCAATTTTTGAACCGTCTTCTGCTTGTCTTTCAATTTCCGACCGACAACCCGAGCCATTAGGAATACTGGTGGTAAGGAAAGGAGGGATACCGTCGCGAGAGTCGGAGAAGTGTAGAATAGCAACGACGTCGAACCGATGCTCATAACGATACCACGTAGTCCCGATACGGCCTCAGTCGTCATGGCCGACTTTATATACCAAGAATCATTCGACAGACGTGATATTAGATCACCCGACTTGGTTTGATCAAAGAATGCACTATCCTGACTAAGGATGGATGAGAATAAACGCCGTCGTATCCTACTAACTATGCGATTACCAGCAACGTTTAGCATTAATGATCGTGCATACACTCCAAGACCTGCCAGGCCCGTTAGACCAAAGAGTCCAAGCGAGACCGTCGTTGGATTGAAATTTCCGGCACCACCATCCCCACCCGCAGTCGTGGCCTCGAGTATTGCCGCATCAAGGACGTTCCCACAGAAATAGGGCAAAAGGAGCGTAATGGACGATGTCACAAGTAGAGTTCCAGCAGAGGCTAATACGAGCGTGCGTTCTGGTCGAGCGATTACGTACAACCGTTGTAGGACAAAGCTCTTATCTTCTTCTACGATCGATGGAGGTTTCATCGAAGATGTCGACAAGGATGGACTTGTGTCATTGCTGTCGCCATCTCCGCGGTTACGTGGTGTCGACGTTAATGCAGTTGACATCGTGCGTCTAATTGAGCATGAAAGAATGTTATCATAGGAGTAGCTGCTACTCCAACCGCAGATAGATAATACCCTCTTTCGATCATTCGTCGACGAGAAGGAGAACAATGGCAGTCGCCGTCGTAGAAGACATCTACTACAATACGAAAACATCATGAGCGCGGTCTCGATTGGCCCTTCGACACGCTGTCAATCCTGCATGCTGTGACTCACCATCGTCGTTATCCCTTCGTCGTCGTTGTTACAAAGTAATACGTAAATACCTAGGAGAATCTAAGAGGAAACAGCACAACCTACGTATCAACCAACGCGGCATTGGTCCGACGATCTCTTGCTCTTGTGTTCATCGCCCGTGTCATCGGAGCTGCTGCTCTTGCTGCCATCTTTGGTGCCACTCTCCGGGCACAGGCCATTACAAACTATTAAAATCCGAACTCAACCAGCTTCCTGAACCAAGATGATGCTCCTCCGTCTTTTGGGGAGCGCCACCATCGTTCAATGCATCATGTCACCAATATCGAGCTTTGTTACCGTAGGCGGTGTTCATCAAAGGCGCCATACCATCAATCCTCCGTCGTCGTCTTTATTTTCAAGAGAAACGACATCATTCAGTCGCGTAGGAGTTATTCGACGGTCGAAGAACACCGCCCTTTTTTCTTCGAGTGCATTTGCAACGACCGCAAAAATGACTGGATTGGCCATTGGTTCATTCTACAGATCCTATCCTGCACTCGCAAGTTTTCTCACGGCATCGATACTTGCCTGTATTGCCGACATTGTGGCACAGATTATGGATGAATGTACAAAAAGGCTTGAAAAACGAAGAATTGTTGGAATGGTACTCTACAGCGGACTAGTCTCGGGTATATGCGTGGAGTACATGTACTCCTCTGTCTTTCCTGTCATATTTGGTGTGACCGAAGGTGGATTCCTCAGAGCAATACGTATGACAATATTTGATGAATGTATCAATGCTCCATTACTTTGGCTACCGCCTGCGTACATGGCACAGGCGATCGTATACGGAACATCAATACGCGAGGCGATACAAAAGTACATGACGGATGTTCGAGAGCATGGTCTGCTTATAAAATATTGGAGTATTTGGATCCCAATGAGTTTATTCAACTTCGCAATCGTTCCGTTACACTTTCGTGTTGCTTTTGTTGCCGTAGTGTCTTTCTTTTGGATGATCATACTTTCAATTGTGGCGAATAGGAAAGAAAGCAATAGTGATGACGAAGACAAACTTTGCGAGCCGGAGCCTTCCATGGGCAGTAAGACAACATGGTGATGAGCTAATATTTAGAGTGTCAGTTTCGCCAATCACACACACATGTATATCTGTACTAAAAACATAAATTTTTCTTTACGCATTTAATTGTTCTATTTCCTTCTATCATTTGATATGCCTGTACACATCAAATCTACTTATACTTTGTATTCATCAGATTGCGCATGTTTAAATTCTAATGATATTGCCATAGCTGCTGTTGTGGAAGACCACCGACACTGTGTGGATGGACAAGGACCCCAGAAGTACTCATGAAAGGGTGATGATTGCCAAAACTAACACTCCGAGGTGCCTGCGACTGTTGCTGCACGTTAACACTGCCCCCAAATTGTTGGTAAGGGATACTACCAAAAGTCAAAGTTGGAGGTGCATGCTGTGCAGAGGGCATCGACAGATTGTATCCAGCTGCAGAAATGGGGATATTGTGCCCCCCTTCTGTCATGTAAAGTTGACGGCCCCCTCCACTGCTAAGAAGCTGGGATTGTTGTTCGAAAAGACTATTGCCAAACGTTTGATTTGATGGTACATGTTGTTGTGATGTCTGCATTGTCGGATAGTGCAGGCCCGAGGAATAAAGTGTAGATGCACCCATGAATTGCTCTCTCCTCGAAGCCAACTGCTCACCAATCGTTTGATGCTGAGCCAAAAGCAATGCATCAAAATCTCGGGAATGAATATCAAAACTGGGTCGTTGCACACGAGCCGTGGTTGGCTGATTCATATATGCCATCCGTTCATCCATCATCCGATGTTGTTGTTGTGCCAAAAACAATGCGTCAAGATCTCGCGTGCTGGGTTGCGGCTTATTCATAATGGGTGATTCAACTCCTTTGGTAGGATGCTGTGCTAGCTGCAATGGATCCACTTCCCGTGTCCTTGGTTGAACATCCATCATCCGATGTTGTTGTTGTTGTTGTGCCAAAAACAATGCGTCAAGATCTCGCGTGCTGGGTTGGGGCTTATTCATAATGGGTGATTCAACTCCTTTGGTAGGATGATGTGCTAGCTGCAATAGACACGGGCGTGTCCTTGGTTGAAAATTTCCATCTGACTTTTGCTCCCTAGAAGCAGTTTCATGATCAATATCACGTTCTCGAGTTACAGACTCGTTCTGCGAGACAATCCGCTCCATAGTCGTAGTTGAGGTAGGAGCTTTTGCATACGCATGGAATCCAAAACGTTTTTGCTCATAAGGACTCTTGGGCGTCAACGACGGACTCCTGGGTACAAACGACCGTGACCTACCTCTCGATTGATACTCCGGAGCGATTTGAGGTCTCAATACTTCAATTGGAGAAGTTGCATCAACAAAGCCTCTCCTTGGCGAATATGGTACGAGATGATTTGGTTTCATAGTTTGCTTCATTGACTCTGACACGAGTTTTAGTGATGGTTTCGATTGGTAGCGGTGATGATTACGTGAAGACGGCTGCTGGGCTGCGTGGAATGATGAAGGTGTTGCTCTTGGCGTGGCAAATGATTCAAACGAGGATTTTCTCCCCACGGGCTCTGACGTAATTAATGATGGCAAAAGCAGATGCCTTGTTGATAGGTGATCTCGAGTTCTCATATCATTGATATTATGGTCTTTACTTTGAGTTGGCCCTTCGTCAAATTGGTCATATGTAGATAAGGTAGATTTCGATGAGACAGAATCAGCAACGCTGATTTTACTTTCGCTTCTCTCAATGCTACTGACTTCATCTTGATGATAGCCGCTCTGCTTCACACTTTGTTTGCGCTTCTCAGAAGTCTCTCGCAATTTAGACAAGTAGCTTGATGACGTGGAGAGTCTTTCGTCCTGAAGTTTACACAAATAGTTCGAGGATGGTGAGAGAGGTTTAGACATGCCATTGTTGAGGTTGACTGAACCATCATTGGCATCAATGTCATCATCACATTGTGGGGGGTCCAGTTTCGTATCTACATTCCCTGTCACATCCACCTGTGTTGTTAAAATCGATTGGTGACTTCCGACGCTACCTTGATGACTTCCAATGCTCCCATGGTGACTTCGGATGCTTCCTTCAAGACTTTTCACACCTTTCATATGACTGTACTGCGAAACTGATGCTGCTGAAAACATGTCTCCGTGAGTAGATTCCGCATCGACATGATTGGGTAGTATGTCTTTTTCCTCTGACTTGTCAGTATTGTCTAGATCAATTTTCACGACAATACCTTCACACTTTGACTCCCTCTCCTCTTCGGGCTCTAGTTTAGCTGTTGCCTTATTAATCTTCTTCTTATGATCATTCCTAGCTTTTACCATCTCGTCGAGTGCCTCGCGTGCATTGGCTGCAGCTAATTCTGCTTCTCGATGCTTGCGTAATGCGTCGGCTTCAAATTGGGCAATTCGTTCCTGTTGCAATTGAAAGCTGGAAGAGATTTCAGCAATTGAATTAGAAGAAGATTGAGACGCTTTCGCTAAAGTTGCTTTAAGAGCTGCTGTGAGCTCCTCTTTTCCGGCCTTTCCATGGAATGAAATAGGAGACGGATCATTCTTGTTGGAACCTACAGATGATGGCGACAAAACAGTTGGTCGAACGGATCCTTTACTGTGCACACTGTAAGTCGACTTATGTGATTGTACTACAGATGATCCCGACGATGGATCATTCCTGTTCGACAGTGGTGATAAGACAGCGGAATCATCCCTTTTACTACGAATACTCATACTCGACTTCTGTGACTGTACTACAAATGATCCCGACGAAGGATCATTCCTGTTTGACAGTGGTGATGAGACTCTAATACTCTTACTCGACTTTTGAGATTTTACTACAGATGATCCCGAAGTTGAGTCATTCCTGTTCGACGGTGGTGACAAGACATCAGAATCATCATTTCTACTTCGAACACTCATGCTCGACTTCTGCGATTGTACAATAGATGATCCCGACTGCACACTAGATATTGACTTCTGCGATTGCACTGATGATGGATTATTCTTTTTGAGCCCATAAGTTGGTGGCGATAAAAGAAGAGCAATCTCCTCAGTCGACAGTAATTGTTCGGCAGCAGCTAGCTTGGACTGAATAGAGCTCCTATGTTCTTCAGTCAAAGTTGATTTTTGAGATTGAACAGATGTCAAGTCATTCTTCATTGATCCAGCTGATGATGACGATGATGTACCCGACATTATAATGGACAGCTGTGTGGATTCATATTGAGGCATGATCGAATTTTCATCAAACGGCAGAACTGTCTTCTCTTCACGCATTACTTGCAAAGCCTCATATTTCTTCTCGTCATCTGGCAACAAGGAATCTTCTAGTACTGCATATAATCCTGGTGTTGTTGGGGGTGGATATCCAATCATGTCTGACAAATGATCATGATGAGATATCGACTTGGTCGAGGAAAAGGACATGGCACTGATAGAGTCGTGATCGCTCTGCGGTGGTGTGGCTGGAATGATTTCGTTTTGCTTCGTAGCAAACCCGGAGACTTCAAGATTCTGGTGAATCTGGGTTGCCTTTGTCATAAGCGCCCTATGACGAAGTTCCTCAAAGAAGACATCCCGTTTATATACAACTACTTCGTCTGATGAAGTCGTTAATTGCTGCTTCTCATAACCAGCCACGCTGCCATCATCATTAAACACAAAGTTCTTCATGCTATTCTCCCAAGCTGGCATGTAATACTTCTGTCGACCGGTGGAATGATCTTTTGCTAGGTTGTTTATTGTTGTGCGCTTCTCTTTGAGCTCGGGAGAAGCTGTAACGGCAGGTGGTGCTGGTGCTGGAGATGGTTCCTCTTTCACATCAATAGGCATGCTGGCCTTAGCATCTGAGGCTACATTCTTTGGGCTAATGGAACGTTCTTTTAACAGAGTATTTATGGTCGGACGAGGTATGATCAGTGGAGCTTTTTTGTTCGATTCCCCTGCAGACGGAATTTCATAATCGAAGAGAAGCGAACCCAAACCCGGTGTGCTTTTGCTGATCGATGCTTCTTCATGAGAAGTTGTTATTAAGGCAATTTTAGATTCTTTGATACTTGCTATCTTGGATGACGACACGCTTGCAGAAGTAGCACAGTCAATACCTCCTCTCTTCACTTGACTCATGGTGCACACTAGATCATTCAGTATTCCATCGGTTTCTTGAATGATTTTCGTCGCAAATGCTTTACCCTTGGCATAACATGCATTTGGATCAATGAGTTCATCACTCACACCAACCATATGTGTATTTACTGGTTTGACGTTGATGTTTGGTGATTCACACGATGTATGAGCTTCTTCTACCTCGTGTGTCAATTGACACTGTGAGCTCACAATTACAGCTTCCTGTGACATTTTGTCTTCGCCGTGGTCATCCTCCTTCGTGGAAATTAGGGTTGGTGCAGCGACATTGGTTTCCACCGCCGCTTCGACATGATGGCTCGCTTGTTCTAAACGAGGTGCTGGCTGAACTGCCAGCTGCTGCTGCTGCTGCCTAACCCGGTTATAGAATTGTAATACAAGTGCATTCCTACTGCGAGTGTTCGACGATTCTTCTACCTCCTTACGTTCCCCTGCTTGTCCTTCTAAAGTGAAATCCGTAGACGCATCTTCTACTGCCACAACTCTATGTACCTCTTCACTCACTACTTCATTCACCTCGTGTTCTAATGGACGTTGAACATAGACACTAAGTACTGATCTCTGGGATATGCTGTCCTCACTCTCCTCATTCGTCATCTCAACAATATAGTCGGACGTATTCTCTTTTTCTTCGTAGAATTCTGAAGGCGCATTACTTTCCGTCTCGTTGTGCTCCGATGGACGTCCGTTGCTACTACCCGAAACCCAAATATCTTCCGATCGTTCGTCTGTATCATTGTCAAGAAGTTTAAGCATATGCTCGATGTCGTCACTTTCGCACCCTTGAACAGGAGTAGACACACGTGTTGTGTTCCTTGTGTCACGTACGTCGAATGAGAAACGCGACAGTTCGATCCCATCATTAGTAACGTTGATTACACTCTCATCCACGCGCCATCGTCGCTGGGCATCACCACTACTGAATTCATTACGAGATTCAAGCAGTGCGATTTCCTCTTCCTCTTCACTGCTTGATAGCTTCTTCCCAGTTGCTAACGAGATCATCTCATCCATACAAACTACACATCGCACAATCCCACGATGGCTCATTAATGGGACATTGCAGTCAGTGCACTTGACAGATGTTACCTGATACCCCTGTAGCATCTTCTTGGCTATTTTCTTTGCCACCGTCGTCCCATCGAGTGGTCCTTTTTTAGGTGGTACTGTTACTATAGTACCATCGACGCCATGATCCATCGACGCGGGGATTGTCGATCGCTCGATCATTGTGGTCTGCTGCTGCTGTTGCTTATTGTTTCCGGTAGTTCTTGTTGTAATTTGCGATAGATCAATTATTACATTGCCGCTGCTTGGGCTCTGCTGTGCTTTGCGATTCCATATCCACATCTCGAGAGCTAGGAGCGTTGGGGAAGCAACGTTATCGATTAGTGCGACGAGGCCCTCGATGTTCTAGTCGACCCAACTCAGGGAAAAGCCTCGCGATTTGCGATTTCCCCACCCAACGCTCTCTCTCAACGGACATCCCGCCATAGTCTAAAACTCTAAAAAGAAGAATCGTAAGGTTAAGTGGCACAAAGTGGCGCCCAGCGCTAGCTCAGCCACTTAACTTAGATGGCGTTGTCATCGTGGACCAAAGGTGTCGGCATTCCCAATGACGATCGGCGGATCAACGTATGGAGTCTCAATGGCTTCGGTGAACCAGTCCTTACCGGTGGGATGTACACACCTGATGAAACACGAATCCTTGATCGTGTGATTACTGAGTACTGTGCCTCGAGGAATGTGACGTTAACACAGCTTTGTGGGGGTGATGATCATAAAAAGTTTGACAGAACCTGTCGCGGTGCATGGAAGGAAATCTCAAAATGCTTACCACACCGCACAGTCTTATCCGTGTACCGTAAATCAATACGCAAGTATCATGGTATGATGAGAGGGAAATGGAGTGAGGAGGAGGTTGTTTCATTATTCCGACTTGTGGATATACATGGCCGACGATGGCGGTTAATACAAGGCAAGCTTGGACGGAGTGATGTGGATTGTCGTAACAAGTATGAAAGCTGTAATACTAATTATCAACGTGGGAAATGGAGTGTAGAGGATATTGAATTGCTATTGCAAAAGGTGCGTGAATCGTTGGACGTGCCATTCGAGAAGGAGGAGAATGAGAAAGACATGGATGTTAGAGAGATCAATTTGTACACAATTGAAAATGATACGAAAATTTCATGGGTCGCCGTGAGCAACAAAATTAATCGGGGGAGGATGGACTGTTACTTCAAATGGAAGCTTATGACACGACGATCGAATCGGAAGGCAGCAAAAATCGGTTTGGAACCAATACCAATGGCGAGAGAATCATTAAAATTCGACGTACGGTCAGAATATCATCGTTGGAAGGCAACGAAGCATGATCTTCCCTCCTCCTCATCCTCGCCTCTTGACCCCTCTGTTTCCAACATTTACAGTGAAGTCGATCGACTATTCTTTAATGCCAATAAGGATACTGTCACAGTCAAAGACATCATTCAGTCAATAGTCAAACATTTCCACCTTCCAAATATCGATATGAGGATGAAGAAGCTAATCAAATTGAGACTGACTGACCTAATTAATGGACGTATTCAGCTGGAAGATGGAGAAGACGACATTGATCATGAAGCATGCATCTCAACGCCACATGTGACGATGAGTTTTGACAAGATCGATGATGACAATCCTCAAAAACTTCGTTCGATAAGATTATTGGAATCCATTGTTGATTCACGGGCTACACGTTATTCAGATGTCCCTTATGCAATGCGTAATGAATTGGAAGAATTGATTGACACGTATGCAACCACCGCTGATATGGATTTACCACTATGGAAACTGTCACAGGTTGTGAAAGACCTAGTTTCAAGTTGAATGTTGCCGGCCAATCATCTGAGACAAGCTCTATGATTGCAGGAAGTGTGGTAAATGCAGATTGGTAATATCACAAATTTGGAATCACAATTATACTGTCCATAATATATCTTCAAAAAAAAATCTCTCTCTAAGCAAAGGACCCAGTACATCCCCAATGATTAGGCGTATGATAATCATTCAAATGTATCCAATGATTGGCCGCCAATTTCTTCCCTTTAATAACGTCCTTCGCTTCATGATACATTCGTTTATCCCAAAACTCCGGATTGTCATCCATAACTGATGGCCAAACTAATGCACGTCCTTTCTTAGGTTTAATGGCCAAATCAAGTTGATTAAAGTATGTCTCACCACCCTCTTCTACGTCGGACAGACTTTTGGTTTTGGGTTATACGCAGTGTTGGAAATAGAAAATTAGTGACGACAACAAGGAGAACAGAACAAAGCAATCATTTTCAAATAAAATATATATCATGAATAACTCGTTTACTCACTACAAGAAAAATGTCATAATCCTATGCCCTGCGGGTGTATCATCATACGCACTCGTATCATGATGAGATCGATAGAACTGATTCTTATCATATTGCAATAGCTGGAATGATTCATAATTAACTTGAGGAATGCTATATTAGATATTTGAATAGAGGGAGAAATGCAACATTGTAAAGACAATTAGACATTAACAAGCAAGTAGCGCAAGATAAAAAAAGTATGTATATGTATCTCTTACCCCGTGATTTCTTCAATCTTCTTTGTGGCACTCTGTACACCCGCTAATCGTTCACATTTATGCATACACCAGGCATTGGCACTCGTACGCGTCTGACTTACAATCTTGGCCTGTTCGCCTAATTCACTCTTCTCACCCTGATCGGTACTACGTTCATACCCCTCAATTTCACCTCCACGGATTAAGTCACGTACTTCGGTGTTGGTTAAGAAATTATCAAATACAACTACCCATGGTGCACCCTCTTTGATCTTATCACCACCAGTGGCATTGTACTTTACTGGATCGGGCGCCGAAACGACCTCAAAGCCATACAACTCTTTTAACGTATCATCATTGGCCCACTTATCAAATAATTTATTCAAATCGCCCGCCTGCCATGCATTCGGCGGAGTTTTTAAATTCTCCAAACTACAACGCTTTTTGGGATCGATGAGTTCCTTTGAATTTAAATGCACATCACACGACTCGCAGCAATGTACAATCATCCATCCTGGACTGCGTGTGCATCCCCCAGTCTCGGCTTGGGATTTGCATATACTAAATCGATCTTGGCAAGGGTTCGTCGACGGGCCGGAATTTTCGGGTACGATGAATTGCTGGTTGCGTCGTCCGACACGATACGTCAATCGCGCCTCCTGATCCGTGCCTGGATTGGCGAATAGTCCTTCTTTAACGCCATGACGCGTCACGAAGAAGGTGTGTCCCACGTAGGAATTTAACGACGTACTTTCATTCTGAACCAGGTTGCCCATGAGCAGACCATAATCGCCGTCGTCGAAGTATACATCCACGCGGTATGGCGATTTGTTCGTAATTGTGATCGAAAGTTCTTCACTCGATGGGATGCTCGAGTCGATACTCACGTCGACTTTCGCCAAGTCTTGCGCAGTCTCGGTCGTCAAAGTCGTAACGACGTTGCCATCTGCGTCGATAGTTGCCTCGCCGACATTTTTTCCTTCTGAAACTGCCGTCGTTAACGTAAGCAGCAGCATCATCATCGCCGTCAGGCATTGCATCAGTAATAATCTCTTCATTGATAAATACGGACCGAGAGCCTCGATGGAGTTAAACACGAACCAACGATGTCAGTAATAATGGCTCCCTGGCGCATGCACCAGCCTTCGGGCCTACCTTCAGCGAGGTATGTCCTGATTTTCTGATTTCGATTCTTTTGCCGTCTGGCCCTCGCCTGTGAGTATTTCAGATGAGCGGCGGACGTGGTAGGGGTGTGAACGTCAACAAGCCAGCATGGCTCGTGGCAAAGGAACGAGAAGAGGCTGAACAGAATGCCGGGATTGGTGGTGGTGGTGGTTTAAGTGGAAATGGGGA
>Ga0247833_1006138_pt1 | contig 13561 bp, 11 predicted proteins | sample LaCruzMarch2015__7_FD_187117 | JGI IMG/M metagenome (GOLD analysis project Ga0247833, IMG submission 187117) | Freshwater microbial communities from meromictic Lake La Cruz, Castile-La Mancha, Spain - LaCruzMarch2015_8m | ecosystem: Environmental > Aquatic > Freshwater > Lake | place: Spain...
AAACGTCACCCGCCTCAATCTCTTTGAAACAGCGGCGACTGCGTCGCCGCCGCTTCCACCAGCACCAAAAATACCAAGTTGCCGCCTCAATCTCTTTGAAACAGCGGCGACTGCGTCGTCGAACCAGACGAAAGCCGTCTGTTCGGGGCCGGCCGCCTCAATCTCTTTGAAACAGCGGCGACTGCGTCGCGGCTTTAGAGGACAGGCGCTTACGCACCCAGTCCCGCCTCAATCTCTTTGAAACAGCGGCGACTGCGTCCCCGAACTTCCCCACATGATCCCTAACTAAATCCACCGCCTCAATCTCTTTGAAACAGCGGCGACTGCGTCGCAAACAACGGGCGCGGAGATTCCTGCCGCGCATCCGCCTCAATCTCTTTGAAACAGCGGCGACTGCGTCATGACGCTCCCGGTGTCCATGCGCCTGACTTCACCCCGCCTCAATCTCTTTGAAACAGCGGCGACTGCGTCCACGTCGCTCGGTAACCCAGTCGGCCCAAGTCTTCCCGCCTCAATCTCTTTGAAACAGCGGCGACTGCGTCAAAAATAATCCTTGCGATTGTTCCTGATCCGCTTTCCGCCTCAATCTCTTTGAAACAGCGGCGACTGCGTCCCCCGTCCTATCCCAAGAGTCGTCGCAAGATGAGCCGCCTCAATCTCTTTGAAACAGCGGCGACTGCGTCCGAAGGGCCCGCGACCGCGAAGAAAAACTCCTCCAACCGCCTCAATCTCTTTGAAACAGCGGCGACTGCGTCTGCGCCTTCGCAGACGGCGAGCAGTGGGGCGAGTTTCCGCCTCAATCTCTTTGAAACAGCGGCGACTGCGTCCCTCCGCGACCATCGAACGCCGTCTCGATTTCTTTCCGCCTCAATCTCTTTGAAACAGCGGCGACTGCGTCGAATTTCGCCGCAAAGTGTGAAGAAACCCGCACCACCGCCTCAATCTCTTTGAAACAGCGGCGACTGCGTCTAGCATACGATCCGGTGAAATGTAAAGAAATAGTTTCCGCCTCAATCTCTTTGAAACAGCGGCGACTGCGTCACCAGCGTTACCAAGATGGTGACTCCGAAATTGTCCCGCCTCAATCTCTTTGAAACAGCGGCGACTGCGTCTCGATAGCCTCTGTTGCTTCTGGATGGTCTGTCACCCGCCTCAATCTCTTTGAAACAGCGGCGACTGCGTCCGCGCTCGACCTTGAGAACGCCAAGGTCGGACTGCCGCCTCAATCTCTTTGAAACAGCGGCGACTGCGTCGCGAAGTTGCCGGTGATGCGGTTGATCATCTGGTTCCGCCTCAATCTCTTTGAAACAGCGGCGACTGCGTCGCGGCGGCCGATAGCTCGGTCCTGCGCGCTGAAATCCGCCTCAATCTCTTTGAAACAGCGGCGACTGCGTCCGACTAAAGCAGCGAGGGCCGTGGTTCCAGCGATCCGCCTCAATCTCTTTGAAACAGCGGCGACTGCGTCTCACGGCAAAGCACGGCTGGAGGCGCAGGGGGTGCCGCCTCAATCTCTTTGAAACAGCGGCGACTGCGTCAGCCTCGCCATGCCTGCGTTGCCTGTCCCTGCCTACCGCCTCAATCTCTTTGAAACAGCGGCGACTGCGTCCCGAGTTCCGGTTGCCACGCGGAACACGCGCTTCTGCCGCCTCAATCTCTTTGAAACAGCGGCGACTGCGTCGGAGACTGTGAGTTGGCCTTGGAAAGTGCCAAGGCCCGCCTCAATCTCTTTGAAACAGCGGCGACTGCGTCGGAAAGCTGCCGGTTCACTCATCACCACGGTCATCCGCCTCAATCTCTTTGAAACAGCGGCGACTGCGTCGTTAGTGCTGTGGCCAACAACAAAGCGCAGAACTTCCGCCTCAATCTCTTTGAAACAGCGGCGACTGCGTCGTGAAATGAGTGTGTCCAGCCCTTCGGAAGAAGGCGCCGCCTCAATCTCTTTGAAACAGCGGCGACTGCGTCTCATGTGCAAGTCCATTTGGAATTGAGGGCGGCTTCCGCCTCAATCTCTTTGAAACAGCGGCGACTGCGTCCTGGGCCGGACCACTTGGGCGCTTTGGGGTTGTCTCCGCCTCAATCTCTTTGAAACAGCGGCGACTGCGTCGCCGTAACAGACCCACAGGTAACAGACCGTGGTGATCCGCCTCAATCTCTTTGAAACAGCGGCGACTGCGTCGAAGGACAGGGACGGGGGGACACGGGGACGGGGAGCCGCCTCAATCTCTTTGAAACAGCGGCGACTGCGTCCAATTCAATGAGCACTCGGGGATTGCCGATGCGAGCCGCCTCAATCTCTTTGAAACAGCGGCGACTGCGTCGACGCCGGCATGATGCTGGAGAACTTTGCCCCAATCCGCCTCAATCTCTTTGAAACAGCGGCGACTGCGTCCGGCAGACCATGTGAAGCGTGATGCCAAGGGCGACCGCCTCAATCTCTTTGAAACAGCGGCGACTGCGTCTGGAACGCGGCAACATCGTCGGCCAACCGCTGACCCCGCCTCAATCTCTTTGAAACAGCGGCGACTGCGTCGCCGTGGCGACCTTGTTCCCTGCGCTTCTGGCCCCCGCCTCAATCTCTTTGAAACAGCGGCGACTGCGTCCCACTCCCCCAAAAGAGTGCCTTGGATAGAGAAGGAAACTCTAGTCCGCGAGCGCGACTTAGGGGGCGTTATGCTGCCTTGGTGTTGCTGTATCTCTTACGACCTATGAGTGGGCGGGAACCAACTGTCCGATGGCAGCGCGAGCATCCTGGTGTAGGGCTCGCACCACTTGGGGTGCTCGCAAACCGCAGTCGTCGCAATTTCAAAGAAAATGCTTTTCCGAGGGCGGAAGAAAAGAGGTCGCTGGCAACGTGGCCACCCCCATAGTGCAACAGGCTGCAAAGGTTGCAACACAAAATCAGACAATCGTCACCATGGTCCGTTGGCGATAGGGTCTTCCAAGGGACTCCATTGAGAGTCCCACATCCGTTGCTTCGGGCCCCAGGTAGATAAACAGGATTTGGTCCTCTGAAGTGTCTATGATGTCTTGGAGCGCAGCTTTAGCTGCAGCAAGCCTCATTCGATCGAGCAGGCATTCAAATACAGAGAATTGGAGACGCGCTCCGTATCCCTCCAAGGTTTTGGCAACGCCGCGTAGCCGCTTGGGATCAGAAATGTCGTACGTGATGATATATCTACGGCGGGCCATTTCTAGCGTGTCGTAAAGCCGTGGTATCGCGACGATTCCCCTTTGCAGAAACGCCACAACTGCCTGGCTTGGACTTCAAGCATCCTGCGGTACGACATTTTGTACCCAAATTCTGGGTGAGAAACCTCGGTGTCCATACGCCGGAACCAGGCCTCCCAAAAAATCTTTCGCCCGTGCGCATTCAAAAAAGTGCCCGTGGTCGTGGACAAGAAGTCTGATGAGACAATCTCTCGTCGGTTGAGAAGCGAGATTGCCACACTATCAGCGATCAACGGACGAAATTCCTCCATGAGGTCCAAGGCAAGAGCCGGCCGGCCGTAGCGAGGTTGATGAAGGAATCCGAGGAATGGATCAAGACCCACAGAACAGCAGACCCCCGCGGCCTCTTTGGAGAGGATGCTATATCCTTGGGAAAGCATGGCATTGACCGGATCCCTTGGGGGTCGCCTGTTCCTCCCCTCAAATGCAAACCTTGCCCATGAGCACTCCTTAATCATCGTTGGAAACTGCGAGAAGTAGAGGGCGGCGGCTGCGCCTTCAATGCCACGAGCGGTATCTAGGTCGGCAGCTTCCTCAACCATTGAGCGGTAGCTCGCCATTGTCTGCAGCACACCCTCTGGTACATCGCCGTTGCGCATCAACATGACGCGCTGGTTGTGGATCTTTGCTCGGAGTGACTCCTTTGCCAAAATGAGCCTTATGGCAGGCTGGTCAAACATTCTGTACTGCCCCCTGCGAGCATCTACTCCACTTGCGGGAAGACCTCCGAGCAGTCCTAAGAAACGACCGGCTGCCGAAAAATAGCCGACCCCAATTTCGCGCTCTAAAAGGGCATGGATTAGTTGGGAACTAACCTGCGGCACCCCGTAAAGGAAGAGATGCCGGAGCTGATTTAGTGGCAGCTTGGCGATTGCCTCTCCATCTCGAGTAACCACAACCTGCTCACCTCGCAGCCCGACATGCGCCCTAGAATCCTGAACAACGAGAACCTCACCATCGCCCGATTCAGGGCGCGGAGCGACTGAAGGATGTGGGGGGATTTTTCCGTCATCAGCCCACCATGCACTCTCCTCCGGCAAGCAGACGGGATAGGCTGAGCAGTGCAGGCATCTCGGATCTCCCTTGAGCGGGGGTGGGCAGATCGCCGCTTGTGCAGTTTTGAGGGCAGCTTCATGAAGAGATCGCACCTCCGCAAAGAGTGCCTCGCTCAACTCCACGGATACCCTTCTCCTTTCCGCGGCGTAGTAAATCGAAGCACCAGCAAGCTTGATTCCCTCGCCCTCAAGCAGGAGCGCGTAGGCGGCCACTTGGATAGCATCCGCATGCTTGGCTACCCTGGATCCGTCTCCATCTCGGCGGGCACTCCCCTTCTTGTAGTCGATGATTTCAATACCGTTCGCCCCTTGCTCACAGATATCGATCTTTCCGGTAAGGCCTAAGGAAACGTTCTCAAGCTGCAGGCTCCTCAGCACTGCACCATCGGGAAGATCCATTCCCTGCAGTTCGGCCGTCAACCGTCCTGGCTTGTCGGCGCGGGAGTGCAGGATAGTTCCCTCTAGCGTGTCCGCATTCTCGACAAAAATTCCCTCGACCCACTGGTAGTAAAAAAGCCTTGGGCAATACGCATAGTTATGGAGCCGGCGGACCGGCATTAGCGGCATCTCCTCGGCAGACATCACATGGGAAGCTCGTCCTTGTCGTCGAATAATGCAGGCAACCCCAGGCGTTGCTCATTAATCGCGACGATCCTTGGGAGGATGGACTCATTGACGGCGTGCCAGATACCAATGCTAGAAGCAACGGCGATGGTAGTTCCAGCGATCGTAATTTCCCCCCTGTCAAATCGGGCGATGCCCTTAACATCGTGAAAGAAGTTAGCCGATTTTGAGAGTTTTGACGAACGGGCTCCCTTCATTGATATGGGGGCTCCCTTTTTGCCATAGGCTGCCCTCTCACGGGCGTTCTTCGCGACAGTGGTTATCTCTTGGCCATCGTTCTGGCTTCTGACTCTGTGCAGAAGATGGAGTGCTTCGGGTGCCGCAACAGCCCGGAAGCCGAGGTTGATGGCTGCATTCATGTCGGACTGGACGACTGGAGACTCAATGGCACCCAGAAAGAGCGGCCCGCCGGTCTTGGGGAGAAGGAGCGTCTTAGGCGGCTTCCCATCTGCACTCCTTTTGGCATTAATCTCAGCAAGTTTTTCAAACTGCCCAAGGATCTTGTTGTGCCACGGCCTCATGTCAGATTGATGTGCTGGGGGCGCAGTATTAGCGCGGCGATTGAGCATCTCCTTTAGATAGCCGTCGAGAAATGCGCGTTCCTCGCACCGCGAGCCCGGCTCAGAGGTGACGGCGCAGAAACGGGACGAGTAGGAGGCAGGAACCTCAAGGACAGGAATACCGAAGGGTTCCTCAATGAGCATCTTGACCTTGTCCCTGATCGCACGATGCGACCACTTCATCAGCCGAGAATTCTCAGATGGGGCGCGGCCTTGGGATGTGAGGTAGCGGTCAAGATTCTCGATCACAACCAGATCAACTGGTTCCCGTTCGGTGATTTTGGCGTACTCGCCATGATGATCGCCATCCCGACGAGCTGCTGCGTCAAGAGAATGGGGGGCTAACTTAACTCCCAGCGCTTGAGCTAGAATGAGGTGCGCTGTCTGGTTAACACGCTGCTCTTTGATGTGGTCGATCTTCTTGAGCAGATCACTGCATGGCTCGCCCGATGCTCTCCCCTCGTCGGCACGCCCGAACTTAGCTGGGGTGCCAGGGGAGCGGTCGAGGGCACGATTGTATCGAAGGAACAGTTTTCTGAGCCCTTCCAGCTGCTCAATCCTTGCCAATGAGAGGCCTCGCTGTCCGCGAATGGGTGGCGGTGTCCCTTGATCCCTAGCTACGCGGACGAGGTCCCCGTACGGAGAGGCATCGCCCCGTTCTTTCCATGCCCAAAGATCATTCCTCAGCGGGCACACCCGGTTGGCAAGCTTCACGAGCAGGGGCAGCAGGTCGCGACGATATTTAGCAAATGCCTCTCCGGCTGATCTTTTGAAGGCAGCGACATCGCCCTCCCCCAGCTTGCTTGCCCAAGAGGTAACATCGGCATCTTCCCACTGGGTGAGTTCTGCTACGAGCTTTGCGACCATCGACTCGCGCCGTTTGGGATCACTCTCTTTGTCGGGATCGAAGCAGGACCATCGGTGAAAAGTGGCGAGACGGCTTAGGCGTCTATTTGCCAGCACAACGAGGGAACCATTCTGCTCAGCGTAGGATTTTTCCGTACGACTAGATCCAACCCACGACTTTGGGTCATCGGCCAAAAGTTTGGCGGCGAGGTCGAGTGCTTCAGCCCACTCGCCTTCCGAAGCCATGCGCCCCGTCTTGCCGGAGAGTTCTTGCGCCATTTGGCCGTCTTTGCCCCGGACAACAGCGTCCTCACCCGGAAGGCGGTGCATACCGGTCTTAAGAACCTCTGCAAACCATTCGCGGGCTCCATCGTTGCCAATGGATCGTACAGGCCGCGGAGTCTCCGGCCTTGATGATGTGATCCGCAGAAGGCCCCAGGCCCCCGCCGTGCGCTGCCCTAGGTCAGTTGAGAGAACTGTGAAACCACTTTCGATGATGTCTGGATTATTCCACCACGGAGTGACCTTCATCTTTGCCACGTCAACTGTACCAGGCCAATGGAGGTGAATATTTTTGTCCTTTGTTCCGTTGAACTGGCGACCCCAAAGGTGGAACTTGCCAATTGCTGATCGCAGGGGCTCTGCATCGATCGAGGCCGCAAAATTTATCAAGTAGCGAAGGCCCCCCGAGGAGTCCCAGTCGGGCATGAGCGAGAGGGCGGAGTCGAAGGTCTTGAGCTCGGGTTGGTCCAACTTAAGGCCAAGTGCCTTGGTCATGGGTTGGAGCCATCCCTCCTCACTGTCTAGCAACCCATCGCGGCGCAGACGGGGCGAGGAGAAATGAAGTCGGCATCGCGTCTCCTTAACGATCTTTGCAGCGGGGTGCGCTATGGAAACATCGACCATATCCCCTGTGACGTACTTAGCAGCAGAGCGACCATTTAGGTCGCTGAACATGAAGGCCCGGCGAGAGTGCCTCGGCTCCGCGGGGGTGAGGTTGACCGGTTCCTTGCAGCGCGTGTGCTCGGCGACTGACTCGTGGAGGTCAGCCAAGCGGTTAAGAAAGCGATTGGATCCAGCATCGGCTTCATCGTCGGTTGAATTCGTATTCATCCAAAGGGGATGAAACTTGGGTTCGCAGAGGGTAAGAAAGAGGCCAACTGAGCCGATAGCCCCAGCCTTGCCTTCCTTTCGTTGGTGAGCTTTTACGGCTTCAACAAACTCCTCCCTCACTGCCTCAGGATTTTTTGCGATGATTCTCATCCAATCCTCGACGATATCGCGCAGTCCCCTGAGCGAGGCGCGAGTCACCGTCCATCCACCCTCCCTGACAGGAATGGCTCCCTTGCCGAATGGGAGAAAATTGGATTCTCCGATGACATTCTCGGAGAGACCGCGGGTCATCTCCTCTTCCAGTTCCCATGCGAGTTTCAGTAGGGTCAAATCCAACGAAACAGGCAATTCGCCCTCATCGCCAGAATCCTCTTTAGAGGGTTTCCATCCTTCGATGGGTGTGCCGATGAGGTGCGCGATTAGACCCTCCAAGTTTTTCTTTCGCTCCTCCCGCTCCTCGGTCTTGAGGCGGAACTGGTTAAGGGCTTTGAGGGCTTCCTTGAAGGCTGCTATGTCGAATTCTTTCCATGCGGGTTCTCCAGAGCTTTTTGGATTCCATGAGGGCAGCGACGTGAACGCAGGGAAAACGTAACCCCGCGAACCTCGGGAGAGGTTCACCGGATCATCGCCGAGAGCAGAAAAATCGACGTCATTGGCAGACGCTTTCTTGGGCTCTTTCTTGGGAACTTTTACGCCCAGTCGGAGGCAGTGCCTTGTCAGTTGGCAAGGAAACGCCATGAAGGCGATCGAGGAAAATGTCAGATCCTTTGCAGCCTTTCGGTTGCGAGCAATTTTATACCCTTCCGGCTGCGTCTTGAGGCTCGCTTTAAGACGGGCGATCTCACTGACCCAGTCAGAGACTCCTAGTAAAGACTCTGCAAGCCTAGGAGATGGTGAGGAAAGCATCGTTTCCAGATGCGAGATTGCTTCGGAAAGGCGCGCGATGGCTTCGGGTCCTTCATAAAATTCCCCTGGGGAGACCTTAACAGTCCAGGAAAGCTCCATGCTTGCGGCAAGCTCCTTCAAGTCTGCGTCAGTAGGTTCGCCATGCAGAGCGTGGGCCAACTGCTCTTTGCCCTTCCCTGATTCAAGTGAGGATGAGCTGTAGCTGTAGGTTGCTTTAGATTTTGAGTCGCAAAGCTTTGGCAGGTACTCGCGCCCTCCTTGCTGAATTCCGCTGTCGCCGGAGCATTGGTCCAGAACAAGAGCAAGGGCTAGAGATAACTCCTTACTGCTTGCAGTGTTACCCTCTAGAATCGCTTCGTAAGCCTGCTGGAGTGTAGCCGATTGATCTAGTGCCAGCCATGGTCCGACTGATTCTCTAAGCGAACGTGCCCCCGCCCGAGCTGCATCCTGTCTTGGGAAAACCTCCCAAGCTTCAGCGACTCTGGCAGGAAGATCGCCCATCAGTCTCCCAGCTCCCTGCACCGGCTGCTTAGCGAGAGACGCCATTGCAAGGAGGTAATAATTTACCGCGTCTTGGAAGATCTGATGATGTAACCAGAGAGGACATGTGGACTGGTCTCCGCTATGGCCACCTCCAGAAAAAGGGACGGGCTGGTAACTTCCGTCCTCAAGCTTGACTTCTATTTTTCCAACGCGGCCTTGGTAGATTCTGTTCATAGGGTGTTTTCTTCCCTGCGATTTAAGACTCGCTCACGAGAATCGGAAAGGAGATTTGAGCGCTTTTCCTGTCATAAACCGCCATCTGCGCTTGATCCAGCATTGCTACAGGTGTCTCAGCCCAGGCAGATCGCTGGCCGGCTAAATGCTACCCCACGCACCAGCCACAGGCCGGATCTACCTCGAAAGCTACCTTCAGAACCCTCTTCGCATCATCCACTTGCCCAGCCTTAACCACCTCCAACGCCACTCGCCCCAAGCCCTACCTCAACCCCACCAAATCCTCATCCGTCTCCGCCAGTTCCCGCAGGCTCTCGTCCTTCTTGCAGGCCGTCTCCAGCATCTCTCTGGCCTCCTCGACGCGCCCCATCACGCACCAGTAGCAAGCGAGGTTGTAGCGAACCGTAGCGTCGTCGTAATAGCGGCGCAGGGCCATTGAGAGGACGTCCGCGGCTTCCGCCTCGCCTTTAAAGCGCCTCACCGCGTAGGACATGTTCAGCGGATGGCCAACATCGTCCGGTTCAATCTTCCGCAGGTGGTTGCTGACCTCGGCCATCCGTCATGCACGGATTGGGGGTTCACGCTTGACCACGCTAACGAGAGTTTTGAGTGGCGAGCTTCAAAGCCTCGGAGTCTGATCCCAATTTTTGAATCAAGTGGTAGTTGAAAAACAAAGCAACATTCTCACCAAGAGAGGGAGCGATTCGCAAAGATTGTTCGTAATCCACAAGAGCCTCTGCATATCTGCCCATCTCAAACTTCAGGTTGCCTCGGTTCAGCCACCGGTCGGCGTGAGACGGGGAATATTCAATGGCTGCGTTCCAGTAAGACAGCGCCTTGTCCCGCTCCCCGTTCCGCCAAGCCGAAAGAGCGATCCCTACGAAATTCTCCGCTGCTGCTTCTACATCTTCTTCCCCAAACACCTCGGCATGCTCTTCGCGAGATGCTGGAGGCGTGAGCAAAACCGATTGCGGCAGGGCGGTTGGAGACTTCGGGTCACTGCTGCACAACTGCTTAAGCCATGAGAGCATGGGAGTTTGGCGTTTTTATTGGAACTTAATTGCCACGCCTGTGGCCCATTTCTCCATCGCCCAACCATTATTTAGCACCCCTTCTTCGGTGAGAATGGCGGCATCGGCTCCGAGTGCTGCGGACTTGGTTCTGACGGCGTTGTGCATTTTGGCAGTGGCGTTGGCGGCAAAGCCCGTCACGGTGATTGTGCCCAATTCGATATACTTCCTATCCGGCAGAGTCTTTAGAATCTGCACGGTGTTGGGGTTTGTCGGGGCGTGGAACCCAGCGGCTGTTTTGGTGACGTCAACAACCGCGCAGCCGCTCACAAGAGCGGCAGCGAGAATTGCGGTGATGGTGGTTTTGATGTGCTTCATAGAATCATTGCTTGTAGCGGATCGCCGTACCGACGATGCGGGTATAGGTGTGTGACTGGTTATCTTGCGATGCCCATTGCGTCCCGACTTCATAGTAGCCACCCAGCGTGGCAATGATCACCGCATCCGCCCCTATCTTGGCGGCTTTCTTGGCAACGGACTTCGGGCTTTCTCCGCGGGACTGAAAGTCGGCAATCACCTCATACGGGCGGCTGGGTGCGGCTCGGAGGATCTGAACTTGACTGGGATCTTTAGGCGGATACTTGACGGGGGCGTAGTAGCGATTAGCGACATCCGTGGCGCAGCCAGAAAGAAAGAGGGCGGCAAGAACAGCAAGTCGCAAGACGGGGGTCATGATTGCTCTATCTCATGTCCTACTTAACCAAAGCAAGACCATCCCGCGCTTATGACGCACAAACCAGCCAGCCTCAAATGGCGGTCAGCAACCTTCTGGCGCGTCCCCCATCTCAAACGCGGTCGGGAAACAGGTCAGTGCGTGAGTGCTGATAGAGCAACAGTTTGACCGGCAGGGACAAGCGTGGAATATCGCGAATCGCGGATTTGTTTATGGTTGCTAAGGGCGAGTTGTCGCCTCAAGCGTTGCTCATGAGTCAAATGTTTCCCTCAATTGTCGCGGTGTTCTTTACCGCGTTCACCCTCATCATCCAACCCTCCGCTCAAGCCGACACCTTTGGCACAAGCAGCAACGAGTTCACCATCGACTTCGTTAATATCGGCAACACGGGCAATGCGGCCGATACGACCAGCTACGGAGCCGTACCCTACGAATACCGCGCGAGCATTCACGAGATTTCGCAGAACGCCATCGACAAGGCCACGGCCAGCGGGATGGCGAATGTCACGGCGGGGGCGTGGACGGGAAGCCAACCGGCGGCCAACATCACCTGGTACGAGGCGGCGGCCTTCGTCAATTTCCTCAACACGAACTCGGGGAAGACGGCAGCCTATGATCTGACCTTCACCACCAACTGGAGCATGGCTCTGTGGAGCAGCGATCAGGCGTGGACGGCGGGAGGAACCAATCTCTACCGCAACAAAGATGCCTTCTATTTCCTGCCCAGCGAGAACGAGTGGTACAAATCTGCGTATTACAACGCGGCTGGGACAAACTACTTTCTTTATCCGACGGGCAGCGACACGGCCCCGACGCCGGTGGCCAGCGGGACCAATGCGGGCAGTGCGGTTTACAATAACGCTGCCTCGGTTCCGGCCATAGTGGACAGCGCTGGAGGCTTGAGCCCCTATGGAACGATGGGCCAAGGCGGCAATGTGTATGAGTGGAACGAGAGTGCCTTTGCTGGCACAAACAGCTCTTCGTCCGATGCCCGCGCGGTCCGCGGTGGCGACTTTCTCAACACCGAGCTCAACTTGCGCTCCTCGTTCCGGAGCTTCCTCGATCCGACGTTCGAGGACGGCGGCATCGGTTTTCGTGTCGCGAGTGTCCCTGAACCCTCGACTTACGCATTGCTTCTCATGGCCGGAGCGGGGTGGCTGCTTTGGAGACGCCGCAAGGCTTCCCTTTGACCTTTGGCCATTTGCCCGCCTGCCTGTCGTGAGGTGGAAAGCCCACCACAGGCCATCCTCGCGCAAATAAATCGCACGTTTCAGCCCCCACCACGCCCGCGCCCCGCGAACGTCGTTCGCACCCAGAAATCAGCTCACGACTCGGCAAGCAGTAGCAGCTTGTCAGCCAGCTTGGTCCGCGCGGGTTGTTGCTGGCTTCTAAGCATCGACAGCAGCGGCAAGACCTGCTAACGCCTAAATCGCGTCTTTTTCCTAAGCCCGAAGCACTACACCCGCAACACCATCACCATTCGCCCTCTCCTCCCCGCCGACCTCCCCCGGCTCTCTCCGCTCTTCGGCGCCTACCTTGATTTCTACGGCGTGCCGCGGGCGCTGGAGACGGAAAACAACTTTCTCGCCCAACGCCTCGAGGCCGATGACTCCACTTGCTTGGGCGCTTTCGCGGGCGGGGAACTGGCCGGGTTCGCCCTCTGCCATCATACCCAAAACTCCCTGCGCCTCGCCCCCGCGTGGATTCTTCACGACTTGTTTGTTTCACCCGCGCACCGGCGTCACGGCGTGGCCGAATCCCTCCTCGGCGCAGTCCACACACGCGCCGCGGCGGCCGGGGCTTGCGAGGTGGTCCTGAGCACCGCACACCAAAACACCGCCGCCCAAGCCCTCTACGCCAAGCACGGTTACCGGGAGGACACCGCCTTCCGCGTTTACGCGCGCGACCTGCGGTCATGACCAAGGACGAAATCCGCGGAGTCGCTCAGGATCTGGGATTCGCCCTCTGCGGATTCGCGCAGGCCGGACCGGCACCGCATGCCGAGGCGCTGGGCGCGTGGTTGGACGACGGGCGCCAAGCCACCATGGAATGGATGCGGCGCACCGAGGAGGACCGCCGCGATCCGCGACGAGTCCTGGCCGGGGCCGAATCGGTCATCGTCCTCGCCACAAATTATCTCCGCGACGGCGCCCCGGCAACCGGGACCGGTCGCATCGCCCGCTACGCCTGGGGCGACGATTACCACGAGGTGATCGCCCCGCGCCTCGAAACCCTCGCCGCACGCCTCGCGCAGGCTGGAGGACGGCAGCGGTGCTTTGTCGACAGTGGACCGGTCCTCGAACGCGACTGGGCGGCAGCCTGCGGCGTGTCCTGGCATGGCAAGAGCACGATGGGGATCCATCCGGAACTGGGGACCTGGTTTTTCCTTTCTATCATTCTCACCACCCTCGAATTCGCGCCCGATCCTCCCCTGCCCGACCGCTGCGGACGCTGCACCCGCTGCATTGAGGCTTGTCCGACGCAGGCAATCACCGCGCCTTATCAGCTCGATGCCCGCCGCTGTATCTCCTTCCTCACCATCGAGAACAAGGGACCCATTCCCGAGGAATTCCGCGAGGCGGTGGGCGACCGAATTTTCGGCTGTGACGATTGCCTGGACGCCTGCCCGTGGAACCGCTTCGCCCGGTCTTCGCGCGATGCCGACCTGCAATCGCGTGCCGACCTGCTGGCCAAGCCCCTGCGTGAATTCCTCGCGCTCGACGAGCGCCAGTTCAAAGACCTCTTCCGCAACTCACCCATCCTGAGGGC
>Ga0247833_1006141_pt1 | contig 13555 bp, 15 predicted proteins | sample LaCruzMarch2015__7_FD_187117 | JGI IMG/M metagenome (GOLD analysis project Ga0247833, IMG submission 187117) | Freshwater microbial communities from meromictic Lake La Cruz, Castile-La Mancha, Spain - LaCruzMarch2015_8m | ecosystem: Environmental > Aquatic > Freshwater > Lake | place: Spain...
TCGAGGCTAAAGCTGAAGTAGCGCAGCCAATTTGTGGGTTGAAGGCTTTCGTGGGCCTCCGGGCTCTGCAGAGGGGGTAGAGCGATTGTCATGAAAGGGTTGGGGGAGAATTTTTTTCAATCCAGGCATCAAAGCCGCCGGGGTCTTGCACCACCACGTGGGATCGCATTCCGCCGTGATAAGGGCCACATAATTCAGCGCAAACTATTGGGTAATCGCCCGTTTTAGTTGCAGTGAAACTAAGCATTGTGGTTTGTCCGGGGATTATGTCTTGCTTGATACGAAATTGAGGCACCCAAAAAGCATGAATCACATCATTTGCTTTCATGCGTAATTCAACCATCTGCCCTGTGGGTACATGTAATTCACCACTGGTGATGTTTTGTTTTGGATAATGAAATATGAAAGCAAATTGCAGGGCCGTAACTTCCACCGGCAACACATCAGCATTACCGGTGGGAGCGATTCCACCCCAAATGCGTTCACTATCTTTTTGGTTGCTTGTGCGAACGGAAGCAAGTTGTTCATTGGGATGCATTGCTTCATGGCCGTTCAGATCTGCCATGCCGCCCATCCGGTCGTAGATGTCGTAGCTGTAGATGCCGATAAACAGCACCACAACTGCTGGAATTACGGTCCAAAAGAGTTCGAGGGAAAGATTTCCCTCAATCGCAGGCCCATCGAGGGTGTCGCCATCCTTCCTGCGAAAACGCACCAAGCTGTAAACCACAAGCCCTGTCATACCGAGCAAAAGAACTGTGCCTATTGCCAGTAATACCTTGAATAATTCGTCGTATACCGGGGCATTGAGGCTGGCACTTTCCGGTAATAAATCTGAGTAATTTGCGGCCCAAAACCCGGCAAGCACAAGAAGCATGCCTGCTACAGAGGTAATGATCGCAGAGGGAATGCGCATTGGCGCTTTTATTTAAAAGCTGAGTATTAACCCTATGCAGTTTGCCCCCACCTACAACGACCGGAAAAAGAAAGTTTTCTTTTAAATGCTGAAAACCTCACGAAGGCAAGATCCCAATACTTGCTTAAGGCTCTCCACTGCTTGGGATCGCTAGCGTTTAAAGCAAGCCCTGTGGGGCACCGCGACACAGTTGAACTTGAGCCCATTTGAATTGCCGTCTTTAAACCCCTTGCGGTTGTGCAGGCAGCTGGTGGTGGCCCTTGTGGCTTTAGTTGTTGTGGGTGGAGCCACAAGGGTTATGGAAGCTGGGTTGGCATGCCCCGATTGGCCCCTTTGCTACGGCAGCCTTTTGCCCAGTAGGCAGATGAACCTTCAAGTTTTTCTTGAATGGTTTCATCGCCTTGATGCTTTTTTTGTGGGAATTGGCCTTGTTTTATTACTGGTTTCATCGATTTTGAATCGTCGTGATAATCCTCGCTGGCTCCCTTGGTTGAGCGGATTAGCTCTTCTGCTGGTGGCAGCCCAAGGGGCACTTGGAGCACTCACAGTTACTCAATTGCTGCGTTTCGACATCGTTACGGCCCATCTAGCCACTGCGCTTCTGCTGGTGGCGCTTCTCAGTGCAATCGCTCAATTATTGCGGCCTCCTGTGGCGGGTCCGAGGCCTCGCGGGGCATTTTTGCTTTGCGCTGTGGCTGGTTCGCTTGTGTTTGGCCAATGCGTTGCAGGTGGATTGATGGCAACCCAATGGGCCTCTGGCCGCTGTTTGCGCGTAGCAGAAGGTTGTGCCTGGCTTTCCGCCCATCGCAGCCTTGCCACCCCAGCTGCAAGTTGCTGCGCTCTTTTGGCGATTTTGCTTTTGGCCTTTCCATGCCCTCCCTTTGCCAGGCGCCTTGGAGTGGCAGCAGGAGCCCTAGCGGCCTGCCAAGTGGTGCTTGGAGTGCTCACCTTGAAACTTTCGTTATCTGAACCCCTCGTAACCGTTGCCCATCAGTTACTGGCGGCTTTGCTTGTGGCAACCCTGCCAGCTGCTGCTTTGGCCTTAAGACCAAGTACCTCTGTGGAGTTTTCCCGTGGCTGAAGCTGTTGCTATCGCTGTTCCCCTTACTAGCCGTGAGCAGGTGGTTCCCAGCCGAGCACGGTTGAAATTACCGCCCTGGTTAGAAATTGCTAAACCGCGGCTAATTCCACTTTTGCTTGCCACCACCCTTGGTGGCATGGCACTAACGGAAAGCTGGCCGATTCCTATTCCGAGATTGGCCTGCACCCTCGGTGGCGGAGCTCTTGCAGCAGCAGCGGCAGGAGTGCTCAATTGCCTCTGGGAGGAGCAGCTTGATGGCCGCATGGCCCGCACCAGCGGTAGAGCTTTGCCCTCGGGGCGCTTGAGTGCCGGTAATGCTTTTTATATCGCGGTAGCGCTTGCTTGCAGTGCTGGATTGCTTTTGGTGATGGGGGTGAATTGCTTAGCGGCAAGTTTGTCTTTATTGGGGCTGTGCAGCTACGTGCTGCTTTACACCGTGGTGTTAAAACCACGCACCACTCAAAACATCGTGATCGGTGGGGTGGCTGGCGCTATTCCGCCCTTAGTTGGTGCCGCAGCTGCCACCGGTCATATTGGCCTTGGTGGTTGGTGGTTATTTGCCTTGGTAATGCTTTGGACCCCAGCACATTTCTGGGCCCTTGCACTTTTATTAGAAGACGACTACCGCTCGGTGGGCATTCCGATGTTGCCTGTGGTGAAGGGCCCTGTAGTTACAGGAAACGCGATCATTCGCTACGCCTGGGCCACCATTGCAGTGAGTTTTCTGGGCGTATTTATCCTTCCCAGCGGAGGACTGTTTTATGGCCTGATGGTTTTGCCATTTAACGGCCGTTTGCTGCAAATGGCTCAGCAGCTACAGCAAGATCCATGTGATCGGCAGAAGGCAAAGGGGATGTTTAGATGGTCGATTCTTTATCTATTCGGCATCTGCTTGTTGTTACTACTCGCTAGAACATCAACAGCAAGTGATTTCAATTTGCAGCTAAGCAGTTTCTTTCATAGTTTCCAGTGATCAATCTCGAGCAAATTTATAAACGCTATGGCAGCGTTAGCGCTCTTGAGGGGCTTTCTCTTGAGGTGCCAAAGGGATGTTTATATGGTTTGCTTGGCCCAAATGGCGCCGGTAAAACCACAGCTTTACGTATCCTTTGCACCCTATTAGCGCCAGATCAGGGCCGGGTTTTTATCGCCGGGCTGGATGCTCTGGCTGATCCTCGCGGGGCAAGGGCTCAGTTGGGATATGTGGCCCAAGAGGTGGCGATCGACAAAATCCTTACGGGCAGGGAGCTCCTCGAACTGCAGGGCAGTCTTTATCACCTAAGCGCTGCTAGATCGCGGGATCGCATTGCTGCCCTCTCGGCGTTATTGGGTATGGAGGAATGGTTGGATCGCCGTTGCGGCAGTTATTCAGGCGGTATGCGTAGGCGCTTGGATCTGGCCTGCGGCTTACTACATGATCCTGCTGTGTTGGTGTTGGATGAACCCACAGTTGGCCTTGATATTGAAAGCAGGGCGGCACTTTGGGATGTTTTACAACAATTGCGGCAGCAGGGCACCACAATTTTATTGAGCAGTCATTACTTAGAAGAGGTGGATGCCTTGGCTGATCGTTTAGCGATTTTGGATCGCGGTTGTGTGATCGCTGAGGGAACCCCTGAGCAACTAAAGCAACAGCTTGGCGGTGATCGCATCACTTTGCGGGTGCGTGAATTTGCCAGCCAGCAAGAGGCCCAACGGGTGCAGCAAATAATTCAGGGCTTGCTTGGCGTAAGCCAGGTGTTGATCAATCGCGCCCAGGGCCACGCCATTAATTTTGTGCTCGAAGCCCAAGGATCAGAAGCCCTGCTTCAACTAAGGCAGCAGCTGGAACATGCCCAGGTACCTGTGTTTTCGTTGGCCCAAAGTCGCCCCAGCCTCGACGACGTTTACCTGCAGGCCACCGGCCGTACCTTGATGGACGCTGAATTAGCAGCCATTTCGAGCCGTGATTCCAAGGCGGAAAAGAAACAGGCGATGCGTTAACCCGGTTGCATTTTCGTTTGCTTTTTACCAACTCCCATTATTTTCTTTTTGCCCGTGTTTGCCCCATCTGCAATTGCTGAAATTAGTCAGGAAACCCTTGCTTTAAGTAAGCGCCTGTTTCTGCAACTAAAACGGCGCCCCTCCACTTTGGTGGCCGGAATTTTGCAACCCTTGATTTGGTTGGTGCTTTTTGGCGCTTTATTTGCCAAGGCACCGATGGGTTTATTTCCTGGTGGTGGTAGCTACGGCAAATTTTTAGGGGCAGGTGTAATCGTATTCACAGCATTTAGCGCGGCCTTAAATGCAGGATTACCGGTGATGTTTGATCGGGAATTTGGGTTTTTAAATCGTTTACTGGTGGCGCCATTGCGCTCGCGTTATTCAATTGTGCTTGCTTCTGTGCTTTACATCACCAGCCTCAGTTTGGTGCAAAGTTTGGCGATCATGGCTGCCGCCTGGGGATTGGGTTATGGCTGGCCCGGAGGGGCAGGTTTATTGGTGGTGATCGGCACCCTGCTGCTACTGGTGGCTGCTGTTACTGCATTGAGTTTGGCCCTGGCTTTTGCTTTGCCCGGCCATATCGAATTGATTGCAGTGATTTTTGTTGCCAACTTGCCGTTGCTATTTGCAAGCACTGCTTTGGCCCCGATCAGCTACATGCCTGGCTGGTTGGGCTGGCTTGCAGCCCTAAATCCCCTTACCTTCGCGATTGAACCGATCCGCGCGGCTTACCTAGGCCAGTTTGCTTTTGATGCGGTAGTGCTTGAGGCTCCCTATGGAGCTCTCACCGCCGCCCAATGCCTGCTGTTGCTTCTGGTGTTATCCGCAGGTTTGTTTTTGTCCATCCGGCCTTTGTTAGACCGGAAATTGAGCTAACGCCGTGGTTGCCCATCCGCTTTCTGCCTCCGCCCGAGCCCGCAAAGAGCTGGAGGCATTAAAACTTGCCCTTGCTGAAAAAGATGAGGCTGCCTTGAGGCTTTTAAGCGAACGCTATGCCCATCGCCAAGGGCCAAAGGCACTACAGATATTGATTCGCAAATTGGCCTCCACGGAGGAGATGGCAACTTTTTGGCAGCTTCAATTATTACCAAAAGAAATCCCTAAAGTAGAAATTAGTCATACAGAATTCACTCAAGAAGAAGTTGCTCAGGAAGAATTAATTCAAGAAGAAATAATTGAAGTAGAGATAAGCCAGCAACCTCCCCTTGAAATCAAAGCGAGAAGCGAAGTTGCGCGGCGGCTGCGAGGTTGGCTACCCAGTTGGGATGGCCCTTTGCGTCAAGCCAGCTGAACTGCCATGAGCTCAAAAACCCTTCCTGCTCCATTACTGCTGCCCCGTGGTTTGATCGTTTCGGTGCAGGCACCGGAAGGTTCGCCCATGCGTGATCCTGATGTAATTGCTGCTATGGCAGAAGCCAGTTTGCGCAATGGGGCAATTGGCGTAAGGCTTGAAAGCCCAGAACATATCGGTGCTGTGCGCCGCCGCTGCCCTAAAGCTTTGATCATCGGCCTGTGGAAACGCAGCTTTCCAGATAGTGCTGTTTACATAACCCCAGGCTGGAACGAGATCCAAGAGGTGTGGTCTGCGGGAGCAGACGTGATTGCAATTGATGCCACTGCTCGCTACCGGCCTGGGGGGCAGGAGTTGGCGGCGTTAGTGCAAAGGGCACAAAATGAACTGATGGCGCCGTTGATGGCGGATGTGGATTGTTTGAGTAATGGCTTAATTGCAGCTGCTTTGGGTTGCCAATGGGTGGGTACCACCCTTTATGGCTACACCGAAGCCACCGCAGCTGAGCGGCCACCGGCCTGGGATCTGTTGAAACCTTTAAGGCAGCAGTTGCCAGCAACTACGGGCCTTATCTGCGAAGGCGGCATCGCGAGCGCAGCCGAGGCAAGCCGTGCTTTAGCGGAAGGTGCTGATGCGGTGGTGGTGGGCACCGCTATTACCGGCGTTGATCTACAGGTGGCAAGTTATGTGGCAAAACTAAAAGGCTGATTACTCACCTATTCGGGTTTTGCCAATTAACATTGATATGAGTGATATTTTCCGATGACGTTCCTGGTGTTGGCGGCCTTGGGCCTGCTAATGGCGCTCATCTACATACCTTTGCGTATCACCCTTACCCTCACAGCTAGGGGGCGTCGTTTGAAATTGCTGCAAAGGATTCGCCTCTTGCGCCAGCAATTGGGTTCGGGCGTTACCCCATCAACATCCCCCCATCCACCTGCATTACCTGCCCCGTGATGTAAGCGGCGGCTGGATCAGCTGCCAAAAATCGCACTGCTCCAGCCACTTCAGCCGCTTCTCCATAGCGCCCCAAAGGGATTGCCGCCAATAAGGCTTCTGCTTGTAGATCCTTAGTCATATCGGTGGCGATAAAACCTGGTGCTACGGCATTTACGGTTATCCCCCTGCTGGCAAGTTCCCTCGCAGTGCTGCGGGTAAAACCAATCACCCCCGCCTTGGCTGCGGCGTAATTTGCTTGGCCTGCATTTCCCATCAAACCCACCACGGAGGTGATATTCACAATTCGCCCACTTTTTTGCTTAAGCATCGGCCTAGTAACAGCTCTTGTGCAAAGAAATACACCGGTGAGATTTAGATCGATTACCGCTTGCCAATCGCTTGTTTTCATTCGCATCAGCAACCCGTCGCGGGTGATGCCGGCGTTATTAATCAGCACATCAATACTGCCGCCGCGCTCGATTACCCCATCAATAAGGGCGATCACTTCTGCTTCATTGCTTACATCTGCCTGCAAAGCAAAAGCCTTGCCCCCTTGAGCTGTGATTTCTGCCACCACGGCAGCAGCAGCAGCGGCGGAGCTGGCGTAATTAATTGCAACGGTGGCACCTGCGGCCGCTAGCTCAAGGGCCACGGCCCTGCCGATCCCTCTGCTAGCCCCGGTAACAAGCGCGGTTTTGCCCAATAGGGGGGAATGGGCTTGGCTCATGGCTGCAGCGAAACTGGCGCGATCGTAAGGGTGCGCTTAGCCCTGCACTGCACTGCAGGTTTGCAAAGCGGAGCCCAAAAGTAGTTCGAGGGCTTCTAATTGTTTTGGGCTACCCATCACCACAAGGCGCTGGCCGAGGCTCAAGGTGGTGTTGCCACTGGGGTTAGCAAGTAAACCATCTGGGCCCTGGATTGCTAAAACCAAAGCCCCACCAGTGCGTCTGCCAAGGTCTAGCTCGATCAAGCTACGACCCATCACGGCATGGGCTAATTGGGGGTTATCGCTGAGTTGAAATTCCTCCACTTCGCAATTGGAACCCGCCAAAAGATCAAGGAAATTGAGGGCAAGGGGCCGTAGAGCGGTGGCGGCCATGATTCGCCCGCCGGCGATGTAAGGCGACACCACTGCATCAGCACCGGCCTGCCTCAACTTGCGTTCTGCTTCGCCGCTATCTGCACGTGCAATCAAACGGCAATTGGGAAATAAACCACGGGCGCTTAGCACCACATAAAGATTGGCGGCATTGCTTGGTAGAGCTGCCACAAGTGCTCTGCAGTGCTGAATACCTGCCTCCTGCAATGTTTCATCCAAGGTGGCATCACCATTAAGCACTTCCAAATTGCGATTTCGGGCCTCGGCAATTCTTTCCGGATCGGTTTCGATCACTAAAACAGCCACATTTTCGGCGCTGAGTTGTGCGGCGATTTCACGACCGATGCGGCCGTAGCCGCAAACAATTACGTGGTTGCGTACGCGTTGAAGTTCTTGCATCCGTTGCCAGCGCCGGCGTCGCTGAAAATAACCAGTCTCCTGAAGGCTAAGCAGCCATTGCAAGGTTTGCTGCACCACCACGATGCCGCCGAGCAACATCAGCACCGTTACCCAGCGGCCAGCAGGACTTACTACGGTTTGATCGCCATAACCAACGGTGGTGAGGGTAATTGCCACCTGCCAAAAGCAATCCCCCCAATCCCAACCTTCACTGAGGCGGTAACCGCACGCGCCACCGATCACCACCATTCCAAGCGGCAGTAAGGGAGTATTCAGCAAAGGGCTTAGGCGCCGTTGCATCCGTTGGCGCCTTCCTAAAAAAGACGCCATTTTTTTTAAGCCATGCCAAGAGCTTTTAAAACAGCTGTTGGGGTTAATGCGCTCAACGGCTGATCACCACGAAGATGCTCTAAATCCACCAGGGTGATACCGGTTAAACCAGCTAAAAGCGTTACTGCTGGATTGTTGCTCACAAGCACATCTGCACTTGCTACTTGAGCGGCTTGCTCAATGATATTTGTAGTTGAAAGCCGATGAATGCGCGCCTCTGGTAATTGTTTTTGCACATCATTTTGTAAATCTTGCCAATTGCTTTGCGGCCAATCGTTGTTGTCTTTTGAAGGAGCTATTAGCAATAGTGGGCCGTTGCCTTCTGGAAATTGCGCTTGGGCATCAGCCAGGGCTTTTGGGGGCAACTTGAGGCGGTAATTAGTTGGTTTGGCGTTAATACCTAAAGGGGTAAGAAAAGCTTCTAAGCCTTTACTTGAAACCCGCACAGGGATATGGCTAAGGCCAAGTAGTAAATCAAAACGCCAACCGGAAGCAAGGTTGATACAGGCTTGAAAATCAGGTTCCCTAACGCAACCCAACAGGTTGGTCCAATCGGCGAGGGAAACACTCGCATCAAAACCAAAGGGCAATACCTTTTCCACAGCTGGCAGCAACTTCCAAAGCGGTGCCATGGCTGCAGGGCAAGCCACCTGCAATTGAGCAGACACCCCCTCTGCCAGTGCCGCTGCTATCGGCAGGGCCTGGAGCTGAGCTTCAGCGCCGCCAGGAATCAGAAACAACACACGCATCAGCAGAAACGAGCCAGCCCTGTTAGTGAGATGGTCGAATTGTATGGAGTTGAATCCAAAACGCTTGCACCTGCTGATCGTTGCTGCTGGTAGTGGCCGGCGCATGGGCCACCATCGCAACAAGTTGCTGATACCTCTAGAAGGCAGACCCCTACTGGCCTGGACCCTGGAAGCAGCGCTGCAAAGTGAACAAATTACCTGGCTTGCAGTGGTTGGCCAAGAGCAAGATCGCCAGGAGATCCACATGATTCTGGCCAGCCTGAAGCCTTTAAAACCGGTGGAATGGGTGCAAGGGGGCAACACGCGCCAGGCATCTGTTGCCTTGGGCCTTGCCGCATTACCAAAGGAAGCGGCTTACGTGCTTATTCACGACGGGGCCCGTTGCTTGGTGGAACCAGACCTTTTCAATCGTTGTGCCTTGGCTTTGCAGCAAAGCGGCGAGGCCTTAATTGCTGCCGTGCCAGTAACAGACACGATTAAGCAGGTGGATAGCGAGGGCTATATCCGTAATACCCCGGAGCGTTCACAGCTTTGGGGGGCCCAAACCCCCCAGGGCTTTGCCTTGCCGGCCCTTAGAGCCGCCCATCAAAGGGCTGCTGCCGAAGGTTGGCAAGTAACAGACGATGCAGCGCTTTTCGAACGCTTGGGCCTGCCGGTGCGGGTGCTGGAGGCGAGTAGTGCAAATTTAAAAATCACCACCCCTTTGGATTTGGAGTTGGCTGCAGCCTTACTAAAAAGGCGCCAGGCTTAGCACTCCTTTATCGCCATCAAGGCGGGCGATTTTGCCAAGGGGCAACACGGCATTGCAGCTGCCGTGGCCCACAGGTAAGCCCGTCAAGCGCGGTATGCCGAGGTTGGCGGTGCGTTCTTGAAGCACCTGTTCTGCAGCATCACCTTCACCGCAATCACTAAAACTTCCAAAACCGATTGCGGCTAATTTTTGGAGGGCCCCGCAAAGTCGCCAATGGGTGAGCATGCGATCGATGCGATACGGAGCTTCCCCTACGTCTTCGAGGATCAACACAGCCCCTGCTAAATCCGGACACCACGGGGTTCCGAGCAGGTGGGTGGCAACAGTGAGGTTTGCCACCAGCAACGGACCTTCAGCAATGCCCCCACCCCATGGGATCCCTTGAAGCGCTGGAACAGCGTCGCCACGCAGCAGCCGCCGCAGCCGTTCTTGGCTCCAGGTTGGTTCAGCCGCCAGGGTTGTTACGAGGGGGCCATGGAGGGCACCTTGATTTATGTCGGAAAAGCGCTTCAGCTGCATTGCCCAAAGCAAGCTCGTAACGTCTGAGAAGCCCAGCAGTAGGCCTTGAGGCGGCTGCCAATTCAGCTCCAGCAGCCGCGCTGCCCCCCAGCCGCCGCGGGCGCAAGCCCATAGATCAGCGCTGCCATCAAAATCCGCAAGTCTTTCAGGGTCGCTGCCAGCTAGGTATCCCCAACTGCGATCACTAATTTGGGGCAGCTCTAAGCGAATGTCCCAGCTAGCAAGCAGCTCAAGGCCCATTTGCAAATTATTTAATTCCCCAAGTTTTGAACTGGGGGCAACGATGCGAGCCTTCATTATCAATATCTACCAATGATCAAAGCAAAAAGCAGTAGGGCCCCCAGCAGCACCTGCCGTTGAAAATGTTTGCCACTTTGTAGAGATCCCATTGCTTCATCGCGGCGCAATAACAACCATTCCCTAGCAAAACCCACCGCTGCTACTAGAGCTATTGCAATAAAACCCGCCCCGAGCCCTGCAGCAAGCCCCGCTCCAAGCAGCAGCAACCAGGTGGCGGCGTAACAAAACCCCACCACTGGCACCACATTGGGGCCGAGGCTAAGGGCACTGCTGCGCACGCCAAGCCTTTGATCATCGGGGCGATCAGCCAGCGCATAAACCGTGTCAAAGCCAAATGTCCAGAAAATAGTGGCGCCCCAGCAGCCCCAAAGGGGCCAGCCACCGCTAAGGCTGCCCCGGGCGGCGGCCCAGGGGATCAGCACGGCAAAACCCCAACAAAAGGCCAAAAGCAATTGGGGGAAACCAAACCATCGCTTCGCGGAGGGATAAATCAGCACCAAAGGCAAGCTGATCACAGCCAAACAAAGGCATAGCCAGCGATTCGGCAGGGCAAGCACCACTGCAAGGGCGATAGCAAGGCAAATCAGTAGTAAAGAGAGCGCAAAATTTGTATCTAAAGCGCCCCTTGCCAATGGCCTGCTGCGGGTGCGTGCCACTTGGGCATCAATCTTGCGATCCCAAAGATCGTTTGCAATGCATCCCGCTCCGCTTACAGCAAGGCCGCCAAACAGCACAAGTAAAAGCAGTAGTGCATTGGGCTGAGGCTGCTCCAGCCAAAAACTCCAGCCGGCTGGCAGTAGCAAAATCAAGCGTCCGCTTGGCTTTTGCCAACGCAGCAATTCCAGCCAGGCGGGCCAGGTGCGGTTTTTAGGGGGTGAAGCCACTGGGAGCAGTGCTGCGATGCGAGAGTGTGCCACGGCTCTACGGGATCCTGAATTGACAGCACAAAACACAGCTGTGCTGAACGGGATGCGGCGGGTGGCAGCCATTGATCTAGGCAGCAATTCCACCCACCTAGTGATAGCGGAGGTAGACCCGCTGCTGTGCAGCTTTTCGGTGTTGGTGGCAGAAAAATCCACCACCAGATTGGGGGAACGGGATGTTGATAACGGAGAACTAACGGTTGCCGCAATGGAGCGCACCCGGCTTGCTTTGCGCCATTGCCGCGAGCTAGCCCGCAGCCATGGCGTGGAAGAAATTATTGGCGTGGCCACCAGTGCCATGCGGGAGGCACCTAATGGCCTTGCCTTCCTTGCCGAATTAAGGGAATCGCTGGGCCTAAATCTTGAAGTGATTAGTGGCACAGAAGAAGCGCGCCTAATTTATTTAGGGGTTCTTTCTGGCAAGGATTTCAGCGAGAGCCCCCATCTAATCCTTGATATCGGCGGCGGTTCAACCGAATTGGTTTTAGCGGATGCCAAAGAAGCCCGTGCTCTCACCAGCGCCCGGGTGGGGGCTGTGCGCTTGCAGCGGGATTTTGTGAAACGAGAACCGCTAGATCGGGAGCGGGTTGATTTTCTTAGGGCTTTTATCCAGGGCTCCTTAGAACCATCGGTAGACAAGGTGCTGCGTCGTTTAAATCCGGGTGAAACGCCTGTGATGGTTGCCACCAGTGGCACAGCAATGGCAGTGGCGGCACTGCTGGAAGCTGAATCAGCTCGCAATTCAGCCCGTTTGCACGGCAAGGTGGTGAGCAAAGTCGAATTAGATGGCCTGGTGGAGCGGATTTTGCCGCTCACGCCCCTGCAACGCAAAGAATTAACCGGCATTAATGAAAGGCGCGCCGAAATTCTTGTGCCCGGATTACTGGTGTTGCAAACGGCGATGGCTTTGCTTGGAGCAAAACAATTTGAGGTGAGTGATCGAGCTTTAAGGGAAGGCTTGATCGTTGATTGGATGCTGCGCCATGGCTTGATCGTTGATCGTTTTGCTTACCAGAGTGAAATTCGTGAACGCACGGTGTGGCATCAAGCACGCAAGTTTGGAGTTGATGGGGATCGTGTTGAACGGGTAGCTGCAAATGCAATAACGCTTTTTGATCAAACAAAAGGCAGTTTTCATGATTTTTCTGAGCAGCAGCGCGAGCTTTTGTGGGCAGCGGCAATGCTGCACAATTGCGGGCTGCACATAAACACCAGTGGTTATCACAAGCATTCGTGGTATTTGATAAATAATGGCGAACTACTTGGATATTCTCAAAGTGAGCAATTATTAATTGCTTCTCTAGCTAGGTATCATCGCCGCAGCCTGCCCAAAAAACGCCATGAAAGCTGGTTGCTATTGGATCGCGATCAACGGCGGATTGTGGAAACACTTTCTTTATTGCTGCGCCTTGCCGCAGCCATGAATCGCAGGCCGGAGGCGGTAATTGCAGCTTTTGAAGCACGTTGTATTGGAGGCAATTTTAATTTAAAACTGCAACCCTGTAACGCCACAGAAGATCTTAGCTTGGAACTTTGGAGTTTGGAAAGTTGTGCGGCTGCTTTTACCGATAGCGGCGGCTACAACCTAAGTTGTGGATTAATTAGCGGGGCGGCATAAATTTCACCCATTCAATAACTTCAATCCGGCCCAAAGGTTTAGCAGCTGCAGTACCAAATTGCACTTGCACCAGATCGGGCCTGCCTGAGCGCAGCTCAAGACCTTTGCCTAAGGCAAAAATTCTTGTACCTTTAAATTTGCCTTCAAAAATAAGTTTTTTGCCATCCAACTCACGCACTGCCAGCCACGCATTTTGATTCGCAATCAAACGCAGATTTTTGTTTGTAGGGGCTGGGGCAGCTATTTTTGGCGCGCTTACTTGAATTTTAATTTCTTGTTTTTTACCGCTTAGCTGATTGAAGCTTAGTTGCTTGAAGCTTAGTTGCTTGAAGTTTAGTTGCTTAAAGCCAATGCTTCCAAGCCCAATCAATACAGCAAAACCGGCAAGCCAAGCAAAAGGAAGAACACCTTTCTTAGTTTTCGGTTTGGTTGAAGCACTGATCCAATCCTTCGTGCCTTCTTCCCTGTTTGGCGTGTTAATTGTGCGTTTGCTAGAGGCCCCCATCACAGCAATGGCAGCCGCGCTGGGTATTACATCTGGCACTTGCTGCAACAAAATCCGCAATTCGCTTACGAGAAGATCGGCCTCAAGGCCAAGGCTGGTTGCCAGCCTGCGCACCTGCGCGATAGCAAAAGCGTCTTCAGGCCATTGCTGGC
>Ga0247833_1006142_pt1 | contig 13552 bp, 10 predicted proteins | sample LaCruzMarch2015__7_FD_187117 | JGI IMG/M metagenome (GOLD analysis project Ga0247833, IMG submission 187117) | Freshwater microbial communities from meromictic Lake La Cruz, Castile-La Mancha, Spain - LaCruzMarch2015_8m | ecosystem: Environmental > Aquatic > Freshwater > Lake | place: Spain...
AGCTGAAGATAGACGAGGACGACAAGGCGGAGGACAAGGAAGAGGAGGAGGAGGAGGAGAGGGACAGAATGATAATGTAGCAGCAGCAGCAGCAGCAGTAGCAGCCAATAACAATTTAGATGAGGATGATGATAATGATAATGATGTTGATGATGATGATGCGGGTAGTACCACAGCAGTTGCTGGAGGGATGGAAATTCGACACCAAACACAACAACAACGTCAACGACGAAAGTTACAAGATATTGCTGATGCCATGAAGGATGCAGCTGCTGCACTTGGGAAGAAGTATGCTGTCCATAAAGTCCCATCCGGAAAGAAGAAGAGGAAAAGTAGACATGATAATAATAGTAGTAGTAATGATAGTGACAATGGTGATCATCATTATGATGATGATGATCATCATTATCGTGGTGACAATAACAATTCGGCCACGGCAGCAAGGAAGAAGTACAAGCCATCATCAAACTCCACATCTTCATCGGCAGCGTCAGCAGCAGCACATAATGCCGACAATAACATTGGATTTCGAAGTGCTGCCGCCGCCGCAAGAAGTAATAGTAATAATAATGACAACCATATTCTATCATCAATGCATAACTTTCAACGACAGCTTGATGGTGGTGCAAATAATAATAGTATTCGACTTGATAATGAAAGACTGTCATCAATGCTCGATGAACGACTAGCATCATACCGATCACGGTTGTCATCATCATCAGCAATGGGTATTGGTGGTGAAGATGTCACTGGGGGGATGATGGGGCAGGGGGGTGGGTTGTTTGACAACAACAATAATGAATCCTTGTCTGCTACATCACGTGCTGCCATGGCCGCAAATGTCGAACTATTACAACAACAATTGTCAACCTTACGTTCACGTCAATCAGTCTTCGCTGCTGCTGCTGCGGGGAGGGGAGGAGGTGCATCATCATCATCGTCTGGTGGTAGTAGCTTGGTACCTGGAGATGGGACTAATAATGATAATGTGGCAATACGTGCATCAATATCGTCGGCAATGCATGCGGCACAGCAACGTCAACAACCTGTGGCCGCAGCAGCGGCAGGATCACGGAACAATCACGATTCACCAGGTGAGTGGGAACGATTCTTAGATCAGTACGGAAGCAGAGGCCTGAACAACTTGTATGGAAGAGGAAGTTTGGGTGGTGGTGGTGGTATGTCAAATTCGGCATTGCAGCAACACTATGGTGCTGGTCCACTCCCCTTCGACTGGTTGTCACGTACAATGGCATACAATCAGGCTCGTGATGCCAATGTGGGTGTAGGATGTGCTGGTGGTGGTCTTGCAGCATCGATGAATGATGCATTACAACAGGCCGAGGCACGATTCTTCATGGAGGCGGATCAACGTTCTGCATTCGCCAGTGGTAGTAGTAGTAACAATGCCGCCGCTGCTGGAGGTGCGGGGGGTGGTGGAGGGGATGATGATAATTCTGACGACGATGACAATGACAATAATGATGATGAAGATGGCTCGAGTGGCTATGCCACGGCAGCATCAAGAGATGAACGGGAGCAGCAAGACGGGAATAATGACAATGCTGCTGGGAATGGCAATAATAGGAATTATAACAACAATGCGAGAGAGGATGGCAATGATGACAACGACTCTATTGAAGGAGATGGCGATGTAGCCATTGGTCGTGGTGCGGGTGCATTGCGTCGATCTATGAGGATACGTTCTGCCGCTCGCAATAATCGACAAGCTGTTGGTGCTGATAGAGCCATGCGTAATATTCCACCTCCAAATTATCAACCACGACGTGCTGTACTTGCTGCCGCGAGGAGGATAGAGGCGGCGAATGTCAATAACAATGATTTTGGTGGTGGCGTTGACTTACCCTTCGATGGCCCTGAGATGCTTCAACGCGCCCTCGAGGGTATGCGACGGCAGGTTGAAAATAATAATCTCATTGATGTATCAGATGATGAGGATATTAGCTTCTTGCCTGGTCCGGAACCCGTCTTTCGATTAAAGAGGGGAAAGAGTGATAATGAAACATTACTCCCCTCGCCTGGTAAGAGGAAGAAACCAGATAGTCATGGTAATGATAAGCATAAACTCCACAACGACGACAACGACGATGGCGTAAGCTCCGATGACGAGTCAATAGATCTTGACTTTTTGTTATCTTCTACAGAAAGTAACGAACCGTCTATGGTGCTTTGGGAATCGTACCCACGGCACACCGATGATGGCGATGGAAGTGATGATGATGGTGACAATTCTGCCAATGGCCGAGTGAATATTCCTATTTCCTGGCTTCGCAGTGGCTTCAGTCTATCAAAATGTGGTAACGGACTGGCCATGTCAGCACCTCCAGATGATGACTGGGATCGCTCACATAGACAATCATCCGCATTTCCAGCTTTGCGAGATGGTCCATTGAAAAGTGTGAAGGCAATTTTCCCATACAATTGCAAGGGCGTATCTGCACTATTATCAATCGTGACTGCACTTCTATATTCGGGTGCGTCCATCCGGGGTGGGAAGACTGTGGCCTGCGATTCCGATCGTGTTCCATTTGACGAGCTAACGTTGGACCAGCGCAAGCGCGAGTTTGATCAACGTTTGACTGATGCGTTGTCTTCTCTCATCTTCGTTGCCGCTCAGGCTGGGAGTCAACGTTATAAGGAGAAGTTACAAGCATATGAAAGGCACTGGGCACACCGTTGTAGGAAGAGACGTGTGTCCCCTGAAGAAGAGGCAAATTATACGATGAAGCACATGTTGTTACAACGTCGAACTCGTGCATGTAATGTTTGTTGGTGGGAAACGGATGCCACGAATGGCAATGCTACGATTTTTCCGGAGGGAAGAATTCCCAGGGATGTCAACATTAAGGTTTCATCCACAAACATACACGACATAAAATCATATGTCAAGACAAATCTCCGGTCTTTCAAGGAACCGGGAGGATGCGCATTATTGCTCGAGACAATCCTACATTGTCATGGCCCCAATACGTCTCTATACACCACGCACAGCTTTTCAAATGGAACGACTTTTGGTGGTGCTAAGGCACTACTTAACTGTAAATTTGATGAATCGCTTAAAGCTCTAGAAGCACGGGCGAAAGATAAGAGTGGAGATTTTCTGATCTCACCTGAGGATATGGATTGCATGACAGTAGAGCTACTTAGCCTTATACTAAGCGGCGATGTTCATTATAATTACGATGGTTGGTCTGCAGACATATTTGGTGTTGGTCTATTGCATATGAGTACACACGGCCAAAACAATTTGAACACCAGGCTGCTGCGACCCATTAAGCCTGTATGGATCTGCCTTGGCGAGCTTGGATATTCGACGTTATTTCTGAATATGAACGATCTTGTTGGCGGTTCAACATCACTGGACATTCCTGGGAATGTTCTCAGTTTGTCTCATTGGAATTGTTGGTCGGGGGAGCGTTTAGGGTTTAGAGTGATAACGTCGTTGCATGGATCTGAGCCGAATCAACCCTCTTGTCAAAACCAACCAGTTCGCATCCCGACTTCAAGTAGCGAATCAGAAGAGGAAGGACGATCCATTACAACTTCAATCTCTTCTAGGATGCACCATGAACTCAAACGAGATGCTGCCATGCTTTGTGGCAATAGTCTGGGTATCATGTCCATCACTGACAAAGAGCTTCAATCGGTGAAGTTTCATCCTGTGGACGAAAAATACTATCCTGGGCAGTATCGTCGTTGGAGATTCAATTTCGATGGTAATGGAAATACTTTGACGTCATTTTCTCCCGTCAATGATGGGCGAGAGGATAATTGGATTCCATTCTATCGTTTACAAGGACGACAGCGCCTGATTATTGAGATGAAAGTAGCACCCAAGATATGTAACATTGTCCGTACCCGTTGGCCAATGGCAATTGTGCGTGATTTCCTACCGGAAGGGAGATTTCCACTAGTATGATAAGCAATTGAAACACCAAGATGATGATGGTTTTCGAACTTAATTGAGGTTTCCTTGCAAATGGGCACTTTATCCAACTGCGGGATAATCCTTCACTTCTACAGTCAAATCCAATGGCATCCAATGTAGTGATACGATCTGCTGTCAACTTCAACTTGCCTTCACCTGGTTTGTTTCTAGAACTTCTAATCTTTGTACACCAATTATATAGGCTCTTATCTGTCTTCCGACTAACATTGACATGCCCATTCTTTTCTTTATACTCACTCAACGCGTTGACACGGTCTTGGAAGCTTATGTGCTTCTGGCTATTGCGGGATATTCCCTCACTTCTCCATTCAAAACCAATGGCATCTAATGCTGAGATTCCATCAGTTGTTAATTTCGTACCCAGTTTGCCCTTTCGAGCACTTCTTATGTTTGCACACCAATAAAAAAGGCTCTTATCATCTTTTTCCGTGATACTAAGATGACCATTTTTCTCTTTATACGCCTTTAGATCCTCAAAACTATCATTAAAGCACACTCTGCTATTCCTCTTTTTCTTTTGACCATCATTATTCACGGTCAAATCCGAGTTCGGCTGACTTTCTGAGAGAGTCGAGCTGCTACTATTATTGCCTGTATCCATCGTTCGTGGGGCGACTCCCGTTACTGCTACCCGGTTGGGATCATCGTCGTTGCCATCATCATTCTTGTGAAGGCGGTAAAGGCCATTTGCCTGTAGGAGTGCCCGTGACACGTAATGGACTGTAGGCATGATCCGATCTCCGGGGCGGGTTGGTGCCAGGGTGACGATAAAATGAAAAAATGAGGCTATCGGAAGACTTACAATGTGAGATTGCTTGTGAATGTAAGCATGAAGTATCAATTCCCATCTCTCGTTCTAATCGAATAGATTTTGAGAGTACATCTAAAGCTTCACCCAAATCTACCAAGGATCGTATAGACTTGAAAGTTGCGAGGACCGTTTGTGCATTAAATTGAAGATTGGAATCGGGAGCTAAAAGTTGCATGAAGATATTGAATTAAACTCTAAATAGTAAATAATGTCTAGGACGAAAGTTTATTGTTACATTGATATTTTTGTTATATGCAGCAAAGATGTACATCGTTGTTTAGTTTCCCTTGTCTTCCGCCCTCTTACGTTTTGATTGTTTTTTGAGTTCCGTCACGTCACCTTCAGGAATCTCACCAACAGACATCCAAACTTTGAGATCTGATGGCATGCCCCTTCCGCAGGCTCCTCTATATGGCACGAAGTCTTTCCTTGGTTTCCCTCTTGCTCCCGGCTTGAGCTGGAACTTCCCTACCTCTTGCCCATACTCTTTCAGCCTTGGGATATGATTCTTTGCATGTTTCTCAGTGTTAAACACCTGCAGTTTGACCAATTTTTCAAGCATTGGGGGATCGGTACGACTGAAATAGATCTTGTTCTCGTGATAAAGGACCAATGTCGTACTAACAACGCCTCCTGTCCGTGGAATTCCAGTTGTTCGTTCACCACGTTCATTACATGGCACGGAATCGCGTCTTCCGTTCTGAGAAAAAAAGACCTGCCATTCCGCGTTCGTCGGCGCGAGTACCCTCCACTCCAGCCTCAGACATGGTCTTAGCGACCCTTCCAAGATGTTTTGAGTATTTGCCTGCACCTGCTACTCTGCCATTGCCTCCTCTTTGGGATAGTTCAGATGCGGCTTGGTCCAAGTCGATACCCAAAGCCACAGAAATTCTACGCACTGCTTCAGCATGACCACGCTGTCCAAGTACAGATGCCGCTTGGTCCAAGTCAATATCCAAAGCCGCAGCAATTCTACGCACTGCTTCAGTATGGCCCTGATGACCAAGTTTCTTACGTGCAGTCAATACTTTTTCATCATATATTTGCATGCCTCGCGTCTCGGTCGATTGCATTTCGAACAACCTCATCAAGCTCTGCTGCATCTTTAATGCCTAACCAGTGTCGTGCTTCACGTGTACGAGCATGCCTAAAATTTGCCTCGCTGAAACAAAGCGTAGCACAAGTACCGAAGCCGGTAACTGGATCAACCACGACTTTATCCTCCGGCGCTGGGTAGTGAAAGTCGCTTGCCGTGGCTACTGTATGTTTAGGATCGTGCTTGGCTCGATGATTCACATCATGCCTGACCATCTTAGCTCTGCGAAGGTTGAGGTGTTTGCGTATTTCAACATACACCTTCTCGAGACGATTCAATGCCACACCTCTCGATAGAAGTCCTTGTGTAGCATCTTCGAGATTGGCGTACTTGAGCATCGATTTTGCTTTCCCTACAGACACTCGACCAACCTCTGATAAAGAGGACACAGCCAACAGTTCGCGACTTTCTTGGTTACCACTTGACTCTGATGTCGGTAGAATCGTAGCGAAAGACGATGGATCAGTTCCTTCATCCTCCCAAAGAAACACTTTACCCTCACCGTTCGTGGTCACTGAGCGACTTGAGCTATCGTCGTCGTTGACCGAAACATTGTCGTCGTTGTAATTGTCTTCGATGCCATTGTCTTCGATGCCTTTGACTTCGATCCTTGTTGTCGTTGCTGGCAATTCCGGATGTATATCGAATGCGCCACCGTGAACATAATTTTGCCAAAAGGAGCCATGCTGCGGCAGATTCGAAATGAATTCATCGATTGTAGCAACGGGAGGAAGAATTTCAATTGGACCAGCAATCGTTCCAGTCAAATCATCCAAGTCGACCACTCTCGTAAGCAACACGGCCAGTGTGGCAAACATGTAAAGCCACCCGACTAATGTGACAAGATGACCAAGCCGCCATGGCGAGCGACTCTTTGCAGAGTAGGGCATTGTACGGGGCATCGGCGAGACGAGGCTGGCGCGCCACAGCAAAATCAAAAAAATGACATTCGATCATGGAGAAGAAGAGGAAAAGAGAGAAGAGGTTTTTGGCGCCATGTACATATGTTTATCTTATCCCAGGAGTCGTTTTGGACACGCGTCCGAAGGCCCGGACAGTTTGTTTGTCCGAATAGAAACACGATTCGTCCGAATAGTGACAAAAAATACTTAACGGTAGTGATGTTTAGATTTCTTTTACTATTTTTTGCTTATTGATGAGAAGCGCGACTCATTTCTCCCTTCCGGTTCGTTCATTGTCCTCTTTTGGCTTCCCGCTGAGACGCTGAGTTTAAAACGACTCCCAGTCAGAAACACAGACACAGACATTTGTGAAGATTCTTTTTGGTTGTTGGTTGATAGGGCTTTGGCTTTCGCGATGGCGTCGTCATTGCTACTACCACGGCAGTACTCCGTCCTATACTTCAAACGAACGAACAAGGTACATAAGTTCCGTGGTACGACGCGTGAGGACGGGGTGCTCATTGTGAACCCCCCACCTTCTTGTACGTGCAGGTTGGTCTCTTCTGCGGCGAACAATTACGAGGACGACGATGATGATGAGGACGATGACAGTGATGATGACGAGGACGAGGGGATCACGAAGAAGGGTACGATGAAAAAGCGTGCATATGCCACGTACAAAAAGGGAGCATCCAAGAAAAAAATCTCGTCGTCATCGTCGTCGTCGTCGTCAACGACTGTGTGGAGTGGGGTCAATCCCGATCTTAGTCGAAGGGCACATTCTCTCCTTACACCCGGGGATAATAATACTGGTGTAAAGAGTACGCTTGATGTCGATGATACGCTAGTGATGAATGGGCAATGGGAGTGTGTCATTGTTAGCTCGTTAAATGACGATGGCGATGGAGTCCTAGCAAAGAAGGCGGTGACGACATCGGTGGGAAGAATGTCCAACAGCTCAATGAATAGAGGGCCGCTCACAGGCCCGCCGGGGAATGGACGCGCCGTCGTCACTTCTTCGACACTACCAAGAGCACCATTAGGCGCATTGCATGAAAAGATCACAGCGAGCGCGAGGCCGCTTGTAGCTACAACTACATCCATCGGATTACGCAAAGGATTAGGTATCGTGGGCGGTGGTCCGAGGAAGACTCTTGTATCGACAGCCTCCACCACCACCTTGTCAGCAATCAAGCCACCGACGAGGGTATCATTAGAATCGGAGGATGTCAACGACAAAGCTGAAGATGACGAAATAGACGATACATTGGAGAGGGAGCGGATTAGACGAGCTGGGATGTTGAAAAAGTTTGGTGGGAGCAAGGCAAAATCACTTTCTAGTCTGACGGCATCATCAACGTCATCATTGGCCGCATCACGTCTTCCTCCATCAAAAGTCGCCATTAAAAGTGATAGGAACTCCTCTACCGTTGTCAGTAATAACGGCTTGGATGACTTTCCGGGGGCGAAGGGAGAGCGCATCAATGTGCCCTCATTCGTCCGTGGCATCCTACGTCCACATCAGCGAGATGGCATTGCGTTCTTGTGGAACTGTGTCACGGGTGTCAACGAGGGTATTAGAGAATCGTTTGCAAAAGTTGCCGATTCGTTCGATGAGATTGATGACGACGATAATGACAAAAAGGCGTGCGGTGGTGTGCCGACGGTGGAAGACATTCCAAGGGGTGTAGTACTGGCGGATGAGATGGGACTTGGAAAAACCCTCATGACAATTTCTACAATATATTCATACCACCGCCTTCATCGAGATCGACGCTTCATCGTAGTTTGTCCCTCTACTCTCGTATCCAACTGGTCGAAGGAATTTGACAAATGGCTCGGGAAGGCATCCCAACCCAAACGAATCGTAGTCCGCAATGGAGCCGAGTCAGAAGGTTTACGTAATCTCAAGTCATTCGTGCCGCTGAAGCCCAATCAGAGCGAGGTGCTGATCCTAAGTTATGAACTATTCAGATTACACGTCAATATTATCCAGAATGCACAAAAAATTGGTATCCTAGTTGTCGATGAAGGGCATCGGCTCAAAAATGCAAGTGGAAGTCAAATTTTGACTGCATTGAATTCGATGACGAGTGTCGAGGCAAGGATATTAATCTCGGGTACACCAATACAGAACAATCTCTCTGAGTTCTGGAATGTGGCCAACTTTGCCGTCCCTGGCATCCTCGGTGAGTTGGCAGCATTCCGACGTTTATACGAACGACCCATGTCCCAATCGAATCAGAAGACTGCGTCGGCCGTACAGAAGGAGAAAGGCCGGAGACAGGCTGCAGCATTGAATTCTATTACATCTACATTCGTTATACGCAGGCTTCAAAAGGATATTCTGAATAAGTATCTCAAAAAGAGAACTGAGGTGCTTTTGTTTTGCCGTCCAACGGAGAGTCAGTGCACGTTATATCAGAGTATTGCCGATCGTGCCTATACCAACACTACCGGGGGCAGAGATGAGTGTGATAATCCTTTGAGGTTGCTAACGGAACTTCGTAAACTGTGTACACATCCAGCATTACTGAATGATGACAAAAAGGTCGAAGATGCTTCTCTTTCTGGAAAATTGATAGTTCTTGGTAATTTGCTAGACTCGATCCGACGTTTCAATCCGACTGACAAGGTAGTGATCATATCAAATTTTACATCTGCATTGACTATCATTGAAGAATTGATATTGCGTGAGAAGGGGTTGTCATTTGTCCGTCTTGATGGTTCTACTGATAACAAGTTACGTGGATCAATCGTTGACTCATTCAACCGTGGATCGGTAGAGAATAGCTTCGCCTTTCTACTAAGTTCCAAGGCTGGTGGATGTGGGTTAAATTTGATTGGTGCCAATCGTTTGATTATGGTGGATGCCGATTGGAATCCTGCCACGGATCATCAAGCCATGGCACGTATATATCGCGAGGGACAACCGAAGTCATGCTTCATATATCGATTATTCACGGCGGGTACTCTCGAGGAGGTCATATATCAGCGTCAACTCCAGAAGGGAAATTTGGCCAAACTGGCAAATGACGGTGGGACCAGTACAAGCGCTGCGAGCTTCTCGAAGGAAGAGCTGCGCGATTGTTTCACGTTGAAGCGGGATTGCAAGTGCGACACAAAGCGTAAGCTGGGGAAGAAATGGAGTGAATTCAATGTTGACGGATGTGAGGATAGACCTCTAATTCACATTTGTGAGGATCCAAACGTGACATTTGTTAGAGAGGTGGACGATGTTGATGAAGAGCCAACCGTACTCGTGGATGATGATGATGATGTTGATGGAGACTACTACTTGTCAGATGATGCGGATGACATGCCTCCTGACCCCCAGCGTTCATCTTCCGAAGAGGAAGAGTTTGATGGATAAAGCCAAAATCTGGAAAAAAAGTCTGGAGAGAAGTTTGAAAGGAATGATTGGATCATTCTATCTAAAATTACTCTAGGAGCTTTTAACATAATATATCGTAGTTAGTCGAATGTCTCTTTCTTCGCATCCTCCTCGATTCATCATCATATACGACTATGTGGCATATCATCCACTTTACCAAACGTTAATGCCCTATATGCATCGGTATAGATTTCCATTTTCATTTCTGTAATTGCTACAGGATTATAATAATCCAATTGCAATGCTTCTGGTAATCCCATTGATGCAAGTTTGATTGCTTCGTTATACAATAGTTCAATGGGATACATGGCATCGATGATACCATAATGTAATGCCTCTGTTGGACTATACCGTTTTGCACCCACTATCCCCTCTCGAATAACATTAATACTACTAGCGCATTTGGCTTTACTAAGTTCCGCAAATCCTTTAGTTAATCTCATGCCAAGTTTAGCTTCTGGCCATTGTATATATCCCTTATCATGGCGCATAAGTCGATAATCGCACGCCAGTGCCAAGAAAAGACCCGCGCCGATACAATGTCCATTAATTGCAGCGACTGTGCGGTATGGAAGGGTTAGTATACGTGCTAAGATGTTGGAATTGTATAATTCAATTGTCTCAGATGTTGACATTATTTTACTACTGCGGCCACTGCCATCTTTATTTTTGTTATTACTATTATTGTCGAGCATCCATTGCAAGTCAAGGCCATTGCCAAAGAACTTGGAAGTTGACTCACTAACGGCACCGTCCGCATCGACATTCAATCCAGTTATTATCAATGCCTTACTTGCAGTACCTGATGACACTGGGTGTGAATCAATACAGTCCAATGCTTCAATCAAAAGTGATACCATTGTTGGGTTTATTACATTCTTTTCGATGTGACGGTTGAGAAATAGTGTTATGATGAGACCACCACCACCATTGGCGGATGACGAGGAAGGTGATGATGAGGATGATGATGATGCCACGACGGAAATTCCATCCTTGCTGAACAATGTCGTTCTTTCCGAAGCCATTGTCCCCATCACGATCTATCACGATGCCGGCTCGGGCACAAAAATTAGCGGGAAAGATTCGCGAGACAACAAACAAAGAACAATATCCGACCATGGCATCCCCTTCTACGACGTTCCTTCTACTACTACTTCCCGTACTACTCCAGACGACACTGTCGCATGCCTTCATCGTCGTTGTCAACGTCGTAAACCCGCCTCCATCATTATTATCAGCCGCAGCAGCATCGTCGAAGAAGAAGAGACGAGCAGTTGGTGGAAGAAGGAGGAGTGGTGAAGGATTCGGTTCCTCCTCCTCCACTACAATTAGTCGCGATGACGGAGACGGTGACATTATTGTCTATCCTGAGCTTGATCCACAAGTTGTCAAGACTCTCGTACCGTATAATTATGAGCAGGGTGGGAGGGGCAGTGGTGGTGGCGGCATATTACCAATGGAGATATACGACCGACTTGATGAGATTTATGGTTTCGACAAGTTTAATTTTGGTGGCGAGAATGCTATATACAAATCCATTAGAACAACTGAAACAACAACTACTACCACAACAACGACCGACGTTGATGCACCATCATTGTTCGATGATATCCTATCCGGTGGTGGACATTCAACGTTGGCGTCGTCGGATGATAAGTCGCATCACGTGAGCTTTGACTTGAATACCATCCCACCATTTAAACATTTTCGTATCCTACATACTGATCCGATGGTACTTGCCATTGATGATTTCTTCACCATGGAGGAGTGTGATAGATATGTTCAATTATCAATTGATTCTGAACAACTAAAAGAGGATATACAACAACAACAACGAGCTTCAACTGTTGATGGCGATAACGACAAAAACAACATATTATATAAACCAATGGTATTAGGTCAATCTCGCACCATGGGTACAGATTCATATTCACGTGCACAACGTACGAGTACTACGTGGTTTCATCATTATGGTGGTGTGCCTGAATTAATAACCAAGGCATCGCGACTATTGGGATTGGAGAACATAAATCGATGGGAAGAACCACAGACTGTACGATATCGAAGGAATGAAAAATTCACATGGCATTTAGATGCATTATCACCCACTGATGAAATCAACAATGCTGATGATGATGGAGCTGGTCAACGTATTGCGACATTATTGGTGTATCTAACTGACCTACCAGAAAAGGATGGTGGTGCAACAATGTTTCGTGATCTTGGTGGTAATAATGGTCCTCCATTGAAGGTGTAAGTAACTAAAATATATTTTTATTTGTGACTTTGTGTTCTAAAAGAATATCCGTATGTGTTTATGTCAATCTAATTTTCTTCACGTATAAACCAAACAACAACAATAACAACAAAACCTAGACGTCCCACCAAGGGTACAGCATTGTTATTCTTCCCCGCCGCCGGTGGTTTACCCAATGCACCATTCGATATACGTACTTTACATTGCGGTGAGGCCGTTGCCATGGATGCCATGAGTGAAAAGTGGATTGCACAGGTAAGTGTGTTTAATCTTTTTCCTTTTTTGATTTTTTGATCTCTCCTTGATACAAAACAAAACTGCATTTTAACAAACTTTTGCATTGTGTATTATTATTTTTAGCTGTGGCTGCGACAAAGGCCATACAAACCAACTGCCCCTTTTGGGAATGAACATAGTAAAGCATACGAGGCAATTAGCAACTATTGTGTACCAACGAAATGGCTAAAGAGTTAAATCAAATTATTATAATTATGGAAGTAGACACATCATCATCATACACACACACACACACACACACACCACGCTTCTCTATTAAAAATGGTCCATATTGCATACATAAATCCTCATGGTATGAGCAAATCCAAGAATGAAAATGCACTATTATTAGCACGTGCGGTGGCCACATCTTCATACTTTACGATATTCGTTCCATCTCTTTTATGTTTGGCGGCCTCTAAACTTTTTAATGCAATTTCTTTAACAAAATGTTCCAACGCGGCAGTGACCATGATCGCGGCATCATTCTGTATATTTCCCACGGCCGCATCCGTTTTCATTATACGTTTTATGGTACGAAATGGGATTGTTAAACCTTGATGTAATTTTGGCGATCGTCCATGACGTGATTTCTTTTTCGTGCCTCCTCCTCCTCCTTCTGCCGTCGTGGATGCAACTGCCGATCCTCCCGTTTCAGCGGTGTCATCATCATCTGCTACTTCACTAAAATCAGACAAGGTCCTCTTCTTGGATGACGATGATGATGCGTGGTCGCCTGCTGTATGCGGGGGAGTTATATCCGTCCCGAATGATCCTGCGCCGTCGTCATCGTCTTCTTCGTCTTCGTCATCTTCCTCCTCCACAATTTCATCGTCTACCTCATCG
>Ga0247833_1006165_pt1 | contig 13507 bp, 13 predicted proteins | sample LaCruzMarch2015__7_FD_187117 | JGI IMG/M metagenome (GOLD analysis project Ga0247833, IMG submission 187117) | Freshwater microbial communities from meromictic Lake La Cruz, Castile-La Mancha, Spain - LaCruzMarch2015_8m | ecosystem: Environmental > Aquatic > Freshwater > Lake | place: Spain...
TAAAAAGGCCTGCTCCGATTCCGCATAATAACTGCCCGATCATGTCTGCCTACGTGGAGCAACCACCACCGAGGACCGCCGCGCAAATGGGTCTTGAACTCGTCGAGTAAGCCCTCGATTTCCCAGCGCTGCGGATAAAGGGCGGCGAGTTCATCCGCAGGTCCTTCTCGGGGATCGTGCAGGGTCGTCACCAGACGGTAAAGAGGTTCCGGATCCTCTATTCCCTCGATTTCATATTCGATCACCCGCACAACGATCCCGTCGCGTTTTTGGCGTTGGGCTTTTTCCGAGGGGTAAATCCGGGAAAGGTAGGACCCGTCTTCGAGCACTTTCTCCACGGGAAGTTTGGCGTTGCCCCGAATCCTCCAAAGAAGTGCCGCGCCGGTGGATTGGGCCTTTTGCCAGAGCGCGAAGTTGGAATACAGGCGGTCGGCCAAACAAAGCATTCCCGGCTTGAGATCTCCGACCAGACTCTGGGCCAAAGTGACTTCATGGGTCGTGTAGGGCCCCATTCGCACGGCGAAGATCGCGTGCGGCCCGCATTCGCAGAGGCTGGCAAAGCGCAACTGCGGGAAAGCCGCCTGTCCCCGGCTCGAGTTTTGACGCCCGAAGCAAGCCAGGTTCTCCTGGGTGTCAGGCACGTCCAAAGTGCTTCCGTCAATGGCAACCAGCCGCAGATTGCGGTAAAAGCCCCCCGGTTCTTCTTTTCGCGCCAGCAGGAGCACGCTTTCCTCCCAGAGCGCCTTGAGGGGATCCGCCCCCAATCTGTTGCGCGCTTGGGAGATCGCCGTCTTGCCAGCCACCTTGAGTCTGCCGCCCGTCCCGCCTTCCAGCCATTGCAGCCCCTCGACCAGGCAGCGCAGAACCTCTCCGGTGGAAACCGCCATAAACAGCCCCAAGGCGATCACGTAATATACCAGCGCTTCGGCAGGGAGATCTCTCACCCGCTTGCTCTGTAACCCCATCCTTTCGAGGATGCCCCGTATCCGCTCTCGCGGATAACTCCGGGCCAGAAGCCCAACACTCAGGTGTTCGGCAATCCGGCCCCCGCTGCTCATCGTCATTGCAGTGCGCGCCATGGCGGCACAAGAAATATCAGAGGGCGGTAGGCCCGTCAATACTTAAGTGAACAGTATTGAGGTTAGATGTGCGTCCTTGTTGACCACGCCGTATTCGGAGTCCGGTGGCAGCGGGGCGGCAGGTACCGTGCCCAACCGGCGCGCTAACTGGTTGGCCACCTGTTACCCGCCGGCGAAGAATTTGCAGAAGGAGATCGGTGATCTTTCGCGAACGCTCTGAAGGCAGCTGCGGTCAGGCTTTCAAGAGCGGATTAAAAAATGTCAGGCCGGGAAACCTGGCAAAGTCGGCATCATTTGAGCAGAGCGTGGCACGATGATCCATGGCATGGACGGCAAGTGAGGCGTCGGAGGTTAGTTGACCGCCGGCACCAGCGCTCTTCAGGAGGGCCAACACTTTTTCCACGTGATTTTCACGCGGGAGCAGCACACGGACGACAGGCAAATCGCGCCAGCCGACGACCACAGACTGGGCGGCTGCCAGAGAAACCGCTGCATGACCCAAACGGGGATTGGTGGCAATCCGCACAAAACCCAGAGGAATTTCGTGTGGCAAGCCGATCAACTCCCGTCCGTTCATGGCCTGCTCCCACCACTGCTTGGCCCTGGCATGTTGGGCAGTATACGGATTATAGGCGTAGAGCAGGAGATTAAGGTCCGGCAGGATCATCGCACCAACTCCCGGATCGTTTCTGCGTCATCCAAGTCGTCGGCCAGATGATTCATGCTCCCGCTCGCGAGGTCTGCAGGAAACGGAGCCGCGAACAAAGGCTCGACCAGAAAACATTGAGCGGGGTCCTGTCGGCCCAGCGAGCGACGTATTGCCTGATTCAATACCTCCTTGAAGGAATGCCCCGTCCGGGCCACCTCCTCGTGCAAAAGATGCTCGGTATCCGGATCGATGGTTACAGTGGTCCTCATTTTTGAGGTCATAGCAGCTTAATCTATGCTGTCAAGACATCATGAGTGGTTGGTTTTGAACTGATCGGTGACGGCCGCGCTGGCGCGCATGTCGAGACGGGGAACGCCAACCTGTGCGTTGTGCTGGAGGTGGAACTGGCAGCGTTGCCAGAGGACGGAGGGGGGAAGATGGCAGGATGGGCGGCGGAGAGTCCGCTATGGGCGTCGCTAGCGATGAAGGTAAGATCCGCTCCGCGATTCTTCTAACCGCAGATTTTCACCGATTCTCGCAGATTTTATGATAAGGGACCTACAAACGGAGACAGTGCTCGATGCTTCGTTGGAATACAAGCGCCTCGTTTTGAGCCAGAAGAAAATCTGCGCAAATCCTGTTAATCAGCGGTTATCTAACCCGTCCCCGGAACCACGCTTGACCCATTACTAAGTGAAGACCTTTGGGCAATGACCTCGATTTCATCGGCCTTTGCGGTCTGCCAACAGCCCCAGCCGAGGAAGTCGGGCTAACGAGCCGGGTCTCGCGACGGCCGCGAAAATGCCCACGCACCGCGCTTTTCCGCCTTTGCTCGCAATTCGTCCGCTTTCAGCGTCGCTTTGAATGCCTTGCCTGTCGGCTCTCCGGGAGGATTCACGGCGTATCCGTAGATGCGGGCGTAACCCCGGCCGACCAGCAATTGCGCGAGGTCTCCCTGCGAGCTCGTCACGATTCCAAAGTAGCGCGGAAGCTTGCTGTTCCCACGCGCATCCTCCCAGCAGGTGTAGATCGAAAACGGCCGGGAAAGGACGTCCGCTGTGAAGGCGGCAGCTTCCTCGGAGATCGCAAAAAGATCGGTCTTCTTAATCCCAAAATACTTCGCCTGGCTGGTCGTGCGCGAGGTGAGCTCCCGATGCGCCGGCGTTTCGGGGCAATCCACGTAGTAGAGGCGGAAGATGAATTCCTTTCCCCGATAAGACACATGAAAGCTATCCCCATCGTTGGACTTGCTCTCGAGGAACCGGCAACCCTTTAACGTTTCCCAAGGACCGGAGGGTTCCGCGACGACGTACGGCACCCCAAGGAAAATGAGGAGGGCAATGAGCGGGAGAGGGAGCAGTCGGGCGTGGAATGGAGAGATTACTCTGCGAGCCATACGCAGTATTCCTTCGTCATCGCCGCCGTGATCTCAATCAACTGCAGTTGGATGCCGTCCAGAAATTCATGCAGGCCGCAGTCGTAGACCTGATCAATATTCGCGAAATCCAGATTCGACCGCAGGATCCCGGAAATCCGTTCCACTTCGTTGCGGAATGCGCCGCGGGTGCCCCCTCCGATTTCACGCAGGCCCTCGTCCATTTGATCAACACAAAATCGAATCGACCGCGGGAATGCGTCGTCGAGAATGAGAAACTCCGCCACGTTCCACGGCGTCAGCGTTCCGCCGGTCGCCTTCAAGTGGGCCTCGATGGCGCTGCAGGAACGCAGGACGGCCATCCATTGTGTGAGGTCCACGACGCCTCCCACCTGCTCCCCAGAGGGCAGGAGGATGTGGTACTTAATATCCAGAAGGCGCGACGTATTGTCCGCCCGTTCAACGTATTTTCCGACCTGAATGAACTGCCAGCCCTCACTGTGCGACATCGTGGCGTCGGTCACTCCCTGAAAAAGGTGCGAGCCTTCCACCACGCGGCGGTAAAAGTCGTGGGGACTCCCAAGAAAGTCGGATTTCGCAGACGGACTCTGGAGGTACAGGTAAAGCCGGTTCAGGTGCTCCCACATGGAGCTCGAAATCTGCTCGCGGATCGTTCGCGCATTCTCTCTCGCGTCGCAAATGCTGGAAATGATCGAGTTCGGATTCTGTTTCTCGAATGTGAGAAACTGCATGACCGTCTCGGCATCGATGCGGTCGAAGAGCTTCGCGAAGAGTTCCTGCGCCTCGAGGGAGGCCAGCAGCGGCTGCCAGTGGTGCTTGCCCGCATCCGAGGCGTGCGTGTCGTAGTCCAGCAACAACTGCATGTTGACGTCGAGAATGCGCGCGGTGTTTTCCGCCCGTTCGATGTACCGGCTGAGCCAGAAACAGGTGTCGGCAGCCCGGCTTAGCATGGGGTGCTCCATTCCGTGAATTGCCCCCCGCCGCAGCGGAGTGAGGGGTCACTGACTGAACCAACATTACTCTCCATCGTCATCGCAAACCCATGTATCCTTGCTTCCGCCACCCTGGGAAGAGTTCACCACCAGCGAACCCTTCCGCATGGCGACTCGCGTCAGGCCGCCCGGAATGATCGTCACCTTTTCCCCGGACAAAATGTACGGCCGCAAGTCGATGTGCCGCCCCTCAATCCGCCCGTCGCAATAAGATGGAGACCGCGAAAGCGCCACGACCGGTTGCGCGATGTAATTGCGGGGGTCCGCAATGATCGCCTTTCGAAACGACTCGATCTCGTCATGCGTGGATTTGGGCCCGATCAGCATCCCGTAGCCGCCGCTTTCGTTCGTCGCCTTGACGACGAGTTCCGGAAGCTTGTCCAAAATAAACGCAAGGTCGTCGGCGTTGCTCCCGAGGTAGGTGGGAACGTTTTGGAGAATGGGTTCCTCCGACAGATAAAATCGAATCATGTGCGGGACGTAATAGTACACCGCCTTGTCGTCCGCGACCCCCGTTCCAATGCTGTTCGCGAGACTCACGTGGCCCTTGCGATACGCCTCCACCAGCCCGGGAACCCCCAGGACCGAGTCTTTCCGGAAAACGGTCGGATCCAAAAAATCGTCGTCAATTCGCCGATAAATGACGTCGACCGGGCGGAGGCCCTGAGTGGTTTTCATGAAGACTTTGGAGTCCTTCACGGTAAGATCCGCTCCCACGACGATCTCGATGCCCATCGAGCGCGCGAGGAAGGAGTGTTCAAAGTACGCGGAATTGTAAATGCCGGGGGTGAGGAGAACGACGGTCGGATCCGGATTGCCGCCGGGAGCGATGTGGCGCAAGACGGTCAAAAGTTCCTGCGTATACGTGTCGACCGGGCGAACGGCGTAACGGGAAAACAGTTTCGGGAAAACGCGCTTCATCGCCTGGCGATTTTCGAGGAGGTAGGAAACCCCGGACGGGCATCGGCCATTGTCTTCCAGGACGAGGTACTCCCCGTTTCCATCCCGAATGAGGTCCGATCCGCAAATGTGGATGTAGATGTTTCCCGGCACGTCGAAGCCCATGAACTCGGGACGAAAATGCTTGGCCGTGAGAATCATCTCCGAGGGAATGACGCCTTCCTTCAGGATCCGCTGCTCGTGGTAGATGTCGTGGAGGAAAGCATTCAGCGCGGTGATGCGCTGAGTGAGCCCCCGCTCGATCAGGCTCCACTCCGACGCAGGAATGATCCGAGGAATGACGTCGAACGGGAAAATCCGTTCCGTACCTTCATTGTTGCTGTAAACGGTGAAGGTGATCCCTTGATCGAGATACGACCGCTCCGCGAGCAGGCGCTTGCGAAGGAACTCCTCCTCGCCCAATTCCCGGAACCGCTCGAGAAGTTTCGCGTAATGTGGGCGAACGCGACCCTCTTCTCCAAACATCTCGTCAAAGAAGCCCTCCGTTCGATACGCGTCGAATTGACCCTGCATCAGCGCATCAGAATTGCAGGAAACTAGGCAAAGGAAAGTCGTTTTCCAAAGGAATCCATCCTGCAAGCGGAACTTGACCCGATCGGCCTTCGCCAACATTCTCCGCTGGCATGACGGAACTCTCCGAGACTATCGAATCGCTGGTCCACCGATTCATTGAGGAAGGCAAGCAAAAGGGCATTCAGGTTGCCGTGTGGCGGGACGGTGAGTGGCTTGTGGACATCGCGGCCGGAACCGCCGATGAGGCCAACCGCGTGGAGGTCACGCGGGACACGCTTTTTCCGGTGTTCTCCGTGACGAAAGGAATCACCGCCACGCTGCTGCATGTCCTCGCGGAGAGGTACGGGGTCGATTATGACCTGCCCATTGCGGAGGTTTGGCCGGATTTTGCGAGGAAGGACAAGCAGGGGATCACGATCCGCCATGCGCTGACGCACACGAGCGGGTTGGCGACCCTCCCCGCGGGTCTCACTCCGGAGAAGGCTACCGATTGGGGCTGTATGTGTGGGGTTTTGGAGGGGATGGACCCCGAGCATGCTCCCGGGAGGAGCATCATCTATCATGCGGTGAGTTTTAGTTGGACGGTCGGGGAGGTGATTCGGCGTATCGGCGGGCTGCCGTTTACGGAGCTTCTGGATCGGGAAATCAAAGTGCCGCTTGGAATCTCGTCGTTGTTTATCGGAATGCCGCCGGAACTGGACGCACCGATCGCGTGGCTGGATGAACCGGGCGCGGAGGCGGGTCCGTTCGAGGATGTGCCCGGAGCCGTTCCCGCGGGCATGAAGCCTCTTTCCCGCTGGATGAACGAGCGCGGGGCTCGGCTCGCGTGCATGCCGGGGTGCAACGGGATGATGAGCGCACGGGCGATCGCGACCCATTATGCCGCAACGATGCCCGGGGGAATCCGGGGAGTGGAACTGCTCTCATCGGAGCGAAGGCGTCAGGCATCGATTCCATTTCAACCCTGGGAGCCCAATCCGGGACCAGGCAGGGTTTCGGGGCTGGGGTACGTTCTCGACGGCGAAAAGGGTCCGAATGGCGATGTGCCGATTTACGGTCACGGAGGGCATGGGGGATCCACCGGGTTTGTAGACATGAAGTACGGTTTCGCCTTTGCGATGACGCGCAACCGCTTCAACGAGCACGATTGCCGAACGCCGATCGTGGACGCCGTCCGGGCGGCACTCGGGCCGCGGTCAACCTGAGTTTGGCATGGGGAGGAAGCTGGCAAAAGGGGGGGAGTCCGGCCGGGTCTCGGTCGTTGGGCGAAGCTTGGGTCGATCCCGCTGGCGTTGTCGGGGGACCCTGATGCGATGAAAGCTTTTCCCAACCCACTTTATGATGCCCGTGAGCTGGAGTTGTTGACGCAGCTTAAGACCGACTACCAGCGCTTTGTCGCGCCGGGCCCCATTGCGAAAGCGCTTCAGTCCGCCGGGCGGGGCCTGTCCCGGCTCACTCCGGGGCCGCTGAAGAGGCTCATCAGCGGATCGGTTGACGCGGCGGGTCAGATGGAAGTCTTCCAGAAAGCGACGCGGCATGCGTGCCATTGTTTCGGATCCTGGACGCGTCAGACGGCGAAGCTCACGCTCCCCCACCATGCGGTGTTACGGCAGTATTTGAAGTTGGGTTACCGGCTGCGGAGTTTTGACCAAATCTGCCTCGCGCGGAGCTACCACGCGCAGCAGGCGGTGGAAAAACATCGGGCGGAGAACCTTTGTCTGGCGATGATCGAGGGCGCGGCGACGGGAGCTCCGGGGATGGTCGGCGTGCCTTTAAACGTGGCACTGAGTTTTCTCCTTTATTTTCGCGCGACGCAAAGCATTGCCCTGCTGTACGGATACGACATTCACCGCGATCCGGGGGAACTGCAGATCGCATCCGAGGTGACGCTGATCGCGCTGGAGCCCCATCTTGCGGAAGGGAAGGACTCGCTTGCGGGCATGATTGGCAAAGTCATGCTTTCGGCGGAACTTTCGATCGTCACGCATGGGGTGGCGACTCGGACGCTGGGCCATTTGGTGGAGCGGGGTGGGGTGGAACTGCTCTATGCGCAACTTCGGGCAACGGCGCATCGGGTGGCGCTGGGCGTGTTGGAACGAACGGCGAAAGGAGGGCTTGAGGCGGGGATCTTTCGGGGCATTCTCGAGCAGGTGACGCGTCACCTGGCGCAGCAGACCCCGCTGCGCGTGATGCCGATCATTGGAGCGTGCCTCGGTGGCGCTTGTGACACCTACCTGATGAGCCGGGTGCTGATCGGTGCGAATCTCATTTATCACAAGCGGTTCCTGTTCGAGAAAGCCCTGCGGGTGGAAGCCCTTCGCGAGCGGGTGCAACGAATTCAGGCGAAGGAGAACGCGGGGACCGTGGAACTTACCGACCGCCGGACGCAGCGATCGAGCGGAAAGTGAGGTTGATTCGCGGGGAGGTGACCCGCTTCGTTTTGGGAATGGAATGCTGCCAGCAATTCTGGGTGGTCCCCGCCATTACCAGCAGACTTCCGTTTTCCAGCAAGACCGAGACCGTTTCCGCGCTCCGCTTGTGACGAAACGAAAACTTGCGCTCTGCGCCGAAGCTCACGGAAGCGATCGGATGCCCGCTCACGAGCGACCGTTCGTCGTCGCTGTGCCAGCCCATGCCTTCATCGCCGCTGTGGTACAGATTCAGCAGGCAGGAATTGAAGACCGCACCCACGCGGGCCTGAATCGTCTGTCGAAGATCCAGGAGGGCAGGGGTCCAAGGGAGCGCCGTGCGGGTTTTTCCAGAATACGCGTACGAGTAGTTCTCGTCGCCGAACCACGCGACCTTTCGGGCCGTCACGAAATGCTTGCCGTAAATGATGGATTCATCATTTCGCCACGGAATCGTAGTCAACAGTGTGTCAAAAAAGCGTTGGGCGGATTCGGCGTTGAAGATCGGGCCATGATAATGGACCGATCCGTCGAACGGCAGCAGGTTCGCGCCCGGGTCGTTCGCGAACAGCTTCATTCCCGGTGGTGTCAGGCCGCGGGAACGAGCTGCTCTCGCTGCAGAAGGGCTCGCTTGCGATTCACTCCCCATCGGTAGCCGGAGATTCCGCGGTCCGACCTCACCACGCGGTGGCAGGGGATAAAGACTGCCACCGGGTTTGCGCCGCAGGCCTGCGCGACCGCGCGGGCCGCGCGGGGTCGGCCGATTTGTGCGGCGATCGCGGCATAGGTGGAGGTTGAGCCGCTCGGGATCTCCCGGAGCGCTTCCCAAACTCGACGTTGGAAATCTGTGCCTCGGAGGTCGAACGGAAGGTCGGCGTTCGCACCGCGTGTCTCGACGGCCCGAAGGGCGCTTTCGAGGAGGGGGTTGGAATCCTTGTCCGCTGGCAGGAGCGTGGCCTTGGGGAAGCGACTTTTGAGCTCGCCCACGAGCTGATTTTCGTCGTCGCCGATGAACACGGCGCATACCCCGCGGGAGGACGCCGCTGCCAACACGACCCCCAGGGACGACGAGCCGGTGGAGAAATGAAGTGTCATGAAGGGAGGATAACGTGGCAGGATACCGGAGGAAACCGGAGAATTTCCAAAAAGTTCGCGCGCTGTGGGCCCCCGCCGCGGTTGACACCCCGGGTCCGGGTGATAGAAACAGCGTTGTGAAAGTTCTGGTTGCGGCGTTGGCCGTTGTTCCCCTGTTGTTCTGTTCCTGTACGACGCTTGCCAATCGCCGCGATCTTTGGGGTTGCCGGGGAAAGGTGGAAGGACCTTACACGCGGATGCTCTCTGACGGTGTGCCGAAATCCGAGCGGAAGGTGATCACGATCACGCGGACACGTTCCGACGGGAAGACGTTCGCCCCGGCGCAATAGGCTGGGCCGGAAGGGCAGCCCTTATTGAAGCCATTTCCTTCATGCCCTTCCTGTTCTTCATGGTGAGATCCTCTGTTCCCGGATTAGAGCCGCCGGACTTAGAATGCACTCTGCTGGACGGACGACACTAGGCTTGCGGCGGTTCCTCGCTGCCGTGCAGTTTTTCCAGCACGGGGGCAAGTGAGGGATCGGCTTTCAGCATGGCGGCTTTCATGGCTTCGCGGAAATCCTTGTCGGCGGTTCGACGTTCTGCGGGGCTGCCGGCAGCGGCCTGTTTTTGCTTCGCCGCGACTACCGCAGGGTCCTTCTCCGCCGCTTTTCTGGCGGTCATGACGCGCTCGCGTTCGGCGTCGGTTAACTGACCCATCCCCGGGCCTCCGGGGGACCCTGGCCCGCGCTTTTTTTCCAATCGCTTGCCGATGGCACTGTCCTTCAGCGTTTCTGCCAGGGACGGGTCGGCTTTTTTCATTGCCTCCCACATGGCGCGGCCGAACTCCTCGCGGGTGCTCTGCATTTTTGCTTCGAGCGCCTTGATCTCTGGATCCTGCATGGCCTTGTCGCGGGCGGCCTTGATCTTGGCCTGAGTCTCCTCGGGCAGTTGTTTCATGCGCTCCAGGAGGTCCATCCCGCGCTTCCCGAGCCCTTCCGGTTTTCCCCTGCCTCCCGATTTTTGATCTTCGGACGGGGAGGGGCGTGGGAGAGGAGGAGGAGGTTGGGAGCCTGGTGGGGGTGGCGGTGGTTGAGAACCGGAGGGCGGCGGGACGGGGGCTTGATCCTCGGACATCGGCGGTGCCGGTTGGGCGAGACTGACGGTAACCGCAGCAAACAGGCTGACGGCGAGAAAGGGTAGCGAGAGAACTTTCATGACGGGGAAGAAACCCCGTGGACGGGGATTGGTTGCGCCCGCAGCCAATCCAGAACGAGCCTGCAAACCGGAGTGAAATCCTCAGGGGATGCCGCGGCCCACTCTAAAACCCGCGCTACAGGAAAAAACGCGCCGGTCTCGATTTCCGCCGGCGCAAGCTGAAAGGGGCCATCATGGACACCTCGATAGACCTGGATGAACTCCCACGCAGTCGCCGGAATCGACGGCAGCTTAAACAACGGCTCCAAGTTGACATCCACGCCGAGTTCCTCGCGAATCTCACGCACGGCCGCGGCGTCGTACTCCTCGCCCGCGTCGACATGCCCGGCCGCGCTGGAGTCCCACAGCGACGGGCTCATGTCCTTCCAGGGAGAGCGCTTCTGCAGAAACAATTCCCCCGAAGTGTTGAATATCAACATGTGCACGGCACGGTGGCGCAAGTTGTTCACATGAACTTCCCGCCGGGGTCGTTCGCCGATCACGCGGTCTTCCTCATCCACCCAGGGGAAGATTTCTTCGTCCTTTTGCGCCGTGGGAAGGGGTCCCAGGAGGTTCGTCAGATCGATCCATTGGGCGACCGAAAGGGCCTCCGCCCTCGTGGTTTCCGGCACCCCGAGCCGCTCCGCCGCTGCGGGCCAGGCGGAGCGGTACGGCCCCAGTAACTTGTGAAATTGTTTCCGTCGCTCGGAAAAACCACGCCGCACCAGCTCGCCAAACAGCTCCGCATCGCACGGCGGAAACTCCCCACGAAGCCGGGGTCGCATCTCCACAATGGCCGATTCGACATTCGGCCGCGGGAGGAAAACGGACGCCGGCAAGCGCTTCACCACCCGGATGTTCCAGCGACGCTGGAGCCTCACGGTCATGGCCCCATAGTCGGATGTGCCCGGCCCGGCTCCCAGGCGGTCCGCAAGCTCCTTTTGAAGGCCTAGAACAAGCAAACAAGCGGGTGAAAGGGCGGAAGTAAAGCGGTCGATCAGAGGCGTGGAAACCGAATACGGCAGGTTTCCAATCACCTTTACCCGCCCTTTTCCCCACAGCTCTCGAACATCAAAACGGGTCGCATCCTCATGCCGAATCTCGACAGATCCCCCCGCGTAGCGCTCCGCAAGGAAGGCGGCCAGGCGCGAATCGCGCTCGATGGCCAACGCGCGCACCCCCGTTTTTTCGATCACCTCCGTCAGGCTCCCCAGCCCCGGCCCGATCTCCACCAACAAGTCCCCCGGCTGGGCTTCGAGCCGATCAACAAACCACCGGGCGAGGTTCTGATCGTGGAGAAAGTTCTGACCCAACCCCTTGGAGGGCCGAACCTCAAGCGCTCGAAGGCGGGTCTGTATTTCATTCAATGTCATGCGTGTCCCGCGGGTCGGTTCACAGTCATTCACACCCGTTGCCAGAGCAAATGTCAGGAAGAAAAGGGCCTTTTTCCCAAGTTATTCACATCGGACGAAATCTTCGCTCTGTGGAGTAATAACTCCGGTAGCCGCGGCGCCTCCATATTGACATCTGATGCCGTTAACCTAAACATCTGATGCGTGAGGACGACGCTCGATCTTGATGCACCCGTTTTGGCGGAACTGAAGGCGTTGGGGATCAAAGAGGGACGTTCGATCAGTCAGCTTGCCTCGCAACTCCTTGCGGAATCCCTCGCGACGCGGGCAAAAGCGCCGCCGGTTCCGCCGAACGTGCGATGGATTGTCCGGAAGATGGGGGCGAGGGTTGATCTTTCGGACAAGGACGCTGTTTATCGCATGCTCGACCGATGAGTTATTCGCTCGATGTGAACCTGCTCCTTTACGCCAGCGATGCGTCGTCGCCTGATCACGAGGCGGCACGGGAATTCATCGAAAGCCGGGCGGCGGACCCTGACCTGCTCTGCCTGACGTGGCTGACCCTCATGTCGTACCTACGCATCGCCACGCACCCCGCAATTTTTAGCCGACCTCTCACCTCTGCCGAAGCGTGGGAGAACATTGAGACGCTGGTGCGATTGAACAGGGCGCGAGTGCTGACGGAGAGTTCCGGATTCGCCGCGGACTACTTGGAAGCGACGAAGGATCTGACCGTCCGCGGCAATCTTGTACCCGACGCGCACTTGGCTACGGTGTTGCGACAGCACGGGGTGCGCCGCATTTACTCAGCGGATGCGGACTTCCGGAAGTTTGCTTTTCTCGAGGTGGTTAATCCGCTTCGGACAAAGTAAGGCCGTCCGCCCGCCCCTCGTTCACAATCCTTATCTTGTGCAGGCGGTGTTTTTCGGCACAGTGCCGTATCGCATGAAAAAATCCGGCTGCCTTCCTCTTGTCCTGTTTTTGCTGCTCTGCGCCAGCCTGTTCGGGAATGTCCTCCTGCTCGTCATGATTGGGAAGAACTCTGGACAGAAGCCGGGATTGGTCACCGCCGCGGGCGAGAGGCAATTCCAGGAGGAGATCATTTCCGGCAGCGGCGAGCGGGACCGCGTGGTGGTCATCCCGATGCGCGGGCTCATCAGCTATTCGGAGCCCGGGCTCGTGGGCGAGAGCATGGTGGAGGACCTTACCCACGCATTCCGGCAGGCGGGTGACGATCCCCGAGTGGTGGCGGTCGTGCTGCAGGTGGACTCCCCCGGCGGCGAAATGACCGCAGGAGACCAAATTTATCATGAGCTCACGAAGCTCCGCGCCAAAAAGCCGGTTGTGGTCTACATGACCTCGCTGGGCGCCTCGGCGGCGTACTACATCTCCTGCGGGGCGTCTTGGATCATGGCCAATGAATCCACTTTCACCGGCTCGATCGGCGTCATCATCTCGACGCTCTACTACGAGAACCTTTTCGACAAACTTGGGTTGAAGTCGGTTGTCTTCAAAAGCGGTGCTTTCAAGGATATGCTGAGCGGTACGCGTCCCATGACGGACGACGAGCGCGAGTACGTGCAAGCGCTCGTGATGCAGGCCTATGACCGTTTCGTGAAGCTCGTTGCGTCTTCCCGCAAGCTCGACGAGCAAGCGTTGCGGACGGGCATTGCCGACGGCCGCGTGCTTTCCGGTCAGGATGCGCTCAAGGAAAAGTTGCTCGACCAGGTTGGCTACGAGGAAGATGCCTTTGAGAAAGCGAGGGAGCTGGCGGGATCACCGGATGCGATGGTGGTGAGGTACACGCCGCAGTTCGGCTTCAGTCGGCTGCTGCGGATGTTTGGCGAGGCGAAGACCCCGCGTGTCGAGGTGGACATTCTGCGGAAATCC
>Ga0247833_1006170_pt1 | contig 13503 bp, 7 predicted proteins | sample LaCruzMarch2015__7_FD_187117 | JGI IMG/M metagenome (GOLD analysis project Ga0247833, IMG submission 187117) | Freshwater microbial communities from meromictic Lake La Cruz, Castile-La Mancha, Spain - LaCruzMarch2015_8m | ecosystem: Environmental > Aquatic > Freshwater > Lake | place: Spain...
TACCAGAGGCACCTGACGGGGAAGGCCACTTCGGCGGCCGGTGGTTTCGACAAGAACCAGCCCACCCCCCACCGGCAACGGATTGCCCAGCCCAACACGCACCGCTGGTCGAACCACGGCGTTCAGCGCATCGAAGATGGGCGCCTCGATCTGGTGTCGAAGTTGACGAAGATGGCTGAGGGCGTTCATACCCTTGACAACCTGTTGCCGCGTCCGGATGTTTCCCACGACGCCCCACGGTGGCCGTGAGTTCAGTCACCTGTGCCGAAGGTCGCTCTCGGGTCACCGCGGTAAATTAGGCTGCCGCCAATGGAACTGACGCGCGCGCAGCCTGCCCTGAGGACCGAGATATGAGCCAACCCACGGTCGCCGAGTACACCCTGACCCGGCTGTCCCAGCTCGGCATCGACCGCGTCTTTGGCGTGCCTGGCGACTACGCATTTACCGTGAACGACGCCGTCGAGGTGGTCGACGGACTGGACTGGGTTGCCTGCGCCAACGAGCTCAACGCCGCCTACGCCGCCGACGGCTACGCCCGCATCCGCGGCGCGGCGATACTGTCCACCACCTATGGGGTGGGCGAGTTGTCCGCGCTCAACGGAGTGATGGGCTCCAAGGCTCACCGGCTGCCGGTATTCCATATCGTGGGCATGCCCAGCGAGCGAATTCAGCATCTGAAGCTGATCACTCACCACAACCTCGGCGACACTCGATACGACCGCTACCACGACATCTCGTCGTCGGCGTGCTGCGTGTCAGCCCGGCTGACACCGGACAACTGCATCGACGAACTCGAGCGGGTGATTCGCGAGGCGCTGCGCCAGTCCATGCCCGCTTACATCGTGATCTCCGAAGTCAACGGGCTCATGCCGGTGATCGGCAAGCCGGTGAAGGGCCAGCCGCTGGCGAAGATTAAGCGCCAACACAGCGACCCAGGCGAACTAGCTGCAGCCGCCGAGGCGATCCTGACCAAGATCGCCGCCGCGAAGCATCCGGTTGCGACGATCACCACCCTGACTGCGCGTTATGGCGTCGCCGACAAGGCCGTCGAGTTCGTCAGCAAGGCCAATCTCCCCGTCGCGGTCACCTCCTACGACAAGGGTGTGGTCGACGAGTCGCTGCCGCAATACATCGGCTTGTATTCGGCGGGCTCGTCGCAGCCCCCGGCGGTCCGCGACATCGTCGAGAACGCCGACCTGATACTCGATATCGGCGGGGTGATGCTCACCGAGCTCAACACCGCGCTGTGGAGCGCCGTCCTGGACACCGACAAGGCGGTCTGCATCCACGACAACTGGGTCCGCTCGGGCACGAACGTCTACGTCAACGTCGCCATCGGCGACCTGCTGGACGTGCTCACCGCGAAGGTCACCGCACACGCCCGCGCAGAAGCGCCGGCCTACGGCGAACTGGAGATGACCGGTGCGCCGTCCGACCCCACTGCCTCGCCGAACTTCTACCCGCGGTTGCAACGGCGCCTGCGCGCCGGCGACACCCTGGTAATCGAGACCGGGTCGTGCATGTTCCACCTCAACCCGATGCGACTGCCGGCAGGTGTGGGCGTCGAGGCACAGGGACTGTGGGGCTCGATCGGCTGGGGCACCCCTGCCACTCTGGGGATCGCGATGGCCAAGACCGAAGGCCGCACCTGGCTGGTCACCGGCGACGGATCGCACCAGCTGACACTCAATGAGCTCGCGGTGATGGGCCGCTATGGGGTCACGCCGGTGATCTTCGTGCTCAACAACGGCCTCTACGGCATCGAGGACGTCATCAGCGAGCGCGGGCACGCCTACGACGACTTGGCCGCGGTCAACTACCACCTGCTTCCGCAGGCGTTCGGCTGCAAGGGCTGGCTCAGCGCGAAGGTGACGACGGTGGCCGAGTTGGAAAAGGTGCTTGACGACATCGACGCCCATGACGGCGCGGCTTACATCGAGGTGATGATCCCCAACGAGGAGAGCCAGCCGCTGCCCGACGACGTCATCGATCGCGGCTATAAGCTCCGCACACCCGCCCCGAACTAATTCCACTGCCCCTCAGGGTTTGATGGTCAGCTGACCCGCGGCCGCTGTCACGGTCAACGACCCTGAGCATCCTTGCCCAACCACGCCATCGCCGCGGTCACCAAGGCCGCCTTCCCGGTGTTCAGCGTCGGCTGGATGACCGGTGCGAAGCGGGATTGGTGCCGATTCAACAGCACCGGTTCCCTTTTCATGGATCCCGGCTCGCCGTGGCAAAACGCCTGGATCGAATCGTTTAACGGCAGGCTGCGACGCTTCCTTCGCGGTCAGCTCCAACGGGTTCAAGAACTCCCCGGGGTCGACCACCAGTTGCTTCAATTGCACGAAACTCACGGTCGCAGCCTATTCGGGACGGCCGACGAAGGAGGGCCAAGTCGGACTACCGACGCCATCGCGCAGCGGTCCCGAATAGGGGAGGCTGCCTCCCGTCGGACGTTCTTCCGGGATCCGAGCCACGAAGGGCACTGAGGGCGCATCGCTCGACGACCTCGACCAGAACCGCCTGCCATGCCTGCGCGCATGTGCGTACTAGGTCCACGACACTGTTGCGATAACACCGCTGAACTGCTTCGAAAATAAGGCTATCGACCGATAATTGACTGATTGGCATATTCGACAATTAACTCCCTCCGATTAGATCCGCGAAGAGTTCATCAAGGCTTTGAGCGGTCCGGCTAAGTGTAACCACCGGCAGGCTTGCCAAACAGATATTGCCCTAACCGGTCGGCTGCGCGCACCGGTTAGGTATCTCAGTCGGTGTCATTTGTACGATTCGCACATGGCCCTTCCCGTTGCTTGGCTTGTGGACGTAGACGGAACCCTCGCTTTGCATCCACACCGTGATCCCTACGATTGGCATCAAGCAGATGGCGATTTGCCAAATTGGCCCGTCGTCATGGTGGTCCAAGCCCTAGCCGGGCATGCCGGTATCGATGCGATCCTGGCGATTACAGGTCGACACGAACGAGCGCGACAGGTGACCGTCCGTTGGTTCGAGGCCCACAAAGTTCCCGTCAGCAGGCTATTTATGCGGAGTGACGGCGACTACCGGGCCGACCAAGTCGTGAAGGAGGAATTATTCCGAAATCAGGTTGAGCCGAAGTATGACGTGATCGGCGTGATTGACGACCGCGACAAGGTGGTGACGATGTGGCGGAGGCTAGGACTTGTGTGTTTTCAGGTCGCGCAAGGAGATTTTTGATCGCCGGCTGCCGAAGACTTTTATTGACTTTGGTCTGAACCGTGGTACTGCAAGCGCTGTGCACGGCGACGTAGCGAGGCCGTGCCGCGAACCCTGACATCAATGCCAATCTACGCCGTTCGATCCGAACTGACAGATTTAGGTCTCGTACGCATCAGGGCCGGATACCGCCGCAGACTAGGTGTCGTTTTGTCTCACTCCGGTTGTCTCACTCCGGTAATTGGCGCCCATGTTCCGGGATCGCCTGGTATTAGGCGGGCGCCGCCTTTTGTCGGCGCGCCACAGGCGTCCGGAAGGCCCAAGCGGATACGGTCATCGGGATGTTGACGTCTCGAGATGTTGCACGGTAGTGTTTCTTGTCGAACATAAGTTCGAATAACAGCGGGGGTTCCCATGGCAGGCCGACTGAGTTGCCTTGAGATTTGCGCTGGGGCCGGTGGCCAATCTCTGGGTCTCCATCTCGCTGGATTCGATCACCGGCTCGCGGTCGAGATCGAGTCCGATGCATGCAGCACGCTGCGGATGAACCAGCCTCGGTGGAACATTCATGAAGGGGATGTTCGTGAGGTGAACGGCAAGGACTACCGTAGCATCGACCTCCTCGCGGGCGGTGTCCCTTGCCCGCCTTTCTCCATCGCAGGAAAGCAACTCGGTGAGGATGACGAGCGGGACCTCTTCCCGGAGGCGTTGAGACTTGTTGAAGAGGCTCAGCCGAATGCGGTGCTGTTGGAAAATGTCCGCGGGCTGTCAACCGTCAAGTTCAAGACGTACCGGAACTCTATCCGCGCTCAGCTGGACAAGCTGGGCTACAAGTCGGACTGGCAAGTTCTGAACTCCAGTGAGTACGGCGTGCCGCAACTTCGCCCTCGGTTCATCCTGGTAGCGGCGAAGCCGCAATATTTTGAGCGCTTTAAATGGCCTGCAGCTATTGGGACGCCACCGACCGTTGGCGATGCTCTTTATCCGCTCATGGCTCGTGACGGTTGGCTGGGCGCTGAAGCGTGGTCGGAGCGCGCTCAAGGTATCGGTCCCACGATTGTCGGTGGTTCGCGTAAGCACGGTGGCCCTGATCTTGGACCGACGCGTGCACGCATGGCCTGGCTCGAACTCGGCGTTGACGGCAAGGGTCTGGCAAATTATGGCCCCAATGAATTGACGCCCTTCGACCACATCCCACGGCTGACACTTGAAATGGCTGCCGTAATTCAGGGATTTCCGCCTGACTGGCAGTTCTATGGACGCAAGACAGCCGCTTACCGTCAAATCGGCAACGCCTTCCCGCCGCCAGTTGCTGAGGCTGTAGGCCTGCAGATCCGTTCCGCGATCACGGGGCTGGCTGTAGGGCGCATCCGCCGGAAGGGTCACCTGCACGCTGTCCCCAAGCGCATCACAGCCTGATTACAAGGAAACGTCATTCGGATGCGGCTGGCTCTTTACCGCGACGGGCGGCTTCGGCTCTGATTGCAGTGATGATGTTCTCGGGCCACTGCGCGGACTTCACGAGCTGGTAGTAAGTTCGGACCCGTCCGCCTTCACGCGCCTTACGGAATCGGTAGTCCCACCCGATGAAGCGCAAGTCACGCATGCGGCGCTGCCAGTCCTCTTGGTATTCCTTTGCGCTGGCGACGATTTCGATGAGGTCCGATCGAATCCAGCGGTCCGCGCCAAACGCGAGGAATAGCTCACCGATTCGTCGCTGGGGTTCATCATAGGTGGCGGCTTGGCGGATCTCGTCGACGAACTCGTCGTATGTCCGGAAATGATCCTTCTTGCCGCCGTTGCAGTCCTCGCACAGCGGCTGGAGGTTTTCAATATCGTTGGTGCCGCCCCACTCCCTCGGCAACTTATGGTCGACAACGAGCTTCACGCCGTCAGTAAGTGGAGCCCGGCCACACATGGCGCACCGCTGGGGCCTTAACACCTGGGCCCGTGTCTTCCGGTTGAGCGATCCGGCTGCCGGAAGCGGTGCGTTTCGAGTCTTCAACAGATAGCGCGGCTCGCGGCCTGGAATCTTCTCGATGCGGAACAGCGGGTACAGGTCACGCAACCGACGGCCACGCTGGCTAGCTCCCTTGCCTGTTACGGCGGCTAGGTGGTCGCTAATCTCAACCATAGTTGGTGGGTCATCGCGCCGGCCGTAGAGATATCGGTAGATCCTCTGGTGCTCGGCGAGCGGGAGGATCGCGACGAGTTCGGCACTGTCGGGCAGTGGTAGGGGCCAGCCGATGTCGAAGTCCATGGCACGCAGGCTATCGGTCTCTAATACGCTGCTCGGCACCCTCGCTCCAGTTCGTTGACTCCGGTGTCGCGTCACCGACGAGCCACAGGCTCGCCCAGTCCTCGAATTGGAAGGAACTGTCAAGAATGCGCTAGCGTCGCCCTACCGGGCTCGAACGGTTCCGGGCAGGTAGGTGTATGTACAACAGTGCGGATCCTGTTCCGTCGCCGAGGCGACGCACGGCGTCCGCCGCAAGGCAGGATCAGGCTAGCGGACGGTGCACCGCTAGGTTGGCCCCAAGTGAACCGAAGGTGTGGTGCTCCGACCCCCGGTTTTTCGTTAATGAAACAGCGGCTACAGACGTTCGAACCGGTGTCACCTTTCTTCCGCGGGCGCGTTACTTGCAAAACTTGGTCAACGGCTGCGATGAAATTCTTGGTGGCGCGCTCGCTCTCCTGAAAACTGATATGTACGCGCTACACAGAGGGAATTGCCCGGATTTGACCACGACGCGATAAGGCAGTTCCGTAACTCGATGGACGACTAGCGGCGTGCATGTTTCGATGTACTGCTGAATGGTTGAGCGAATAGGCCAGGTGCTGATACCGGGCTGAGTGTGATGCGGGGATTGGCCCGCAACCACCTTGTCGGCCGAAAACACCCAATTATGTCGGTACGCCTCCCTAATATTCTCCCAAAGTAGATGCGGGTAGACGACCACGGCGCTAACGGGGGCATGAGTTGGACTGGAACGAATGGCAGGAATGCCTGCTAAAAGAGTTCCGCGCGGGCCCTGGCCGACCGGTATTTTTCTACGCGGATGACGATGTCCTCACACAACTCAGCGGCGAGGAGGGTCCAGATAGCCTGGCTGCAGCCGTCCGGGCATCGTTGGTCAACTTCGGCGATCCATACGACAACATCTTCCGGCGGGCGGTCAAAGCGAAGCTTGAAAATCCTGAACAGCCGCCGCCAACGCTTCCGCTACTAGCGCTGTCTGTACTCGCTGCGACGCGTATGGAGAAGACGGCCGACGTCGCGCCGAATGCCTACTATCACCGCTTCTTCGAAGTGTCGGGCGTCGCGCCGACAAGTTTTCTCGGCATATCGATCAAGGAACATTTTGACACGGTAGCCATGCTCTGGAAGCAGTTTGATACCTGGATGAAAACTCCTGCCGGACAGAAGTTTGGCATATCCACAATTCGGCCAATCAATAGTCACTTGACTCGGATCGGTTATCCGTTGTCGCAAGCGCTATTGCGGCGTACCGATCGCAACACTTTGACCCTCCTTTGGTCTGCGCTAGGGCAAGACACTGCCGCCAGCCTCTCGGGTGAAGAGTTAGTGCGACATTTACGCCGATGGATGCGCACCAATCGGGGATTGTCGAAGCAGTTCATCGACACCGTCGCAGGGCTTGACGATAAAACCGTTGCGGAGTTCGGCAAGGCACTCCAAGATGCCGCGAAAAACTGGGATGGCGTCGTCCTAAGCCGGTCGGGACATCAGATGCACGAGGCGGCCCTAGCAGTCCAACCCACGCCTGCACAGAATTGGAAAGCGGTGTGGATCATCGACACCGCCGCTGGCGCTGATTCAGTACCGCTGAAAGCAGCGGACTTGCTTGATATGCCCGTTGTCTACTCATCTGATGGGCGGGAGTGGACAGGAATCAGCGACGGTTTGGCAGTACTCACATGGGATTCGTTGCGAGGTTGCTGGACTAACAACGGACGGATGCTTCCAGGAGCCAACCATGCGCTGGTTTGGCATCCAAATCTTTCGGACGCAGTAAAGAAATTTGTCGGCCGATCCTGCAACTCAGGAAATCTCAAGCCCCGCAAAATCACGCCTGATTGCATCGGGTTCGTCGAAGACATCCGGTTCCTCACGGATAAGGAGATTAGGGATTCACTTGCAGCGGCCGGACTAACAGGCATCCGCGTTGCCGGGACAACCAGCCCGCGGTTGAGTCTCAGCGATGGGCTGAAAATTGCAAACGCCATACACGGTGCGATTTACATTCACGGCGGAGAGCCTGATCTGGCGATTCCTCCGGGAGAAGAAGCCTTCTTGCCCGTGCAGTTGGATGGCGGCCCGCTCACGGGCCTTCCGCGGGGGGTGTTGTCGCCGTTGCGTAGCCTCGCCGAGCAGCTCTTGCCGGGACACCATGTTCTCGAATCTCAAGACGGCCAGGTTGAATTCGAGACGATAAGTCCGGGCGAGGTCGTTGTGGAGCCAGGTCCTCGGGTCGCGTCAGGTGCTCTACTGGAGATGGAACTGAGTGCGACCAGTGCAGGGCATGATCGATTCGGTGAGCGTTTGGTCGTTATCAAACGCCACCGAGATGAGACGTGGTTACTGGGCCGGGATGGGCATATCCGTGAAGTGAGGGAGCCTCGGATTCCGAATTACTGGGATTTACTGCTGGCCGGGCAGGCTCACCCGCTGCACTACACGGTCGTTCGAAGGGAATCCGAGGGTTGGCTCGTTCAACGAAAGAACAACGAGTTTTTTATAGATCAGCTGATTGATGAGATCTCTGATTTAGTCATCGATGATTCGATGACTGACCGGGATCTGTGGATCAACGTATTGGGGGCTGCCGCTGATTTCTGTGCTCAACCCAAATGGCTGGAACTCGTCACGGAAGCCGGTGTGCGATGACTGTGCGGTACGAGGCCCTGACGCAACCCGGACCTGGCGAGGTCTTGCTCGGCTGGCTTGACGCTGAGGGTTCCGGGACACTCGAACTTCTCGAGAAGCGTGTCACCTGGTTTGGCAGCGGTAGGTCCACCGACTCCCTGGCTGCAGCGCCAAAGGGTGCATTCTTCAGGTGGGCGAGGGAAATGTCCGCGTTGGGCTACCTGGATATTAGCTTTACCCATCGCCGATGGAGCGCCGCCGAGCCCGCGCTCATCATGCTTCCGGGGTGCGACGGACTGCTGATGTTGGCCGGCGTTCGTTCGGCGTACCTAGTAGAGCGCCTAGAAAAAATTGGTTTCGATGGCTACCCCATCCGGCATACCCCCGATTTGGGCGCCGCAATTCCCGTCCCGGGTACATTGTTGATTCAAGCTGAACGCCAGGGCTTAGTGGTTGACCTTTTCAACGGCCTGCGCGCCGCTGAATCGCGACTAGTTAATGCCGGCTGTGCAGCCTCCAGACTCGCGTTGTCTGCTAAGCCGATACGTGAGTACCTGTCGCCGGTCGCAGCCCCAGCCGAAGGTCCTGACTCGCAGTTGGAAAAGGTGAGCTTAGCGAAGCTGGTATCCGACGCGTCCGGCTACTCTGAGCCTTGGAGCCCAGCACCGCTTGGGTCAAGAACACACGGCGCTTATCGCTGGCGTAAGCCGGGGCAGCTTGTGCACGCTCTGTTCGACGGCGAATGGCGTTCCGGAGATCGGTCCGAGGTGATTCACTCCGCCTTCTCGATGGATCCAGTGTTTTCATCACTTTTCTGGCGTGCATACGGCGATGATGACCTCAACCGCGGCGCCTTATCGGTGCACCGGCACATCGATCTACCGATGCTGCACAAGCGATCGGCAACCCTCTGTACAGGGTTCACCGCCCGCACTGACGGCGCCATGAGGGTTTACGAGGGCGTTCCTAGAGTGATCGCCAGGTTGCTCGCAGCAAGTCTCGGCCAGAAGTTGAAAACCAGCATGAAAAACGGGGGGAGAAGTACATGACCGAGGGCTCGAATGGCATTTTCGCGAACCTGCGCGATGCTTACTTCAGGTACTACGAGACTCCATTCAGCTTGGGCCTGGATGTTCTTAACGCGGAACGCCGAGCCATTCTTGACCGGCCGGGCGGCGTTTGGCAGCCCCCTTTGGTCGAAGTCCGTCCTCGGTACGTATCCGCCCAAGGTGATTTGGCCACCACCCTTCAGCAAGCGGGTGCGCACCGTGACCTTGCGGGTCTTTTGGCCTTGGGGATGTTTGACAGCATCCCAAATCTCTACATGCATCAGGCCCAAGCGCTTGCAGCAGCAATGGAGGGTAGCGACCTAGCTGCGGTGGCCGGCACAGGGTCAGGAAAGACCGAATCTCTCTTTATGCCTGTTATCGATCAGCTGCTGCGTGAATCGGAACGCTGGAACGCGAATTCGGTTAAGCAGGAACGTTGGTGGGCGAAAGGAACGAGCTTCAACCAACAGCGCTTGGGAGAAGACCCTGCTCGCCAAGCTGCGGTGCGCGCCTTCGTCGTGTATCCCATGAATGCACTGGCTGACGATCAACTTGTTCGACTCAGGAAAACGCTTGATGCAGATCCCGTTCACGATTGGCTCGACAAGAACCGCAACGGTAATCGCTTCTACTTCGGCCGTTACACCGGAAATACACCCGTATTGGGTGGCGAAACCAATCCCGACGCGGTCGCGGAATTGCAGAACTACCTGAAGGGGACAGAGGAGCAGTACAAGGCCGCAGTCGCTCATGATCGCCAAGTCAGCGGCGAGTCCCGCTTCTACATACCACGTCCCGATGGTGCTGAGCTTCGATCTCGCTGGGACATGCGAGCCGCACCGCCCGACATCCTGGTCACAAACTTCACGATGCTGAACATCATGCTGATGCGCAAGCGCGACAGCGTGTTCTTCGAATCAACCAGGAACTGGCTCGAGAGCAACGATGCCAACCGGGTCTCACTTATCATCGACGAAGTCCACACCTATCGCGGCACCGCAGGAACGGAGATCGGCTATGTCCTTCGCCTACTTGCTGACCGGCTAGGAATAGCTGAGGCACCTGAGCGAATGCAAATCCTCGCCGGATCCGCTTCGCTGGAACCCGGTCGCGACGCCAAGTTCCTTCGCGACTTCTTTGCGCGCGGGAAAGATTTCGCTTTCGTCGGTGGTGCACTTCAGCCAGTTCCACCTGCCGGGATCGATCTGGAGTCCCACGCCAACGAGTTTCGTGAACCGATTGAGGGTCCCGGAGAAGCATCAGAGTTGCTCGCGAGAACCGAAGCTGAACAAGCACTTCTATCGGCGCTGCATCAAGGTGATCCGGTTGGTTCTGCCGTACCTGTCACCGCTTTCGAAGCGCGGCTCTTTCCCGGACGAGATGACGCCGAAGGACTCACTCAGAACCTCATCCATGCCCTGGAGGTTCGCGGTGCCGACAAAAGACCAGAGGCTGTGAGGCTTCGCTTTCACCAGTTTTTTCGCAACGTCTCAGGACTTTGGGCCTGTACCAATCGCGAATGCGATGCTTTAGCAGGAGAATACGTTCACCAGCGACGCGCTATAGGAAAACTGTATTCGCAACCGATCGCCCGCTGCGATTGCGGTGCGAGAGTCTTGGAACTCCTCTATTGCGAGGATTGTGGCGAGGTCTATCTGGGCGGATTTGCATCTTCGAACCCGGTCACGAACACTTCCGGCAGCCTGTCACTTCTAGCCGATATCAGTGACATCGCTAGTTTGCCTGACCAAGCCATCACGGCACGTTCTGCTGCGAACTATGTTGTTGTCTGGCCCGGCGAGAACTCCCCGGTGGACTCAGATTGGAGTGTCGGTAGTCTGGACTTCAGTTATGCACCAGTGGAATTGGTGCACGGTATGGGCGATGTAGCAAGGCGGCTGCCTGGCGAGACGAGTAACGCATGGCAGTTCGTCACCAAGCCGGGTGCAATCGATCCCGCCGCACTGCCAGCGTTTCCTACCAGGTGCGCCGCGTGTGGCGTTGATCGTGAAGTAACGCACGGACGTGGAGGCAAGGCGTTAAAGGCCGAAAGTACTGATCGCCTTCGGTCATCGATCCGAACACTCCGCACAGGCTTCGAAAAGATCAACCAAGTGCTGGTCGGTGAACTTGCGAACAGCCTTGAACAAGATCAGCGCCGCTTGATCGTTTTCTCCGATTCACGACAAGATGCGGCGAAGCTGGCTGCAGGCATAGGTATTCGTCACTATCAGGATCTAGTCCGGTCCCTTTTCGTCGAGCAACTTGAGAACAGCGGGCCGATATCTGCGGAAACAATCGAATTGGTCCGTCGGTATGTTGTAGACGGCGAGAAGAACGACGAGACGCGTTCCGCAAGAGCGCTACTGATGCAGCGTGACCTACAGGCATACAACGCGCTGCGAAACGCACTTGAGGATGAGCCACCTGTTCCGGAACGGATAGCGGAAGCGGCGCAGCCGTTCAGGGACCCGCTTCAGTTGCCTGCCGTCCAGGGCCGGATTGCCGACGACTTGCTCAGTATGGGAATCAACCCCGGCGGTCCGTATCCGTCCGTATCTCACACTCAGGAGAAGATTCAGCGGCCGTGGACCTCGCTTTACGAAAACTGGGATAACACGCCTGCTATTCGGGGAAATCTCGACCTTGCGGAGCGAACACTAGAGGCCGCGATCCGAGGTAAGTCGACAACTGAGTTCTACAACGCTCTGGCTGGCAGTGCGGGCAGAGATGTCGAGTCACTCGGGATTGGGTGGTTCGCGCTCAAAGGAGATGAAGGACCGGAGAACCTTGAGGGTGACGTGGGTGTAGCTAGAGCTAGCTTACGTCTTCTCATTTTGCGGAGACGAATCGAAACACTGCGTGATGGGACAAATACGCCGCCGCGATTCCTCCGGAAGTTTTGGACCCGAGTTGCCGGCTCGGGCAACTGGGAAGATGTCCGTGATGACTGCCTCCGCATCTGGGGACAAGCCGTCGTGCAGTACGTCGTCAGGCCAGAGCGACTCATGGTGAGAACTTCAGAGAAGCAGTGGCTGTGTGAACGTTGTTCGCGCCGGCATTTGGTTGCCGGTGCCGGAATTTGCACGCGATGCTCGGGTAACTTGGGCGCCCCAGATTTGTTAGGCAACCTCACCGACGACTACTACGCGTGGAAGGCATCGACCGGAAACGGCAGGTTCCGACTACATACCGCCGAGCTGACTGGCCAAACCGATCGCGTCGATGCCCAGTCTCGGCAGCTCCGCTTCCAGGATGTGTTTATCGCCGGCGAAAAGGCAAAGAAAGCCGACGGCCTAGACGTGCTCTCAGTCACGACCACGATGGAAGCAGGTGTCGACATCGGCGGCCTTGAAGCCGTGGTCTTGGCGAATATGCCGCCAACACGCTTTAACTATCAGCAGCGAGTAGGGCGCGCCGGTCGACGGTTCAGTCCAGTCGCCACGTCGTTGACAGTGTGCCGCGGCCGTTCGCACGACGAGAATTACTTCCGCCAGCCAGAACTAATCGCTAACGAAAAGACGCCTCCGCCTTACTTAGCACTGAATCGCATCGAGATTTTTTACCGGATTCTGAAGTCGGAGGTCTTGCGTCGCGCCTTCATGAGCGTGGGTTCGCAAGGAGACTGGACGGATTCTCTTAATCCACACGGTGATTTCGGGAACGCCGCAGATTGGGACAAGCACCGAGCCGCCGTGGCTGAATGGCTTGCCGCGAACCATGCGGAGATACGCCGAATCTCAGGTGTGCTCCGCAACGGAACGCCGCTTCCGGCCGTAGATGAAGTTGATTTTGCCCAGGAGCTCATCACGGAATTGAATACCGCGGCTGCTGCGGCAAGGGGTTCCGCCGATCTTTCGGAGCGGCTCGCTCACGACGGCCTCCTGCCGATGTTTGGTTTCCCGAGCCGTGTAAGGCTGCTTTACCTCGGTCGGCGGCCGGGTAAAAGCTATCCATGGCCGCCGCGCTGGACGGTCGACCGTGACCTCGCGCTCGCGGTGTCGACTTTTGCGCCTGGGGCAAGCGTTGTGCGCGATGGGCAGGTTTTTACGGCGATTGCGGTAGTCGGGTACTCGCCGTCGTCACCTGGCAGGCCGCCGAAGCCCGACCCGAATCCACTTGGTGACCCGCGTCTCATTGATATGTGTCGGGTCTGTGGCTCAGCTGAGGACAAAATCGCAGACGATCCGCTGCTACTCGCCTGCCCAAGATGCGGATCCGACGAGAATTACGGGCGAATCGACATGCGAGAGCCGGCTGGCTTCGCCAGCACCCTGGGCGAGGATTTCGACGGCGCTTTTGCGTGGACGGGGAGTTCAGGAGCCGTCCGGGCGATCGCTGACTTGAACAATCTAAAGGAGG
>Ga0247833_1006188_pt1 | contig 13474 bp, 12 predicted proteins | sample LaCruzMarch2015__7_FD_187117 | JGI IMG/M metagenome (GOLD analysis project Ga0247833, IMG submission 187117) | Freshwater microbial communities from meromictic Lake La Cruz, Castile-La Mancha, Spain - LaCruzMarch2015_8m | ecosystem: Environmental > Aquatic > Freshwater > Lake | place: Spain...
CTGTGGAGGAGACAGGACATTAAAGGCTGCCGGGCTTTAGGAGTACCTCCAAAAGAATAAGGGCTGCCGGGCTTTAGGAGTACCTCCAAAAGAATAAAGTCTAGGGTTAGAAGGGTGTTCCCAGGCCAAATTTTGATGTCGAAAATCCTGGTACAAATTCTACATACGTATAATTGGCGGGAATGTGAAGAAGACTCCCGCATTTCTTCCCAGGTTCCCGCCCAGCTGAAAAAAAGGGCACCGGATTCGATTTGCCGACAATTGGCGGGACTGTGAAGCGAAGATACTATTGTCAACATCCCATAAATTATTCTACCCACTGCAAGCCCAACAGCAAGCCCGAGTCTATCTCTCACAGAAAGTCCCACTGCAAGACCCTGTAACCCACTGAAAGTCCCACTGCAAGGCTCAACAGCAAGCCGGACTCAATCTCCCACTGAAAGTCCCACTGCAAGCCCAACAGCAAGCCCGAGTCTATCTCCCACTGAAAGTCCCACAGCAAGATCCTGTAACCCACTGAAAGCCCAACAGCAAGCCCAACTCAATCTCCCACTGAAAGTCCCACTGAAAGCCCAACAGCAAGCCCGACTCAATCTCCCACTGAAAGTCCCACTGAAAGCCCAACAGCAAGTCCGACTCAATCTCCCACCGAAAGTCCCACTGAAAGCCCAACAGCAAGTCCCACTGAAAGTCCCACTGAAACGTTAGAAATATGAATTATTCACGGTTTAAAAACTAATTGTTGCCATGATCGTCTCGTCGGATTGACACAGATTCTTTCAATCAACATTGACAATATGCCTCTCATACCTCATCTGGTAATACTTGACGACGCATTTGACGCATATCTTAGTGATGATGATGACAATAACAATGACACACATCAAGTAGTAATAGATGATGAAGGAAGAGGACGGTGTTCTACTCTCAACAATTACCTTGACGAACTAAATGGAATAGATGGACACCAGAAGAAGAAACGTTGGATGGAAAGAACATATGACAATGACATGAACCATGAGGATGATGTGGCAATGGAATCTCATCTTCGAACAAGACGTTGGATTCTCATTGTGGCATCGTTCCTACCGTTCTTATGTTCATGTATCACACTTGTGGTGATGGTGATACCAGGTGGGCACCGAAGACCGAGTATCACAACTAAGTCGGAAATGCTGTCAACATTCCAATTTGACGAGATGGGATTTGTTCATGAGGATATCTTCATTCCAAGTAGTAGTTCTAGTAATAGTTTAGTACCATAGCTTGCTCCGGTGGTGTAATACATCCATCATAGTTCACGCCCTGAATAGAACGTCGACAGATACCGTGTCAACCATAACTTTACGTCTAGAATAATTCTTTAGTTTTTAGTGGCTGAAAAAACTGTTTATTCTTTCTTCCTCCTTGACAATAAGAAATTGATGTACAAATGAGCGCATACCATCTTCCCCAACATACTTCGAAATGGATATTGTCCACTAATCTTCCCACTCGTCGTTGTTGGTGTTGGACCAATTAATGCATATGTCCAGAATGATACTGCGGCATCCACTAACAGTACCACACCCATGGCCAGCTCCATCAAAAGTGATATTCTTGACACTAGCAATGACAGAGTGCGCTGACGTTGGAATGAGTCGGCCCGTGAGATCAACGTACTCATGAAAATGTCCATTGCTGCATTGGATGTTGTCAACACCCTTGACAGTATCGCACCCGTCATCCCTGATGTTGACACAGAAAGCAGAGTAAGGACGTCGGAACATACCCATACCACTGATATGACCTCGCGAAGGAGTATTGGACCTAACACAAGGAATGGAACAATGTGTCCAACCCCATACGGTGATTGACAAAGGAACCACGGTGGAGGATGCTGGGATAGTGCATCCAGTAATTGCACCGTCGGCGCTGTAGTCGTCGTCGAATAATCAGCTGTAGTTGTAGTAGTGATGGCAGCAGCATTCATGATAGATACTACATTCCCCTTGAGTTCCGTGACGTAATCTCCCATCCGTCCACTACCATTTCCACCACCAAACCATCCTATCCATACAGCCAACAATGAACAGTAGAAGAGATATTGTCCCACGGGATCAGACGCGACTAATTCGATACGTCGACGTGCATCCCGTACTCCTGCACGTGGTATTTGATGTGCACCTAGATTAATGGCCCCGACTATTCCCGATGCATGCTTGGCCATGGCCACTAGTAGTGTCTGTTGCAATAGTTGACACTTGGTCGTTGACAGTAGGATGTGTTTCGAGAATGCTTTCGCATCCTTATTACTACCAATAGTCGTCCCTAATCCATGTGATGGAAACGAGGGCAACAATAGACATGACACTCCTAATACAGACGCTAGTAGTGAGAATAAACATTGTGCAATATGTGTTCCTCCATGAGTCATGACAAAGTATTCAGATATCAAGACTGATGGTCGTTGTTGTTGTATTTCCTCCTCCTCCTCATCGTATCGATCTTCTTTGCTCCCCGGACGAAGACTATGATTAACACCATTATCATTGTTGTTTCGATGTCCATGTCGATAATATGCCATAACCGAATCAACCTTTCCATCATTAACATAAGTATTATCCACATCCGTTCCCGCAGTCCCTAATGACAACCCAACACTAATTACTGCAGTATCAAATGCACGTTCTGAATATGATCGTGTATCTAATATCACATCCCGACGTAATTCATCAGCACGATTACGTATTGCATCACCTAATGCAGTCGCGGCATCTTTACCACGTAATACTCCATCAATGGCATCCTTGGTGGTTGTTATTTCGGTCGCCGTGTGTACATCTATACCATCACTGCCACCACTACCACTACTACTTGTTGACTTAGTTTTTCGTTTACCTGATTTGCCCTTCTTCTTCGTCGTCGTCGTCGTCGACGTCGATTCAGATAGACCATCTTCATTGTTTGTAAACGAAGCGCTCCCACCACCACGAAGCTTAATGATACCGATGGAGGAACGACGTCGTCGTCGGTATGCTATTGGCTGGGAAATTATGAATGACGCCGACGACGACAGGTGAAGAGTTTGATATACCGCAGCATTCGCTAAAAGGCTTACGGACGATGATGTAGCAGACACCATCATCGTGCGATTCCGATTCGGCTCTCTCTTCTGCTGGCCGGGCAGAACTCCGCCTCGAAGAGAATACAAACAAGATCTCTACTCTCCCCATGTCGGCCTGCATTTATGCATCCTCGTCCCATCGAATCAATTAATAGCGTCTCTATCTTCTTCTTCGCTTGGTGGCGACTCTCTTCATAAACTTCTGACAACAATAACACCTGATTCATCATGGATTTAGATCCAGGCTGGCTACTTTTGGTGAGAGATTAATAAATCACTGAACATACTGTATCCCATAAAGAGTTTATACATTGATTATATCCTGATTATATCCTCAACTAATCAATCTTTTTACATACCCCCGATTTTTCATAAGTCCTTCTTCATGGTCATCGAGTTGACACTTGTATTTCTTCTAGTCTTGCCTGTACCATCGAACAATGTTCGTAAGATCCTCACCGACTTCATCGTTGGATTATGGGACGTACAAGCGGTACAATACTTTTCGATTGCATTCCTAGTGTTAGATTCGATCTACTTTTATTTCATCATGGGTGCACTCCTACATCCATTGTACGATCTGGGCATACTCAGCCCCATCGATATGAGTCCCACATGTGAAATCAAACAAGCCATGTTCCGCGAGGAGCGTAATGCATTCATTGCGGGGATGGGGTTGTTCCTGTTCTTTGTCCTTAATAGGTTGGTTGAGATTAATAGAAAGTATCATAGAATGAGAGATGAGGCAAAGGCCGCCGCGGCATTATCAAAGGCATCAGAAAAGAGTGGATTGTCGAAAAAGGATGACTGATGAGGTCCTTTAAGTTGAAAAGAGGAAGATGTGTGTTGATTTGGGAGAATCCCAGTGCGTTTTAGATAAGATTTCTTTACTTTCCAATGTTTAATTCAACCCTTGTTTAAATCTAGATGAAATTGTAGTATATTCCCCCAAAATGTATCGTTTGAATTCACCCAGATAAAAGTCAGAACGATGGAAACCTTACCAAAACCTGCTTTGTTCGCATCACTCCTATCCTCCACAATCATTAGTATTGAATCATCCGCATTTTTTTGTGCTTATTGTCCATGTGTTGCAATAGCTGACTCAGCTGACGGAATGATTTTGCACATTCCTGACACTTGTACGGAAGATCAGGCACCCCCTGATAGTTACTCCCCCCATTCGTCAATAGTGGAGTATCAGTCATGTAGGGTTGCATTTTACGTTGACTATTGGCAAAGCCATAAATCTGTTGCCTTGCATTGTCTGCTCCCTTGCATGCTGTGCAGTATCCACTTTCTACGTGCTGAACCATATTAGCGGCCGACTTGAAACTCTTTTCTCCACATAGGATACAAGTAACAGCACGAGGACGGTGGACCTGCATGTGCATGTTTAGTTCATTTTGATTATTGAACTCTCTGTGGCATTCGTTGCATCGGAATAATGGTGGTGGTGGTGGCTGATATGCAGTACCGGGTCCATCGACGCAATCCTTGCAACGAGAGTATCCCTCTCCTTTCATCATTTGGTTGCGACTAAATTGACTATTGGAGCACCAGTTGTCACAGGCAGCACAAGTCCGCCCCATTCTTGCTAGCACAATAAGAATGAAATAGCTCAATACACTGCCCTGTAGTGTGCAACAACGAGAGGTGAGGAATAGTTATAATGAGATGTAGCAGCAGAAGAGCTAGTGTTCATTCCCTAAAACAATTTCAGCAGAATCAACAACTTTCACACAGGACCAGGCATGACACTCAAGAACCAGTCGTGCCCAATTATTAGGATTCGACAGCCCGCAAGCGTCCCCTGCCTTATTATCATTACTACTCCTACCTACTAACGAACGACGTTGAAGGACAGGAGAGGAGACAGATGAGGATAGGAAGGGAGATGAAGCACGATAGGGGCTCCGCCGTGGTAAAGGTGATTGGGGAATGCTTTCAGAGTTTCTAGATTAGATAATGCTTTGTTGGATGCAGGAAAGGCAGGAATGGTAAGGAGCAGTATATATGCGTCAGACCTAATAAGAAGAGATAAAAAGTAGAGAATGGTGTAAATAATTTGAGCATAACGAAAATTTATCATGAACGATACAGAAAGAAGAGACTACCCGCTCTGCTCTTTCTTCTTTTTCCTCAACAATTCCTTCATCCGTTGATCATGTGCACGTATTTTCTCTCCCACCTTCCTCATTTTATCTTCAACGATGCTCTCGAGTATCATTTCCATTATGGGGAAGACTAGTACACACAATGCAGCAATGACAGCCTCAAAGAAAAGAATTGTTGCATACCTCCAAAACCGACCACGAAGCCACAGTGTAAATAAAAGCGATACTATAACGAATGCAACTATGACTGCACGGGGTTGCTTTGAGTCAAATGAATTCATTAGGAACATAGTCATGACCAACGCCTCTCCAAGCCAGAATGTCCAACTCCAATCGAGGTAAGTTACCGCTGTCGTCGCTGCTGTTTCCACAGCGGCGTCCCCATTGTCAACCACTGCTGCCACCACCAACACCGCAAATCGACGTCCACGGTACATGCAAAGCAAACCAAACGCAATGGCCAACGGAGATAATGCATCCTTACTAATGGGGAGACTCAATTTATTCTCTTTCAACGTTGCCATTAGTGTGGAGTGTATTTTGTAAGATATGTAAGCGAGCACGCCCATCGCTGGCAGCGTGAGTATAATATATCGTGATATTAACACAGACACTGTCCCCAAAAGACCGGTACGGACGAAAATTTGCATTATTGCTGCCAATGTCACACTTGCTAAATGACTCATGACAGTTTCTGTCTTACTACTACTACCACCACTCCCTTCTTCCTTCCCACTGCTACTATCCTTCGATGTAGATGCATTCTTGTTGTTGTCATTGCCCACGCCCCCCTCATTCTTGCTGTCTACTCCGCTGCTGTTATCAGAAGTACTACTCCCTCCTCCACCATCCTCGGCATGATCCTCGGCATCATCGTCCAAATCTAATCCGACTAAATCATACTCCCGTCGTAGTTTGGCATTGCTCAACACCACCTTGGCACGATTTAACATACGGAATGTCTCAGCATCCCCCGTTTTACGATCCGGATGATGCCGTAGTGATAAACGACGATAATTCTTCTTCACTTGATCTAAATCGATACTATTATTATTATCGTCATCGTTGCTTTCCGATGCCGACATCGCATCTTTGAATTTTGGACCGAGCACATCAACATTGGACGGACGGGGTATGCCTAAATATTTATAATATCCATCGGGTGATAATAGTATTTCGATTGCCTCGGCGGTCGGTAGGGCCGATGGAGTTGGGGGCGACGACGCCATGGTTGATCTTCAGGAAAGATTTTGGGCTTGTGGGGGCGGGAAGGTTCATTATTTTCACCCCACCCCAGAAGAGATGGCAACAATTTTCAACGGTGCAGCGCATGCTACTTCTGTCTCGGAGAGGAGACAGACAATGAGGGGAAGCCGCTGCTTCGAGATTGCTCCTGTCGTGGCGACTCTGCAGGCTTTGCTCATCTATCATGTTTGACCAAGTACGCCGAACAAAAATATAAACGAGCAGTTGACGGAGACTTGGATGCAACAGGTGATGGCTGTAATAACTGCAAACAGCCGTTCCAAAATCAGTTAGCGATAGATTTAGTGTCTGCATTTGTATCATATGCCGAAGCAGTCTACGATGCAGGAAACAATAAGTGGGATAAACTGAAAGTAATTGAAGATTATTTCATGTACTGGTAATAGTAATGATTACAATCATTTTCTGTCCATGGTTGATCAAACTAAAAAGGACCTGACGATGAGCAGATGGATTCACATGCCTAAAGGTAGTGAGGAATATGAGTATTACAAAGCGCTGTGCGGACAGTATGAGGCATTTGCTCACATGAATTTGGGGAAGATCGCTAAAAGTTTGGATTTGACAGAAGAAGGATTCAAGATTGCTATCAGCCACATCAAAAAGACCTGGGCCATCTATAATTAGTTGGCATGAAAGACGATGCCAAGCAAATAGATACCGTTATTTCAATGCTCACCGCTGAAGATGCAAATGATCCAAACATAAAATCGTCAACAACAACAAGTTCGATGTTGCAAAGCATGAAGATGAGTACGAGAACAGTCTAACTAAATTTGGTATGAACTCAGAAGCCACAATACAAGCAGGATAGGGCTATGCTCATCTGCTCTGGCGTTTTGGCAGCCGTACTATTGAAGCTGAGCGACTCGTTACAAAGGTGGCCACTATTAGTCGTGAAGCTTCTTAAGATGTGTTTTGCCTGAATGCCTTGCAAAAGTCGTCAATCAAAGAAGAGCCATCCCAATCATCATCATCACACACCAATCAACTACTACAACGAAGTATTGTACGACTCAAAGGCGGAGATCCATTCCGTTTTGGTCGAACCTATTCTGAAATACATACCTTACGATCAAATAATATATCAATACGTACACACCAGGAATATCAAGCTGTATTGCTGGACCACACTTATGCGGGATACCATTAACCGACTCAACATTAAATTGTCAAAGTTTTGGACGTAGTCGTGGACTTGATCGTAATGATGATGATGATTCTGCTGATGCTGCTGATGCTGCTGCTGATGATAATGATTCCGGTAATTCAGGCAAGCAACAATTGCAGCAGCAGCAAAGTCTGTTAAGTGTAGACACACTTGTTTTTCTTATGATAGGCCGGTTAGACAAATTGGATGCCTTATGTCAATTCATTGCCAAACTACATGGTGACAATGGCAATGATGAAAAATGGAATGCCAATACTCCATGCGCTATTATACAAAATGCAGGTGGAACTCGATTAGACTTGGAAATTAAAATTTCAAATTTCCGAACAAAAGCGCAGAGCGGTATACCTAAGCACCCGTTGACGATGACAGTACCCGACGGTGCAGCGTGCTACTTCTGTCTTGGAGAGGAAGCGGATGAGGAGGGGAAGCCGCTAGTACGCGATTGTTCGTGTCGTGGTGATTCGGGCTTTGCGCATCTATCATGCTTGGCACAGTACGCCGAACAAAAGTGCAAAGCCGCGGGTGATGGAGACTTTGATGCCTTTTCGACGCCATGGTATACATGTAACAACTGTAAGCAGCCATTCCAAAATCAACTGTCGGTAGATTTAGCATCTGCTTTTGTTGAATTTGCCCAGGCAACATACGATAATCGTGGAAGTAGAAAGTGGGATAAATTGAGAGTCATGGAATCTCTTCGTTTGAATATTGTTGCGTTATTAATGTTGAATGATTATAGTAACGAGGTAGCCGATGAGAAGAGGAGAATTATTAATCATTTGCTGTCCATGGTTGAACAAACGAAGAAAGACTATAAGATGAGCAGGTGGATTCATATGCCCAAAGACAGTGAGGAGTATCAGTATTATAGATTTCTGCATGGCAATTACGAAGCATTCACAAATGAAATGTTGGGGGCAATTGCGTATCGCGCTAAGGAAAGTATGATGATTACAATCACACACTTTAAAAAGGCCCGTGCCATCTACAATTTAGTCGGCGAGAAAGAAGATGTCCAGCGTGTGGAAGGTAAAATTGATGGAGTCACTGCGATGATGCAATCAAATGATCAAAACTTATCAACTAAAGCAGCAAGTACTGTTTTACCAGCAGCATGCTCTATTTATGAGAACAATCTAAATAGAAAAGGCATGGATTCAGAAGATACAATACGAACAGGATTATGTTATGCTAGGCAGCTATGGGATGCTAAACACTGCATTGAAGCTGAGCGACTTGTTACAAAGTTAGCCACCATCAGTCGCCGAGTCAATGGTCCGGAGCACAAAGTTACCGTCGACGCAGATGTATTACTTCAACTGTGTAAGGAACGCTTCGTTGTTGTTCTGCCTAATGGACAGCGATTCCAGGCTTTGCGATATGAAAATGATGGAGAAATCTGCGTCGTTACAGGCCCAATCACAGAGCCAAGGCAGGTAGACGAGGAGAGAGAACATAGTGTCGAGAGTCATCTCATTCATCCTGTTGTAGGCTGTGCTGTGATTTGTCATGGACTGGTCAGTGCATCGCACCTGAATGGGGAGTTGGGAGAAGTGAGAGATGCAAAACTAAATGCGAATGCAACGGGGATTCGATTGGGGATGAACTTTGAAAAGAAGAGTTTGAAGTCAGCATTGGTCAAGCCAGAGAATTTACGCATCGCATTTGAGTTGCCAAGTAGTAGTAAGGAGTAAGATTCACTAAACAGTTTGAATAAAGTTGGTTTTATTATCATAACTACTATTGCGGTGGCTGAGCTCCTCCGAAAAAGTGTTGGAAAGCAATAAGAGAAGGCAAAATAGGAATTCAGAGGCATTTACAAGAAATATGATCAATAAGGGCAAATGCAAGAGAGGGGAGGGGCCAAGAGGAGGTAGAACATCCTATACGTCAAGGTCATACAGGATAAGGGGGCAACATAATTGAAACCAATGAAAACTTGCCGGAAGGGGACAACAGGGCAAGAAACAAGAATTGCAAAGTGACGACAACAAACATCATTCGAGGGGAAGATAGCAAACCAATTCCAGCAAGAAGAATCATGGCCACCGTGGTCAAACCTCGCACTGGTTTTCATTCAATATCGATCGCCCACACCACATGCAATTATTACGCGTTTTTGTGTGACCCCTACATGAGACTGTGGACTATAGACTGTTGGCAACCAATCCCAAATGTCAAAAGCTTTCTGCATTTTATATTGAAGTTCAGTTGGTATTGAACCCAGCACCGATGAGAGGAAGTTAATGTAGACTTTTCATTTTACGTAGAGTGATTTGCTCTTTCTGAGTAGTTATATATTGTCACATGACACGAGATCATTTATTCTGTGAATTCTTGATTTATATAAATCCCTTTCCTTAATGCAGTCGAGAATACATATCCAAGCCTCCTATCGGCGATCTCTACCGCCGCTATCGTTACTCCTGTCTTGTTTGCCTCTATTGTTCTGATAACCACGCCCACGTCCCGTTCCTCGACCTTGTGACCCTTCGCGGCCGCCCCCTCGACCACGAGGAGGTTCCCACCCGCCTCTTCCCTGCTGGGAAGGCGGACCTACCGCACCTTCATCATTCCCGTTACCAGAGGGAGGGTTATTGGTGTTATTCAATGCAGGAGATCGAGAATTTGAGTCTCTGTTCTTACCAGAATCCGCGGAGCCTCCGCGATGATGGGCCGGCCTGCCCTCCCACTTTGCATGCTTACTCTGCTGAGAAGTGTCAATATCATCACCTTGGTTCCTTTTCTTACCATCATTTCTGGAAGAAGTACTCCTTGGTTCAAACTTCTTCTGTCGCTCTTCCTGAACCTTTTGTGCAGGAATGAATTTCGCCCGCGATGGCGATGACTTACTCTCCACATTCTGTTCCTTATCCACCTTGCCACTGAAAGTAGAATCAGATGCTTTCTTTGACATTTCCTTCGACGCAAGGGACTTATCACCATTTCTAGTCCATTTATTATTGAATGCAGGATCTACCACTTTCGGAATTATCGTCGATGTAGTAGTCTTGTCGTCATTCCTAATCCATGTTTTGCTTTTGAATATTGCACCACCGGGTGAGAACGAATTGCCATTGTGATTGATATCATTATCTAGAGACGACGACTCTTTAGTCGTTCCCTCTACCTCTGGTATGTTCTCCAACACAGACAACAGCTTTTCTTCCTCGTCGTCGGGGACATTCCCCATCGCGTCTTCACTTGTTGCTTCCACAACGTTTTTCAACACTTGTTTCAACACTTTAATATTCTTGTCCGGACTTGCATTGGCATTGGCATTGGCGACGCATATTTGTGGATTCATCTTCGAGTCTTTATCTTCTTGGGTGATTTCATCGTCAATTGCCGTGTCTTTTCCCTCATTCAGCATCTCGTCCTCCATCATACTTGCCTCTTTCATCGCCGCCTTTTTGAAATCAGCCCCCTTCTCCAATCTAGCTTGAGCGACCTCTTCCGTTGTCCCCACGCTCACATCATCCATAATTTCATCATCACCGCCACCACCGCCAACCTTGTCATCCTCACCACCAATGGAATTATGTCGCTCTTCGGTCTTCTCGGCATAATACTCCACATGAAGGACCGACCCACCAATATCACCCCGTGACTCCTTCTGCCACATGTCACGTACAATAACCTCAAAGTCTCCATCTCTCATTCGTAGCATATTAAATCGCTGCAATTGTCCCCCAAACTCACTTTGATCTCGTGCTAGCATACGCAATGCCCTCCAGCAGTACACCTTATCATTCCGTGGATGATACTCTCCCTCTATACCATTCTCGGGATCAAGTGCCTCGACGTACGGTTCGAGTAGGGTAACTAGTGTTGGGAGGGATCCAGTAATGCGACCAGTGTGAATTGACAGATTGGCGATGGTTATATCATTGTCATCATCAGCAGTAGCAGTATCCATCATGGTGGTATCCGCGGATACTATCAGTAGAGCAGCATCGGCCTTACGTTTACGCCCAATTAGTAATGCCTCTCGAATAACCAACCCGTCAGTTTTTGCCGTCATCGTCGTACCACTGCCGACCTTGTCCAATGCGGGCATACACTTGGCACGTTTCCATGCCCTCCACATGGTTTCACGATCATTCAACATCCACTTGACGCATCGTGCTACTCGTTCGCCCGATCGTATCGGCGGGGGTAGCATCGTCGTCGATCGCAGCAGTTGCATCGCCCGTCCCTCGGCGAGCGTTAGCTGTCGCCTACGTCGTATCTCGGCCACGGATGTACCGGGCAGTGTCACGTTGGGCGATGACAGGTGTGACAATGCGATTAGGAGTTGTATTAAGAAATGCATACGTAATTGTGAATCACGTAGCTGTAGTGGTAGTAGACCACGTGATGTGAGATACTTGTGATGATGATGCACAGTTGTCGTCGTCGCAGCACCGACCGATGACGAATTACTAGAGTCATCGACCATGATGTCATTATGACCAACACCAGTTGTTGTTGTTGCGGTTTCGATTAGGACGGGTATAGCCTCCAACACAGTCAAGATATGCATGACATCTTTGAAGAATGTATCACATGCCTCCCCCGCGGCAGTAATATTAAGTCCTCCTCCTCCACCACCACCGCCGCGTGACTGTAGGATCGTCCCATGCGGATTGGAGAATATACGTTGCAATCCCCAGAATTTTCGATAGAACTCATATGATGACCCAATATTATCATCCACGATGCCATTGTCCAACGACAATTGACTCGTCTTTTTCGTTCCTTCATTCGTCGTCGTCGTCGTGACATCCTTACCATTATTCCCCGTCATAATCGTCTCATGATTTTCGTCATTGTCATTGTTATTGTCGTCATCATCATCACACTTGGTAACATTACCGATATTAAACGTCCCCAATACATTAACGGCACTCCGTTCCCCCAGCGGGAAGACCGTGCTCAGTAGTATCATTATCCCGCCCGCGAATTCCGCATATCCTACATCCTCGTCGCCATTGGCACCGCCGCCGCCGCCGCTATCGCCGCGATGAGTACCAATCTTTTTCAACATTTTATTGCAAACCTTCAATAATGATAATTTGGTCGATACGTTATCGAATAAATGCGAGGAACATAAATGCGTCACGGCGTACGACGAAACGTGTGATAAATTAGACGACGTCGATTTTTTCGTCGACCACCCCGACCAGAGAGCGTGCATGTGTCGTAATGGCAACGTATCGACGGCGTCTTCTAATACGGCGAATGGCAATTTTTTAATCGACGCGAGGCGAGACGACGGCGGGACGACGATCGCCCCGGCGGATCGTGACGACGACGCCATCGCCGCCTCGATGCAAAGGGATGTCACGTTCTTCAAGAATAGCGATATTTCGTCCACGATGATACCGCATCGCTCGTCCTCCGCGTCGCCGGCGCGGGCGGAGGACGGCAGGAGGAGCAGCAGTCGGTCGACCAGTTCGAGCAAATGTCCACGAACGGAAAGTTCCAATTCGTCCAACCCGTCGTCGTCGTGATTATTTCCCTCGCCGTCATCGTCGGAAGAAGGAGAGGAGAAGGAGGCGCGTATTGCGAATGTCCGGAGTGGTTCGGGGAGCGTGGACGTGTAATCTGCCAACGTCGACGATGATGCGTCGTCGTTCCGACTGCTATCATCAACGTCCATCGTGCTCGTCCGACGATTATGTCCGACAAATTTAGGCGGGAATTGTGAAGGCGAGTGAGACCCATGGTGGCTCTATCTCATAAGCCAACACTGGCTGAGAGTCTAAACAGCCAACTAGAGACTGACATTGGAGTAGCAAGCTATGCGCATAGTAGCTGTATATATAT
>Ga0247833_1006189_pt1 | contig 13469 bp, 13 predicted proteins | sample LaCruzMarch2015__7_FD_187117 | JGI IMG/M metagenome (GOLD analysis project Ga0247833, IMG submission 187117) | Freshwater microbial communities from meromictic Lake La Cruz, Castile-La Mancha, Spain - LaCruzMarch2015_8m | ecosystem: Environmental > Aquatic > Freshwater > Lake | place: Spain...
CCAGCTCCACCACCAGGCTCTCGAGCCCTAGTTGCAATCGTTCTGTGGCTGCTTTAACAAATTGTTCTGCGTGAGCGCACCAGCTGGTGGAGGTGCTGGAGAAATAGGCGTAGTCGGCAGTGAACAGCTCCTCGGCGGCTGCGTGGGCCGGCAGCTGCACCAGCCAGCAGTGGGTACACACAAACACCTTGAGGGGATATGTGATCTCAGGCCCCAGCAGCTGCTCCGCAGTGAGATAGGCGTTGCTGGGCGGCTGGTGGCCCAGGTCGATTACCTCCTGGCTAAGGGCTGAACCGCAGTGGCGGCAGGGGTGCGGGCTCATGGCAGCGATTCAAGCAGCGGTAACGCCAGATCCCGCTCGCTCAGGCCCACAGGCGGCAGCGGCCAGCTGATGGCCAGCTGCGGATCGTCAAAGCGCACCCCGGTTTCGGCTTCGGGGACCCAGGCGCCTGAATGGAGGTAGAGCAGCTCGCTGCCAGGTTCCAGCACCTGGAAGCCATGGGCACAGCCCTCAGGAATCAGCAATGCATTGGCAGCCCCGGGCGACAGCTCCACGGCGTGCCATTGGCCGCAGGTAGGGGAATCGGGCCGCAGATCCACCGCCACATCCCAGACGCGGCCGCGCAGGCAGCGGACCATCTTGGCCTCGCTGTGGGGTGGCGCCTGCAGATGGAGCCCTCGGATCGCGCCCACTGCTTCGGTGCGGCTAACGTTTACTTGTATGATGTGCCTATTTCGCCAGGCTTGGGTGAAGGCAAACTCTTGAGCGCGAAAGGCATTCAGAAGCGAGCCGCGGTGGTCGCTAAAGGCTTGGCCCACTAGCTCGAACACTCCGGCTATAGGGGTGGGGCTGGGGACCATGGGGAGCTGTGTCATAGGCCTGCAGATCGGCCCGGTAACTCTCGAGCGGGCTAGCACAATTGTGCACAACTTGATACCAGTTCACCGTGCGCTTAAGAGTGGTCTCGAAATTCCAGCGGGAATTCAAAACCAGCTGCTGCTGGGCTATGTCGCTAAAGAGGAGGAGCAGACCGGCTTGGTAAAATGCTGTTGGAACGGATTGATCCTCCCAGGCACCGAGCAATTGCCCTAACAGGGCCTGAATAAACAAGATGGCTTCAGTGGAGTTCCAAAGTCAAAACTAGGCATAGAGTTTGGGCTGCGAGTAATCCAGACATTTGCTGTTGATGGAGCTCATGGACTAGCAACCCATAACCACCGTAGAATTAAGAGTGTTGTTCACGCAGAAATGGCCAACGCAGAAAAATCTTAAGACAAAATATCCCTAAAGAATTAAAATTAATTCGTTATTTCACGAAAACTGAAGGTTTCTCATTCGATCCCATGGAATCACTACACATTTACATTCCAACGTACAACAGCGAAACCACACTCCAAAACTTAATCACAAGCCTTAATGAATCAGCAAATGAATGCAAAGTATTTATAACAATAACAATCGTAGACAATGCATCAAGCGACAGCACGTGGGACATAATACTCAACCTAAAAAGAAAAGGTCTTATACAAAGCACTTATCGCCACCCAGGCAATATGGGAGGTGCAACGCTCTTTCACTTATTTAGTATACATAATAAAAGAATAAACCAACGTGGTTCCTATAGACCATTCATGATGTGTGACAGCGAAGACAAAGTAGATCCCGATTTTTTTTCACATTACAGAAAATCAAGTCAGACAAAAAATCCAGATTTACTAATTCCATGCTATAGCCTTTACAGAATCAATGGAACTAATGAAAGCCACTCTGAAATTGGAACCAACTCCTTTCATGAAAACTGCGTTTATTTATCTCCGCTAGCTCGCGCAATGGCCGTATTGGCATTACCAGGGGCCATAGGTTCTACATCTGCAGTGTGGGCCACAGGTATTATGAGCAACAAAGCATTCCAAATAATGCACAATCATACTAAAAAGTTCACGCGAAACCCAGGAATACCTGGATCTGCTTGGGAAAACTCTCTAATAGCAAATCTGCTATATAAATGCAGCTTTCAGCTTACGGGTGGCTTATACCTTCGGGGATGCATAGATAGCAAATACATCAAATTTCCAGGTGCTTACAGCCAACTAGCCACTGTTCTCTATGAAATGAACTGTGGAGGTCTTGAAATGCTAAACACTTTCACTAATTACAAGCTTCTGCATGAAGATCTTCTTGAAAAATTAAGCTCAATCGATTTATACAGAAAAGCTCTCCGTGGTATGATTAACGAGTGGACGTAACCACGATGAAAATTTATCTAGGTCTGAGCTTTGGCTATCACGACGCAGCAGCGGCTGCCATAGATCAAGGCGGGAATATTCTTTTTGCAGAACAAGAAGAGAGGATTAGTCGGATCAAGCATGATCATCGCTTCCCAAGCAACGCATTAGCCTCTCTAAAGAAAATCCTAGGAGAAAACATTTCAATAGATGCAATAGGATACTACGAGGATCCAACGCTAAAAGAATCAAGAAAAATCTCAAACATTGCCAAGCCAATTAATTGCGATGTCAATCATATTTTAAGCCCAGACATCTCAGAGAAGATTGCGGAACATATCAAAGACAGCCTCACAAGCAACGAGCATAAAATTAAAGAGATAATCAGAGATAAGATAACCACATCCGGGATTCAAGTTAGAGATAGTGCAGGTATTAATATGTTTGAGCACCACCAAAGCCATGCCTCAGGAGCATTCTTTTCCTCACCATTTAAGGACGCAGCAATAATAACGATGGACGGAGCTGGCGAGTATGAAACTGTTTCAATATGGAAAGGGGCGAGATCCCCATCAAACTTAGAGAAATTATGGTCTGCAGACCTTCCATTCTCTTTGGGGCTTTTCTACTCTGCGATTACAAGCTATCTTGCATTCAGGGTCAATGAAGGAGAATACAAAGTTATGGGATTGTCAGCCTATGGAAAACCAAACTACAAAAAATTATTAAGCAGCATAATCTCTTTCAATGACGGGAATGCTTTCATAAACTCCAAATTTTTCAACTTCGGTCCCAACGCCAACCGGCTTTACACTAATGAATTAATCAAGGCAATTGGATTTCATCCTGCAACTAATACCAGCTGGGTAAATGACATAGATGAAATTCTTGGCCCTACATCCGAAGCATCCAGATTGTATTGTGATCTCGCTTGTTCAGCACAAGATGTTCTAAGTGATATTCAGTCTAATCTAGTCAAGTACGCACTAAACCTAACAGGAAGTACTGCAATTTGTATCGCAGGTGGGGTTGCACTTAACTCCTTAGCAAATCTCCAAACAGATCGCCAACTAAATGGACAATTTTATGTTTTTCCTCCAGCAGGTGATGCGGGATCCGCATTAGGAGCTGCCTACTTAGCTTACCTTAAAGAGCTATCAAAAGGAAATGGAAACCCTATAAGCCACAACGGAAATAAACAAATAGCCATAAAGATAACTGCTCCATTTTCTCCTTATCTGGGGAGTTCATATACCAATAAAGAATATTTACAAGCCTTACACAAAAATACAAATAAAGAATCAAGACGATACAAAATGCTGGAACTAAATAATCAAGAAGAAATTGTTCACTGGCTAGCATCTACCCTTTGTTCACGGGGAATTGTAGCAATTCACCGTGAACAAGGCGAGTATGGGCCGCGCGCACTTGGCAATAGATCAATACTTGCATCAGCATATTTTCCTGAAATGAAAGAAAGACTGAATCTAGCCATAAAAAAAAGAGAACCATATCGACCTTACGCACCATGTGTGGCATCGTCGCTTGCTAAAAAATATTTTGGCCAAGACTGTGAAAGAGTATTTGTACATGAAAGCCATCCACTTAGATATATGGCCAGCGTCGTAGAAGCCCCAATGGGCACAAGGATTAAATATCCTTCAGCAGTTCATTATGACAATACCGCCAGATTACAGATCTTATTCAAAGATTTAAATCCACTATTACATGCATTGTCAATAAAACTAGAGGGAGATATCGGATGTGGCATCTTGCTAAATACAAGTTTTAACCTTGGCTACGAAGCTCTGGTTGGGACACCTGATTCAGCTGTCATTACAAGTACATGGACAGATTTTGACGCCCTATTACTTGGAAACATTGCCATTTCATACACATGAAATTCTTCTTCCCACACACACTCTTTCATGAACTTGCAGAAGACGAATGCCTTAAATATATCCAATTCTATTCACTTCATGCCACAGCAAAGATAACTGACATTGGCTTGCTAAAGTCTAAGACGGGATTATCACATGCAGACACCTCAAGCAATGAAAATATTTCTCTGGAAATATCTCATCACCAAGACTATACAGTTGCTGAAACAAACTCCTCAAATTATGGCGAACTAAACGTACATATATCTGATTCTATGTGGGGAACATGGTGGCACAATGCAAACTATCCCACACTGGGCACTGATCTTCGTTCATGCCCAAGCATACTCATGTTGCCAATAACATTCTCGATGGGTTGCATTAATTTAAACTCTCTCGAAACACGTCTGGAAGCAATTGAGAATCCCTTACTTAATTGTCAACAAGCCACTATCAGCAGTCCCAATCTCACTACAGTAAACACTTATACATCTAATCGAATTGCATCCTACTCATTTGACATTGCCTCAAGGTTGTCCTATGAAGGTTTTCGCTTTAGCAACAAGGATTTCATTAGAAGCTCAAAGAGAAATCGTAAATCAACAACTCTAATATGTATTTTAGGTGGCTCAGCCGCATTCTGCGATTGTTCTCCTGATACCTTAGCATTTCCCTATCTTTTGGAAAAATTCCTTGGGCATTTAGAGCCAGAGAAGAAATTTACTGTCCTAAACTTCGGGCAGATTGGTTCAACTCTGTCAACACATTTATCTATATTTGCGGATTGCATTAATTCGCTTGAGCCAGATATATTAATTTCGTACACCGGATACAACGAAATCAGGAATCTATTGTCTCAACCAAGCAACATTAATTTTGCTCCAGGCTCCATACCTCATGCTCACACACTTCATATTAACAAAGAATTTTATAACTCAGCTCCCAAGAAAGACGCCGAAAACCGAAGACTCATGGAAACCAGTGCGCATTTAATACTAAAAGCAATCACAACAAATCATCAGATCATAAATGCAATTTGCATGCAATCTGGAATCAGATACATTTCAGTTACTCAGCTTATATCTTATTGGCAGAGATCAAAAATGAGCAGATTTGAAAAAAAAGTTCTAGATTTTTACTCTCAAGATCCCAATTTGAAGATATCATATGAAAAAATGAAATTTTTGTTACCTAAAATACAAAAGCTCCTTCAAATTCATGGAATAGAGTCATATGATCTAAATTCAGATTCATTTATAGAACTAGATAGAAGTTCAATGGCAGCACTGGCTAGCTACTTTCACGATACAATGCATCAAACTTTCAACTGCGAGCCCTATATTGCAGCTCAAATCGCGAGTATTATACTCAACCAAGTTTCATCAAGAGATCAAGAGGTGAAAATTAAACTTCAAGAATATATAAACACGCTAGGATATCCATTTCCTGTAACGATCTGATCATGATGAAAAGCAGTAATTGTCAAAGTATTCCACATCAAGATGTAATTTTTTTCTCGGTATATCTTTTAAAAATGCATAAAAATAAAAAGCAAGAGATATCAGCCTTAGCAAGCAAAGCCCTAACGCTTTGGTCAAAAGCAGAGGAGAAATTTGTTTCCGCAGAATATCAAAAGAAGATAGCTTATGCGCTTGAAGCAGAATCTTATTATCTACAAGTATGCGAAAAAATGATATCTCAAAAGAGAAAAAATGCTAAATACATATCATGCTCTTTGCTTCATGAATGCATCATTGCTATTCCAGTTATTGCACTATCTTTAGCCTTGATGTCTCCAACAGAATCATTATCGACAGCTCATATAAATAACAAAAGCACTGGATCAGTGCGGAATGTAAATCCATTTCTATATGCTATGCATTAAACGAAAGCGGAATAGAATTGGATAACTTTAAAAGCATCTGTTGGTCAGAATCATCCACATAAATCTCGGTGCCAACATTAACAGGATGTGGATATTCACCTTGTCCTCTATTTACGCATGAAATCTGGTGAATCCCTTTTTTGATCAAAGAAGCAAGAATACTAAAACTTGACAAACCTCCTATCAAGACATCTGCATTTAACATAAGGCCAAACGTTTCAATTTCACAATTATTAATCCATGGTTCGGATGTAGTGAATACTTTAACTGTTCCATCACAAAAATACTTTTCCAGAGCAGAACTCATATTCACAACAAACTCACCTTGGGTCACAATCGTAATGGTTACTTTATCCTTGGTGAAGTTAACAATATTCAATATTAATCTCTCATAGAATGAATCAGGTAGATACCAATGCGGATGCCTTTCAGGGGATACATCGCCGCGTCTAATATGAATCACAATATTCTTGACAGATTTGTCACTTAACTCTCCTTTTGTAAGCAAAATACCACTAAAAATCTTATGCAAGTCTAGAATCATTGCCTTACTTAATCTTCGGACAAGTTTACCGGGAAACTGATCAAATGGAAGCTGCAAAATGACAAAATCTAATTTACTATTTTGCTCTGACCTCACAATTGAGCAAAACTCGCCAAAATCTGCTGGAGAGCAAAAATCAAACTTTGAATTACCATGTTTATCAATACTATTTCGTTGGCTAAATCTAAATTGACATTTTCCCGTGATATCTTTTAGCGCCCATTGAGATAATGAATAATCTATCACATTATTGTATTTATTAGCAAAATATGCATAGCCTTGTGGGGCAAAGAACTCATTAAAATACTCAGCCAATAACAATGGCGTTATAAGCGAAAAAGATTGGTGTCCAAGCCTCCCATAACGGTCCGGCTGGCCCATAAAAATTATTCTAGCCATAAGCTACATCATTCATAAGTACATAAAATAGCATGCGTTTAAAATTGAATTCTGCCAAGGCTATCCACTCTACGCCAAGTTTATTAGGCAGAACTTGAGATGCCAAATCCAAAGAAAGTTTTACAATTAAAGTCATCACTCTATATATGCAAGTTCAAATCTATCAATACCTTGTCTAATGCCAAAGAATACTTACAGACAGTATCCCTACTGAAATGATAGGGATGACCATCGCCGTGACATGCGATGGCTCGAAATGGAATACTTACATAACGAAAAGGCAGATTTTCTTGATCTATTTTTAGCAAAGCTTTGCTAATTTGCTTGGATCTATTTCTCATCTTAGGTTTATTGTCATATAGCGCCGGAAAGTCAATAATGACAATAGCACGTACATTTTTTACTTGCACTAAATATTCAATCGTGCATTTATAAAGACTATAAAGATTGTTTGCAGAAATTCGGCCAACAGATTCAACTTGGTTTTTTACGTCCTCTGCGAGGTCACAAAAATTCGATATAAACTCTTGCTCTTTTCTCCTAAATAGTTGGTGAACCAGTTCTGACCAACTATCAATAATGAGTAAATCACCAATACAAAAAGAGTTAAACCTACATTGCATAGTATTATGGATCTTCATATGATCAACAAAGTAGTCATCAGGCAAGATAGGAACTTTCTTAGGATACATGCTCCAGGCTAGAAGCCTATCAATTCGGACCGTTGGCAGCAACTGCTTGCAATGGTAATAGGTATTGTGCGCTTGCAAAAATTGTGAATGCTGTACGATCCAGGATCCTAAACATGCGCACCTGAGTGAATACTCAACCATTCTAGTCATTTTGAATATATCCTAATATGGCAGAAAGCACACATGATACAATTCATCATAGGTAAGATCTATAATCTACTACATGCCAATCAAATAAATCTCTTTTTTAGGAGAAGCGGTAGCTTTGCTGCTTGAGGGTTTGTCACGGAACGCATTTAATACTAACATATACAAATGCATCACTATGGTGACATTGAATAAATTGGAATGAGGCAACCTCCTTATGTACTATTAAAAATTCTTTTCCTTATGATGTCTGTAACTATAAAGGTGCAAATGCTCTCAGCCAATAATATGCTATTGTTTATTAGAACTTCGGGCCTATTATCATTAATTCTCCTTTTGCATGGCGAGCTAGTGAGACTGGCACCCACTTGCATTTGGGGTGCGGAAACAGCCGCTTGCCTGGGTTTATAAATATTGATGCTAGAGCATCAGATAGCGTTGACATATCTTGCGATATACGCAAACTTCCATATCAAAACAATTCTATAAATTCTATCTACATGTGCCATAGTTTAGAACACTTACCTCTGCCTGAAATCCAAGGCTTCTTAAAATATATATACGGGCTTCTCCAGAATGAAGGTAGATTTTTCGTTTCTGTCCCAGACTTTAATATTCTTGCAAGCATTTATTTAGCCAAAATTACAAATTTAGCTACGATAGTTCGAGCTATACATGGCGGCCAAGAATACGAAGGAAACACTCACTATCTAAGTTTTGATGCTGAGTTTTTAACTGGTTTACTTAAAGCAGCAGGATTTAGATATATTACTGATTATGAGCCATCTGAATTTTTACCTGTTGGCTTTACGGACACCTCAACTTATGAGATAGCTGGTAAGAAGATTAGTTTAAATTTAGTCGCAATTAAATAGTCTATGGCAATTACCAGTGACGGACTCTCTACATACATCATTCACTATACTCCTTTAACTGAAAGACTTTGGCATCTAAAAAATTCATATTTATGGCATTTACTCCTGCCGAAAGTTGTGACGGAAGAAACCATAAAAGAGTTTCGTGAATTTCTGCCTCCATCTGTTTTATTGTGGCCAAATAGCAGTGTTAGAGCTGAAATCCTAGCTCAAGTAACTAAAATACATCCAATACTGTTGCGTAACCTCTTTGCTATACAGAATGATGAGACTTTGGAATATCCAGAGCCATTTCGCGCCTATTCAGCTGCCCTTATTAGCCAAATATATCCATTTTACCTCCAAGCTATATCTGCCCTTAGTGATAAAAATTATGATTTATCTTGTCAACATCTTTGTGCTCTTATTCTGTTTCTTAGAGGTAGTAATGATACTTGTCTTATTCTTGAAGATGATTCTATAGCTTGCGAATCGAACCAGGAGCATTTTAGCATACAATTGGAATATATAAATAGTTCGGCGTACACATTAAAGCCTATATTTATTGATATCAGTAATAGTTTAAATCTAAGGCCAAAAACTGGTTTTTACGACCATGAATTTTGTATTAAAAGAGTGCTGCCAGGACAAACACGCTGTGCCTCTTCATATTTAGTTAATCGAGCTGCTGCTATTGAGATAATAAATAATTCATTCCCAATTGTTTTACCCGTTGACTGGCACTACTCCTATGTTATGTCTACTCATGAAATAAACACATATTGGAGTAACAGGCCTGTATTTTATCAGGGCTCCCAAGGAGAGTGGTATAATAGCAACCAGAGCAATAGAAATAATTTATAATAAATTTTATATGGGTTTTTTGCTAAATTAATTCATTCAACTGACTTGGCTCAATAATATAATTAGAATTAAAGTTACTCTTGATTTCGGATGAGAATCCTTCAACATAGAGCCATTCAAGCTTGGCTTGATAAGCCAAGCTGTAGTCATGGCCTGAGAAATAGCCAGGGCCAAACATCTCTATTATTTTGGTCTTAGGGCGACAAAAAAGCATGTTTACGAATGCAGAGCCATGTGGGCCAATAATGGTATCTGCATTCATAAATAAATATGCCTGCTGGTAAACAGATAGGTTGTCCATTGTTACAATATTAAACCCCTTTAACTTCAGCATTTTAATAATTAGTGGCTCGGAACTAACATGTCTTCCATTTCTTGCAATGCCTCTGCTGATATAAATTTTCGAATATTTTTCTCTAGGGAAATCGATACTGGGTATTTGTCGAAAAATTAAGTTACGCAGCTGACACAGCAATTCTGGATTATGATGAGATGGAAACTCAGGAGTAGCCAAAACCAACTGATCACAAATAATTGGCTTTGATACTTGAATGTACTCTGGTACAGATCCAAATAAAACATTCATCCAGTCTCTTTGAAATCGATTTAGGTCTTTACCCAAAACGATAAATTGCACTTCATTTCGACATTTATCTATTCCAAGAAATTTTATGATTTGAATTAGTCGTGGCACCCATTCAAATGTCCAATGCCAATAATTGTCTGCATCTGAATGATTTTTTATAATCACTTTTAGCCTTCCATTAATTATACATTTTAATCCATCGAATAAGCTTCCATTTATATAATTGACTGCTTTTCTAGAATCAGCCACTGGAACACATAGATGCCCTGTAGGGAACCAGTGCTTCCAATCATCTCGAATATCTTCAGTTGGATAGGAGTAAGACCCATCAGCAAGCCATGGGGCCCAAAATTGCTCATACACATTAGGCAAGCAAATTGATCGCTTTAAGAGCGATACACAACCTGGGTAACAAATGAGTTCTGATGTTAATTTGTCAAAAATGCTAGGAGGCTGACTCTGACCTAAGATCTCTAATATACGATTATCTCCAGAGATCTTAAAACGTTGAATTTTATCAGCAACATTACCATCAATATAGTTTGAACGATCTTTTTGCTCATCGTACGTGAAAATTGCCATAATCTTAAGAAGATCTAGCTCAATTTAGCATATATTCTCTAAAATGACTTGAGTGGCAAAAGGTCTATATAGTTCATGCTTGTCTCACAACGGGAGGCTAAACTTACTCTCTAATGCCCATGATAAGTATTTTTTTTTATACTATGCACTACGCGCTTAATGGTAAAAGGAGAATTCTCTTGAAATATGTTTCTAAGATTTAGAATTTTGCGACCAGATCAAATGTACTTTTGTAACAAGCCAAATACATGCATTCAATATATAATCGCTAGTAAATTTATCCAGACGACATTTTGGCGGCTTAGCATGAGTGGAAAATCTATGGTATTCTCAATCATCAATTAAATATTAAAAATGGCTTCTCAATTTGGCCAAGCGGAATATATCTATGATCTTTTAAGATCTAGTGGCATAAATCATGGTCAAGTTTTTGAGGCTGGGGCGGCTTCTCCATCCCATGTCAATAATTCAGTGATATTCAGAAAAAATGGTTGGACTAATTTCTTGGTAGAACCTTCTCATTTAGCTTGCAATGAATAGAAAGCCTTGAAACTAAGCAACGTTAGTGTGCACAACAAATACATATCATACGCAGAAACAGGTCTCGAAGATATTCTTCATGAATGTGGTTGCTGCAAAGAACTTGACGTTTTATTTTTTGACATTGACGGCGGAGAATACCAATTATTTCGAGGTTTAATTTCATTTAGGCCCAAGATTGTATGCATCGAATATGACAATTCTTTTCCACTTAGCATAAACTATGTTCCCAGGATGATCCGTCATCATCAAAATGGTGGTCAAGCATCCTCTACTGCATTTTTCCATTTATTCCGACAAAAAAGATATACATATATTCGATCTTTTTTCAAGATCATATTTTCGTATCCGATGAATATCTTGCTGACGTTGGCGGTCCTGCCAGTATTGGAATCAATACATTTGGCAGAGATGCATTTATTAACAATGCATCAGATCACTTATATTCTTATCAGGCGGTACTGATTAATCAGCCAGACGACCATGCCAAAGATGGAGTTAAATTTTACTCTACAAAGATAGAAGCGCTTCTGGACAATGGCTATATATCAGAAGCTTGTCATTTCTTTTGGATCCTAAGAAACGTGATGAAGGACAATATTCGAAATGCTGAGCAACGTGGAGAAAGTTATCATGACTCATATGTGCATGCAGTCGATGAATTTGTTAAGGAATACTCCCATATACTATTTTACCATAGCTAAATATAAATTTTTCGTTTTCGGGATATTAAATAATTATGTATCTTACTTTTAATGGCTATCAAGAATTTTTCTTCCAATTAGGAAAATTGTGTCGGCTTAGCTATACCAACACTTGAGTGTTTCGAAAAATAGATTAGTGCCGCAATAAAGTTTTATTTGCGAGGTTATGTGACAAGGCAGTCAAACCCACTGAATAGTAAAAGTATGTCTCTAATCGCCCATGAATTAGATATTATCCAGATAACCTGTACAATTAGATTTTGAGCTGGTATTGTAAATTGGGACTGGGTTTTCACCTTAAAAGGTGCCAGCGAATGAGGTGCTGCCTCCTCCTGGAGAATTACTTATCCTTGTCAAAAAAATTTCTTTCCGGTAATGTTGGATTTCTTTATAGAAAATAAATTTAACAATGTAATACCTTTCAATTGCTCAAGTGATCTCAATCAAAAAAATAACAATATCTTTCTGTAAGAAGAAATCAATTTTCTTATTTTGCTAGACTCAAAAGCAATTAATTTGCTTCTTAACAGAACGTTGCAACACAGCCAACACACCATTATTCCCAAACTGGGTATAGCCAGGATACCTCTGCCCCTGGGCATGCTGTATCAAAGAATCAGGATTAAACGGAATGTTATTTGATGCTCTATAACTTCAAAAGCTGACCCCTGAAACACACTCAAATAGTCTTCACTAAAGTAACGATTAATGTGATTACTGTTATAAGTATAATAGATAATTTCTTCGGCAAGCTCACGATCAAAGCGGGTGGAAATATCTTGATAGGTCTGCTGACGTGTCTGCAGTAGGTGACCCCAGGGCCCAATGATTTGTTTGCGGTCTGGATCATTGCGATCAAAAAGCTCTGGAATACCCACCGGCAGGTGATGACCATGATTGCACTCCAGATCGACGAGTGCATTGTGAATATCTTTCCGCCAGGTTTCAAGCAGCGGTGCATCACCTCTAAGGCCAGGGGTAAGCGGGCGATGTGTTCAAAGCAGGCAGTTGAGAAGATCAGGTCGTATTGGCGAAAGTGATCTTAGGGAATCTCTTCGATATTTAGGTAGAGATGGCGATAGCGGCCCCCATGGCGATGTTGATGGTCATGGTCACCTGAATTACGGTGAAACTGGTGGTCTCCCCTAATTCCTCGTCGTAGGAGGGAGCTTCCACCCCAATCCAGCTGTTAAAGCCAAGCTGGTCCATCACAAGCGATGCCGGCATTGCTCCTCCCACCTCAAGCACATCTAGGCTCTGTAGAGGTATGCGCTGACGGCGCACCTCTGGATAATTCAGGTGATAGCTGAGGTTGAAAAGTTGTTGGTAGTAGCCCAGCTGTTCTGGATTGAGGCCCAGGGGCAATGGGGGTGACTACTGCATTGGGGTGGCCTTAATAAAACCAAACGTATATGGGCTTGCAGAGCTAATCTCACGACTAGGGCCCATGCGTTCGAGCTGGGGGGATTTATCGATGCCCGTTCCCGCACTGCTCTTTCACTACGGCATTGAGCAGGTCCTTTGGCATCAAGTTGGTTTGATCCAAGCTGGCCCTTCACTAGCTGA
>Ga0247833_1006203_pt1 | contig 13446 bp, 11 predicted proteins | sample LaCruzMarch2015__7_FD_187117 | JGI IMG/M metagenome (GOLD analysis project Ga0247833, IMG submission 187117) | Freshwater microbial communities from meromictic Lake La Cruz, Castile-La Mancha, Spain - LaCruzMarch2015_8m | ecosystem: Environmental > Aquatic > Freshwater > Lake | place: Spain...
GAAGTGGTTCACCGCCGTCTGCGGCATGAAGTTCGTGAGCGTGAGCACATAGACCAGCTCGAAGCCCGTGGCCGTGCGGCCATAGACGTGCAGGCGATTGAAAGTCTCCGGCACCGTGGTGTCCGGCTTGATGTCGGAGACCGTGCAGATGAACATCTCGCGCCCGCCCAACTTCGGTGCCTGGAAGAAAAACGTGTCGAACTTGTGCCCCGCGTCAGTGGTGAGGAAGGTCGTACTGCCATCGAGTCCGTAGCGCACCACCTGCACGGTGCCGTTCGCGTCATCGAGATTCGTCGCCAGCGCCTGGTCGCCGGGAATCCACTGCGGGCCGGACGTGGCGAAGTAGGTGGATGGAAACAGCCGGTCCACGGTCGGCTCATTTTCGTAACGCCACGCGCCGATGTTCGCGCGGAAGCGGCCTTGGAAGGTCATCACCGGGGCCTGCGGGTCGGTGAGATTCTTGCCCGGCAAGACGCCTCGGCGCGGCGTGCTGCCGCCGGTCGTCACAAATTCCGGCACGCCCGGTGTCCCCGTGAGCAGGCGATACCGCGCCACCTGATGCACGCCCGCCGCATCCGCCGCAGTGAAGAACACCGCCGGCCCCGCCGCCGAGTAACCCCACTCCGGCCCATTCCAAGTGCCCGCCTCCAAGTCATCAATCTGCGCCGCGCGTCCCAGCAGCGTGCCGCGCCCGCTGGCCGGAATCCACACGCCCGTCACCGGGTCGAGGTCCGCCAGCCACACGTCCTGATTTTCATCCTGCCACGCCACCTTCGCCCCGGCGTTCCAGATTTCCGGGTCTTGATACGAGATGCCGCTCTGGCCGATGACGACATCCACCGCCGCTGCGCTGGACAAGCTCAAAACGACGAACGCCGAGGCGAGCAGCGCGCGAAGTGGCAAGCGTGAAAGTGCGAGTGGTGTCATGGGTGGTCGTCCCCCTTTCCCGCCTCACGATTCGGCGCGACCAGCGTCTCAAAACGCACCCGTTGCTCCGGCGTGAGCAGCTTGCCTAGCTCTGGTAAAAACTGACGGCGCAACCGCACCCGCCCCTCGACATCGCCTGGCGGCAGCGCCTCCGTCTCGACCAGCCAGCGCTCGAACATCCCACGCACCTGCGCCGTCTGCGCCGCATCCAGCTTCAGCACGCGCTGGAGTCGCGATGCGCTCAGGGATGCCGCATCCACCTTCGGCGCGTGCTGCGTCATCCACCAATGCGTCGCCACGCCGCCGATGACGGCGCCACTGAGCGCCACGAGCAGCAGACAGACGATGATTTTCCAACGGCGAATCGGGTTCATGGGATGGAGAGCAAAAGTTCGATTTCCACCACGGCTCGCGCCTCCTGCGCCCGCGATCGGCCGGGCCACGTCATGCTCGCCGTGAGCAACATCGCCGCCATCGCCACGCCGGTGATGGCCGCCCGGAGACCGAAACGTTCCCAGAGCCACGCAGCCGTCGTCGCATCACCGCCGGCCTCCCACTGTGCAGCGACCCGTGTTGCGAAACCCGGCGGCAAGTCCTCGATCTCGGGTTGTCGTTTGGAAAAGCGCGCCCCCGCCTTGAACAGCCGCGCCAACAAGAGTTCTTCACGTTTCATAGTCTGCCCTCCTCGATGAGTTTCTTCGCCGCAGCGCGCAGCCGCATCCGGATGCGGAACGCCGTCACCTTCACCCGCACCCGGCTCCAGCCGAGACGCGCCGCCACTTCCTCCACGCTCTGCTCCTCGATGCCCAGCCATTGCATCAGCGCCCGGTCGTGCGGCGGCAATGTGTCGAGCAGCTTCAAGAGCACTTCATTTGCCGACGCATCGTGTGACTCGGAAACCTGCTCGGTTTCTGACAACAGGTCTTCGATGGCCTGCGCGTCCAGCGCACTCAAATCCGCACAACGCAATTCCGGCCGCACCTTCTCGCGCCGCAGCGCATCGAAGCACGTATTCACCGCGATGCGTGCCACCCACCGCTCGAAGGGCACCGCTCCCCGAAACTGCGCGAGGTCAGCGAACACACTCATGAACACCTCCTGGCAAAGGTCTTCCTCCGCCACCCGCCGAGGCCGATGCGCCCGGACGATGCGCAGCACGAGCGGCCCGAGCCGCTCGACCAGCAAGCGCGCCGCACGCTCATCGCGCTGGCGCACCGCATCGAGCAAGGGCGGCAAGTCGTCGTATTCATCGGGCATGATGTCGTGTCATCAACCCTGATGGCGCGGCGCGGACGCGGTGGTTACAGGAAAGTTTTCGTCGCATGCTCGACGAGTCTTTCGCGGCGCCAGGCGGCCGTGGAGTTCCGGAAAACTCACTGGCAGCGGTGCTCACTTCATCGGCGAGTAATCCGTCGGCTTCATGAAGATGCTCTTGATGCCATCCGGCACGGTGGTGAGTGAGCCGCCTGCCTTTTCCTCACTGGCCTTCTTTGCCTCGATCCACGCAGGATCAGCGAGGAAGGCGGCATAGGATGCCTTCGCCGCGGCAGCATCGGCATGGGCGTGCAGCGAGATGAGCGTGGCGTCGGCATCCTTCTGGTCCGGCATGAGCTGCCAAAGATGCAGATTGGCGATGCCATGCTTTGCATAGAGCGCCAGCGCATGATCGCGGAAGCGTGCTTGCAACGCGGGCAGAATGCCGGGTGTAGCGGTGACGATGCGCAGTTCGAAGAGGCGTGCAGCCCCAGTGTTGGGCGGCGGGAACTCCGGCGAAAAATCCGTCGCGGTCATGAACCGCGCTTCGATCTTGCCGACGATCTTTCCATTCGCTTCGGATTCTGCTGCGGCCTTTTTCCAATCGGGGTCTGCAATAAACTTCTTCCACGCCGCCGCGCGCGCCTCGCGACTCGGATACGCGAGCAGATAGATGAGCTTGTTCTCGGGGTTCGGCGAAGGCGTCCAGTAGCCGATGTTCGTCATGCCGTGTTTCTCAAAGAGCTTCGTCGTGTGGTCACGGAAGCGCGCGTGCAAGGCGTCGAGTTTGCCGGGCGGCGAAGTGTAGGTGCGCAATTCATAGACGCGCGTGTCTTTCTCGGCAGCGAATCCGGCGACAGTTGCGGCAAGCAATACAATGGCGGTGATGCGGAAGGTTTGGATACGGTTCATGGTTCGAGTGGAGGCAGATGCCGCTTTCATTGAGGCAGAAACTTTTGCCGCCCACCGCCCACGGCGACGCGGAGAAGGCAAAGCGATTTGGCAGCCACTGGCGTTCGCTGCCGTCGAATCGGGAAAGCGATGGAGCAGCGGAGGATGGAATTCATGGTTCGTGAACGCGCGAAGATTCAATTCGGCGTCGCCTCGCCGTGCGGGTAGCGGTAGTCGGCCTTTTCGTCGGTGGAGACTTGCTTGGCGGTGCTGTCCGCGAGGGTGTGGAGGAAGAGCTTGCCGCCGGCCATATAGACGATGGCGCTGGCGTCCTTGGTCCAGCGCGGGTAGTCGAACCACACCTTCTGGCGCTCTTCATTGGCAAAGGGTTTCGCGTTGGTGATGGTGCGAGCCTTCACGTCGAAGTCGGCGACGTAGAGCGTGCGGCCGGGCACCTCACTCTTGAAGCCGGGCTGGTAGTCGAAGCAGATTTTCGTCTCGTCGGGCGACACGCTGATGCGGTCGAGCAGGCCGGTTCTGCCCAGCTCGCAGGTGACGCGCTCGAACGTGGCTTCGCCGCCAGGATTCGGCTTCATCAAAAAGTATCCGTAACCGAGCTTGCCCGGAGCGCCGGAGACGAATAGGCGGCCATCCTTGACCGCGGAATGGACCCAGGCGTGCTGGTCGGGGCTGGTGAGCCCGATTTCCTCGCCCGGCTTGCCGCCGATCTTGCTGGCCATGATGCGGAAGCCGCCTTTCTCGCGGTTCTTGCGATTCCAGACCGGCGTGTTCTTGCCGTCACGAGTCCACGTCGGATTGAAGTCGGTGAAAGTGCCGTCCGAGAGCGGGTGAAAGCCGGTGCCGTCGGCATTGATGATGCAGAGCTGGGTGATCCAGTTGATCACGACCGGATCGTTCTTGAGTCGGCGGAAGAAAACGAGGTGATCGCCCGTGATCGACCACGACGGTTTGAAATCCCAATGCCCCGTGGTGATCGCCTTGCCTTCTGGCTGACCGAGGACGGTGATGTGGATCTCGCCGTCCTTGTAATAGGAGGCGCGGTAGGGCTCAGCGGCATTCAGGCTTGCACCGCAGAGGGCACCGAGAGCGCAGAGGAGCAGCAGCGGAGTGATGGAGGAGTGGAGTTTGGGAGTCATGATCGGTCAAAGGGATGTTCCTTGAACCGGCCAAAGGTGGACAAGGTTTTCCACCATCGCTCTCTCGCCCGTTTTTATACCCTGCTACCTCCGCCCGTTCAGGATCATCTCATTGAGCTTTTGGCGAATCGCTTCCAGCTCAGGATCGGCGAAAGCAGTGTCCAGCGTGCTCACACCGTTCGTGTTCGCACTCGTGCCGCTGATGGCGCTGTCGAGTTGGGCTTGGCTGATTTCGCCGGGCGGGCCTTGGGAGCCGTCGCTTCCATTGCTGCCATCGTTGCCGCGTGGGATGGCGAAGGTGAAGCGCACGTTGGATCCGTCGAAGCTCACGCCCACCGTCGCGGGGTTGCCGGGGTCCAGTGTGGTCACGCCGTCCACCACGGCTTGGGCAAAGGGTGGGCCTTGGGCACCGTCATTGCCGGGCGGCCCTTGGCCACCGTCATTTCCGGCGGGGCCTTGGCCGCCATCGCTGCCACGCGGGATGTCGAAGGTGAAGCGCACGTTCGTTCCATCGAAGCTCACGCCCACCGCAGCGGGATCGCCGGGGTTCACGGTGTTCACGGCATCCACCACGGCATTCGCAAAGGGCGGACCTGCGGGGCCGACGAGTCCTTCCTGTCCCTGCGGGATGTCGAAGCTGAAATGCAGCGTGCCACCGCTCACGCTCACATTCACGTTCGCGGGGCTGCCTTGCGGCAGCGTGTTCGTGCCGTCCACCTGCGCGGCGGTCACGGTCACGATGTTGTTGATGAGCACAAAGAGCGCCTGGAGCTGGTCGCGGATCACCTGGGATTCCAGCGGCGAGTTCGGCAGTGGCAGTGAGGGGTCGAAGGGCATGGCAGGTTGGGTTCTGGGTTCCTAGTTCCTTGGTCGGGGTTCTTGGTTCTCCTTCAGAGGTGGAAAAAGCTCCGTCGGAGGCGCAGCTTGCTCGGTGTCCGGTTCGTGAATCTCGGTCAGAGGCACCTTTTACACGGTCGGAGGGTATTTTTAGACGGTCAGAGGGACTTTTAACTGGGTGCGCCGCACTTTGAATCTCCCTCTCAGGCACCTTTTAGTGGGTCAGCCGGACCTTTTTGTCCCTCGGAGGCACCTTTTAGGGGGGTGGACCGTCTAAAAGGTGGGTCGCGGATACTTTCAAAGTATCTCCGGGGAGGAAAAAGGTCAGTCCGAGGGACCTTTTAATGGGTCAAACCGACCTTTTTCCATGCCCGAGGGTGTTTTTTCGTCCAGAAAGCGCCCTTTTTTATGGCAAATGGCACTTTCGGCTCAGTTTAGGGGGGCGGAGGGGTTGGCGTGTCCTTTTTCGGGCGGCCTGGGAAACGCGTTTTGAGGTCGTTGTAGATCGTGTCTGCGCCGGAGACGCCGCGCTTGGCCGCTTGGCGCACGTTTTGGTAGAAGGCCAGGTCGCCGACATAGTTGTCGGAGTTCGCCAGCATGATGGTGTCTTCCAGGCCTTCGCAGATCGGGGCGATCTCACGCAGGCAGGGCAGCAGGTCAGCCACCAGCTTGCGGTCCTTCGCCATTTCAGCGGCATCGAGGAAGCTCGGCACCAGATCCGCGCGGGAGGCCATGTAGGCCGCGCACTTTTCATCAAAGGCCAGAGTGCCATCCGAGATGCGGGGCAGGCTTTGTTTTTCATCCACCGTCAGGTTGATGGTGATGCCTTCGAGGGCAGTCTTCAGCGCGCCGACGGCGCTGACGATGGCAGCCTTTTGTGCTGCCGTGATTTCCAATGAGATGCGGTTGTCTGAGGCCATAGGGCGTTTGGGTCTAGTGGTTGTGACGAAACCATCCCATGCGATCCCCGGCGTGAGGTCATTCCACGCCAACCCAGAGTCTTAGGACAATGATTGCGGCATGGGTCCAGAGTTTGCCGGAAATGCCCTCGCTTTGGCAATGGTTTTTTTCTCGGGAAGATAACTTACGAAGGTAAAAATTGTGACAGCGGCGGTGATGTGCTTCAAGATGTGAGTTCACATTGATGACATTCCTGTTCGTCGTCTTCTTCAACTGACCACCCAAGCCGCCCATAAGCCCCGCATTCCTTTCGAATGTCCACGAAGTTCTTCACCAACTCAGGCGACAACACGCTGCTCAACAAGTTCGCGGGGATCTTCGAGCACAACTCCGACATCGAGCGTTTTGATGCACTGATTGGCTACCTCCGCTCCTCGGGCTACTTCGCCATTCGACCCCACCTTGAAAAAGTGCCGCAGATTCGGTTGCTCGTCGGCATCAATGTCGATGAGATCATGGAGCAGTATCATCAGAAGGGGCGCTTGTTCCTTGCGGACGCAGGCCGTGCCATGCGTGAGTTCCGCGAAGGCCTATCTTCGGACATCGCGGCTGCGCGCTACTCGCCAGAGGTTGAGGCTGGTATTCGCCAGTTCGCTGAAGACGTCGCTTCCAAGAAGATCGAAATCCGCGCGCATCCCACCAAGCGCCTGCACGCCAAGATTTATCTCTTCATCCCAAAGGGATTCAATGAGCACAAGACCGGCTCCGTCATCACGGGATCATCCAATCTGACCGCAGCAGGCTTGGGTGTTGAGGAACTTGGCAGCAACTACGAGTTCAATGTCGTGCTCAGTGACTACGCGGACGTGAAGTTCGCAGCAGATGAGTTCGAGAAGCTTTGGAACGAAGGCGTGCATGTGCTGCCGAAGGATGTGATGGCAATCACGCAGGCAAGCCATTTGCGAGAAGACCTCTCACCTTTCGATCTTTACATCAAGCTGCTCATCGAGTTCTTCGGTGCTGCCATTGAGTATGATCCGAACAGCGAGACGGACATGCCAGATGGCTTCATGCGGCTCGCCTACCAGATGGATGCCGTGAAGCAGGGCTTCCTCATGCTGCAGAAGCACCACGGCTTCTTCCTCGCGGATGTTGTTGGTTTGGGGAAGACCATCATTGCCGTGCTGATCGCGAAGAAGTTCTTCTATCACAACGGCTTCCCCGGTCACCTCTCGCGTGTGCTCGTCGTCGCACCTCCTGCTTTGCTCGATGGTTGGCAGCGCACCCTTGATAAGTTCGACATGCAATACGTCGAACTGCACAGCAGCGGCAGTTTGCACAAGATTCGCCAGCCAGACCGATTCGACCTCGTCATCGTGGATGAAGCGCACAAGTTCCGCAACGACACCGCCGACGCCTATGATGAGCTTCAGCGCATCTGCAAAACGCCCACACGCCGTCGCCTCAAGGACAACCTGCTGGCACGCAAAAAAGTGATCCTCGTCTCAGCCACGCCTCTGAACAACCGCCCCACGGATATTCGGAATCTCATCGGCCTCTTCCAAGACCTCAAAGACTCGACGCTGGATGGTGCCAGCAATCTTCAGCACCTCTTTGCTCGTTGGCAGAAGGATTATGAGATTGCGCTGAAAAATCTCACCGCCGAACAGGCGCGTGCCGAGGTCCGCCGCATCTATGAAGACATTCGCGTGAAGGTGGTGCAGGCGATCACCATCCGCCGCACCCGCACCGACCTGCTGGCACACGATCTCTACAGCAAAGACCTCGAAGCCCAGGGCATCGAGTTCCCCAAGGTCGTGCCACCGCACAAGCTTCTCTATAAGCTCTCGCCCGCGATGGAGGTGCTCTATGATCGCACGCTGGAAGGCCTCGACCGTGGACTCAGCTACAACCGTTATCGCGCCATCGGCCATCTGGTTCCCGAGAAGAAGCTCAAATATCAAAACGCGGACCGCATCTCCGCCCAGCTCGCCCGCATCATGAAAGTGATGCTGCTGAAGCGTCTCGACAGCAGCTTCCACGCCTTCACTCAGTCGCTCATCCGGTTCAAAGAAGCCACTTGGGCCATGTGTTCCATGTTCGAGAAGGGCAAGATCTTCATCGCCCCGAGCCTAAATGTCTCCGAATACATCGTCGAAGAACGTGAAGACGAACTGGAAGCAAAGATCCTCGAACTTCAGGAGAACGACCCCACTCTCGAAATCTGCACGCCCGAAGACTTCGATCCCGCCTTCCTACCCGGTTTGAAAACGGACCTGGAGGTTCTCACCGAGCTGGTCACAGGCTGGAAGGATGTAAAGGAGGACCCCAAGCTCGATGAGTTCCTCATTCAGCTTCGTGGTGATTTGCTCTCTCCCACGATCAACTACAATGCAAAGTTTAAGGCGGGACAGCCTCGCCTCGTGGTCTTCTCCGAATCCAAGGAAACAACATTCTACCTGCGCGACAAGCTCAAGGAACACGGCTTCGACAGCATCCTCACCATCGACTCCGCCACGCGCAAAGACCGCATGCCACTGGTGCGTGCGAACTTCGATGCCAACGTGCCGCCGGACGAGCAGGACGACGACTATCAAATCATCATTTCCACCGAAGTGCTGGCCGAGGGCGTGAACCTCCACCGAGCCAATGTCATTGTGAACTACGACACGCCATGGAACTCCACCCGCCTCATGCAGCGCATCGGGCGTGTAAACCGAATCGGCAGCAAGGCGGACCGCGTTCACATCTTCAACTTCTTCCCCACCGCGCAGGTCGATGCGGGCATCGACCTCAAAAAGAAAGCCATCGTCAAGCTCCAGGCATTCCATTCCGCTCTCGGTGAAGACAGCCAGATTTACTCCACCGATGAGGAGGTGGACACCTTCGGCATGTTCGACGCCGCCGAGATTCAGGAAGAGCGCGACGAAACACTCGCCTACCTCATGGAGCTGCGCGCCTTCAAGAAAAACAACCCCGACCGCTTCCGCGAGATCCGCAATCTCCCGCTCCGTGCTCGCGTCGGACGCAAAGACCGCCACCGTGATAGCTCCACGCTCACCTACATCCGCAATCATCGACGTGATGCTTTCTATTACAGTCCTGCGGAAGGCGAATTGGAAGAACTCAGCTTCGTTGAAGCCGCCCGCATCTTCAAAGCCGTCGCTGGGGAGAAGGCAGTGCCGCTGCACGAGCAGCATCACGCCCATGTGAATGCCGCCATCGCGCAATTCAAGGAAACGCTACATCAGGAAGCTGCGCTCGGCCAAGTCGTCGATCATCAGATGGGGCCGAACGAATCCAAAGCCCTGCGCTTCCTCGCTGTCTTCATCAATCACCCCACGCTCGCTGCCGAGGAAGAAAAGTTCCTGCTGCGTGCGGCGCAGACCGCCATCAAGCGTGCCGCCTTCGCCCGTCTCCAGCGCGACCTGAATGCCTTGGAGAAAGCGCATAAAAAGACGCCACTCCAGGCCTCCGTGTTGCTGGACAAGACACTCGAAATCCTCAGCAAGTATCCGCTGCAAGAGAGTGCCGACACGAAGGTCGAAGACGCGCGCGGTGGACTCTCCACCGCTGAACTCGCCCCGGCCATCATCCTCTCCGAGTCCTTTGCAGGGCATTGACGCATTTCTGTCCACCCGTTACCATCATCCCATGAGCACTCGACAACTGACCCTTGGCAACTTTGCGGCGCATTGCCTCGATGAGATCAAATCCGTCCAGGATGGCGACACCGTCATTGAAATCCTCAGCAGTGGAAAGGTCGTGGCCGTGCTTAGTCCGCCGCCACCCGAGGAACCAGCTGGCACTTTGGCCGATTGGATGGGCAGCGGTGCTGGCACTATGTCCTACGGACCTGGCTATGATCCAGAGGCACCAACCTTCATGGATGCCGACGACGCGCAGGGCTTCTGGAACGATCTTTCCGCGGAGCAATGCGCCGCCCTTCAGCGCGTCCCCATCACCCGACGTGCGGAAGACTTTTTCGGTGACGGGAAGGCCGAAGAGTGGGAGGGCTTTGATGAAGCCCTTGAGCAGTGGCGCTCCGAGACAATTCCTAGCGGAGAACAGTCCCATGCTGCTTGATACCAATATCGTCAGCTACATCTACAAAGGCGATTCACGAGCAGCCGCCTATCAGCAGCATTTGCTAGGGCATCAGTGGTATATTTCGTTCATGACGCTTGCCGAAATCTACCGCTGGCCCTATGCCCAAAACTGGGCGGAGCCACGGCGGCTCGCGCTGGAACGTTTTGTGCATTCCCGCTTCGTCATTCTGCCTTTCAACCAAAAGCTTGCCTGGACCTGGGCGGAATTCGCCGGCCGCACGATGAGAGGGCAACCCATGTCCATCGCCGATTCCTGGATCGCAGCAACGGCCCTGCAGCACGGCATGACTCTGGTCACGCACAATGCCCGCCACTTCAAGAGTGTGCCAGGCCTCACCATCATTACCGAGCAATAGATTGCCATGCCCGCTCCTCTGGAACTGCGCCGCCTCCTCATTCAGGCCTACCACCCCGAACGCTGGCGCACGATTCTCAAGGAGATTCTTCCCAGTGGCACCATCCATCTCTGGCCAGATCCCAGGCGCATTGATTTGCCACCCTGCGAACACGTCGATGCGACTTTCGATCTTGGCAGTGTCGAACTGAGAAATGGCAGCCTCATTGAAAGGATCGCCCTCGTTGAAGTCCATGTCGCGAGCCAGAAGAAGCTCGCCACCAATCGTGTGGCGCTGCGCAACTTCGTCGCATCGTTCTTGAAGGATGCGACCCTCGGCGCTGTCCTCGCCGTCTTCCACCAACCGGGGCGCACGGACTGGCGTCTCACCTATGCCTCCTGCCGCGCGTCAATCAATGAGGACACGCTGGAGATCACCAATACCCAGACTGCGCCGCGTCGATTCACCTTCCTGCTGGGCGAAAGCGAGCCGTGCAGAACAGCAGCGGGACGTTTGAAGGAAATCCAGATGGCTGGGGAGACGCTCAAGCTCGAAGACATCGAGAAAGCCTTCTCCGTCGAGCGCCTGAACAAGGACTTCTTCAAGGACTACAAGAAGCACTACGAGACCTTCACCGCCCATCTCCTCGCGCCTGAGAACGCCAAGGCCACCCGCACCGCCTTCGGCATCGCTACGCACAAAGACAAAGACGAGCAGGACAAGGCCGACAAACCCATCCGCGACTTCGTGAAGCGCCTGCTCGGTCGCCTCGTCTTCCTCCACTTCCTGCAAAAGAAAGGCTGGATGGGCTGCCCCGCCAAAAGCAAAGCCTGGACCGGCGGCGATCCTGACTTCCTCGCCAGCTACTTCGCCCATGCCGAGTCCAAAAAGGACGCCCACCGGTTCCACTCCCACTGGCTCATCCCGCTCTTCTTCGATGCGCTGAACAACGCTGAGCGCCCCGGCGATCTCTTTCCGCCCACCGGCACCCGCATCCCCTATCTGAATGGCGGCTTGTTCGAGACTGATCCAGCGCCGCTGCACGCCCTCGACTTTCCCGCCGAGCACTTCCGCGCCCTGCTGGAGTTCTTCGGCCAGTATCACTTCACCATCGACGAGAACGACCCCGAGGACCACGAGGTCGGCATCGATCCCGAGATGCTCGGCCACATCTTTGAGAACCTCCTGGAGGACAACAAAGACAAAGGCGCCTACTACACGCCCAAGGCCATCGTCTCCTACATGGCCCGCCAGAGCCTCCTGCATTATTTGCAGACCCACCTGGGCGAAAACGCCGAGCTGGCCGTGCTGCTCAATGAAAAGGACACGGCCAAGCACACCGACAAAGACTCCTTCGTCCGCATCAATGCCAAGCGCATCGCCGATCTCCTGGATGCCGTTAAAATATGCGACCCCGCCATTGGCTCCGGTGCCTTCCCCATCGGTGTGCTCCAGGAAATCCTCTGGACGCGCCTTACGCTCAATTGGGAGCTAAACACTCCGGAGGAGCGCGCAGCGCTCAAGCGCCGCATCATTCAAAACAGCATCCACGGCGTCGATCTCGACCCCGGAGCCGTCGAGATCGCCCGTCTCCGCTTCTGGCTCGCCCTCGTTGTCGATGAAGACCAGCCCCGCCCCTTGCCCAACCTCGATTACAAGATCCACCGCGCCGACTCCCTCATCGAATACATCCGGGGCGAGCCCGTGCATCTCGGCAAAGTCAGCGCCGAGGACAAGCGCACCCACGGGGCCATCCAGAGCCTCATCGCCGCCAAGGCCGCACTCTTCACCGCGCAAAAACTGGCCGACAAACGCGCCGCCCGCTTCGCTCTCTACCGTGCCCTCGCTGAGGTCGCCATGGCCGAGTTCACCTGGCTGCGCAACGACATGGGCCTCATTGCCAATGACGCCGAACGCGCTGCCCAGCTCGACCACGGCCTCAAAGAATTCGGCCACCGCATCAAGCTAATCGGCAGCGTCGCCAAAGAATCCGCCAAGACTCAAGATCACATCCTCTCCGAGTTGCGCGCATGGTTTGATGACGACAAAAATCCCACCTTCCTCTGGCAGCTCCACTTCGGCGAAGTCTTTGCCCAAGGCGGGTTCGACATCGTGATCGCGAATCCGCCGTATATTTCCGTGGAGCGTTTTGCGAACACCTCAACACAAGAAGAATGGCGAAAGCGCTTCAAAACATTTGCGTCACGAGCCGACATTTATTGCTTCTTTTATGAGCGCTCAATCGAGATGCTCAGGGATAGTGGCGTCTTGACGTTTATTACTTCGAACAAGTTCCAGCGTGCGGGATACGGAGCGCCGCTTCGCCGTCTCTTAGTCGCGCAAAGTATCCAAACCCTTATCGACTTTTGCGAGCTCCCCGTATTCGCCGCCGCAACTGATCCGATGATTGTTGTGCTAACCAAGGAATCACCAAAGCCCAAACACCAAATTGAAGTGCTTGTGGTAAAGGCACAATCCGAGATTTTCCATCTTCCGAGCGTCCTAGCCTCACGCAGTTCATACTATGCACCCACTGATTTGACTGAGCAGTCGTGGACCTTGCAAGGAACAGTCGGGGTCAATTTGTTAAAGAAGTTGAGATTGCGAGGCACCGAACTCTCCAAAGTCGTCGGCGGTGCAATCATGGCGGGCATCAAGACTGGCTTTAACAAAGCGTTCTGGCTCACTGAAACCGAAGCTCTCGGCTTCAAACGTCAATGCCCACAAGCGTTTAAGACATTCGTCAAACCATTGCTTCTTGGCGATGACGCCAGACGTTGGAGATCGAAACAGACGCATACCCATATCATCTACACTCCCCGTGGCACCAAAGAAGCTGATTTGGGGGAATTGAAGGAGCACCTCAAACAGTGGAGAGAACGCCTCGGCAGACGCGCACTAGACCAAAAATGGTTCGAACTCCAGCAAGCTCAACTTCGCTATTCAAACACTTATCAACGTCCAAAGATCGTCTATCCAGACATTGCTCTCGAACCTCGGTTTGCCATGGATTTAGACGGTCGTTATCCAGACATG
>Ga0247833_1006208_pt1 | contig 13443 bp, 10 predicted proteins | sample LaCruzMarch2015__7_FD_187117 | JGI IMG/M metagenome (GOLD analysis project Ga0247833, IMG submission 187117) | Freshwater microbial communities from meromictic Lake La Cruz, Castile-La Mancha, Spain - LaCruzMarch2015_8m | ecosystem: Environmental > Aquatic > Freshwater > Lake | place: Spain...
CCTTGTTTAATACAATTTGAATCTGAAAACGAAAACCACAAGAAAAATGCCCTCTATTTAACCCTATCAATGATGGCCGGGCGTATGCTAATTTTTGTTGGACAGTAGTGATAAATAGTATCTTTCTCAAAATCAACCATTTTGTCAGATTTCGAACGAAATATTTGATTGATGTTTTCAAAATCCAAAAAACGAAAAACAAATAAAACCTGAAATATTTTTACAGAGTCAACTCCTCTTGATTTGCAACTTCTAAGAATAGAGTTGATGTAAGAGAGTTTCATGCCATTAAGAAGTTCCAAGAACATTTTGGACAAGATGTCTTTATTCTGACAATACTTCGACACGTCAGAAAGATTTTTTTTACTTTTGTTTGGTTGCATTTTTTGAGTGTTAAGAATTTGATTGTAACAAGCTCAAAATTAATTAATTAACTCAGATTATGCAACCATTTCTGAAAATTAATTACTTGACAATCAAGTGTTTGTAAACTCCGAAAGTTTAGATCTTTATTATCTATGCACCATTCGTAACGAAATGGAACAATTGTAATGTTCTCTTTCGGATACAAAGTCCCAGTTTCACCACAAATAATACCTGCTTCATTTTTAGAATACAAACATTTTTCACCCAATTTTGATAACTCTGGATTTTTATCTATACCGTCAAATCCAATAAGTTGAAGCCGTTTCTTTATATTTTCTTCGCTCAAAGAATTATATCCACAAATGACTTTTGTGCTCCCGAAAAAATAAACATAATGCTTTGTCATATTTCCTTTCTTTAAATCAAATTTTAATATGCTTTCAAAAGTAATTTCGTAAAAATGTTTAGCCGCTTGGTTTTGTTTGTATGAGCTACGGCAAATTGAGCTATTGAAACTAACAGACCAATTATAATAAATAAGGTTTTATAAATTGTCCTGTCGCAATAAGCAAAGAGCAACCAAACTGATACTGTTACTATAATAATTGAAAGGATAAAAATTCCCCAAATTGTCGCATGAACACCAAATCGCTTCATCATTTTTCTTGCAAGCGGATTCCTCTCTTGTGAAATTGAAGTTATCTGAAATGAAGTTGTATAACAGTCCAAATACTTTGAAAGTATAATTAGGAAGGAAACTATGTAAATACAAATGTTCATCTTTTATGTCTTGTCAAACGGTTTAATCAATAATCTTTTTGTTTTTCTGTCTTGGTCGTATGGGCGTCCCTTTAAACTGACCGCCAACGGTTGGCGGCTTTGCGAAGAAGCGGATTTCGGAGCTCAAAACTGTCAATATACCACAAATGTTGATACGAGGTAGAATGTTCAATTAACCACTGAACCCGCTTTTTTGCAAAACCGCTGTTACCACCAGTGCTTTCTTGTCTGCCGTGGTTTGTATGGACTGTTTTGCTTACTCTCATTTGTCTTTCTGTCGTGCGGTTGGGCATTTTTTAAAATTTCTTTTTGTTTCGGGTTGGCTTTGCAAGCTCTATTAAAAACTTTGGTCGTGTGTTGGCTTGTTTGGTTTTGTGTGTGCTTGCAAATTGCGTGGGCTTATATCCTCAACATTCTTTTAATTGTGTCCTGCATTGCTGTTTTGAATCCTTCGTCTTGAGAAACTAATCTATATAAATCAAGTTCATTCTTACGTTGTTTACCCATTACATCATCAAAGATTTTACTGAAAGCAATTTCTCTGTTTTGTACATCAGAATTGTCAGCATACTTTTCTTTGAAGTCACTATGCTCTTTCATTTTCTGTGCGAGGTTCACAAACTTGGCTCTTTGTTCATCAGGTGTGGCTTCCCATCCTTGAAACCAGCGTTCGTTAAAGCTTTTAATAATTAAATCCAACTCGTCTTTTTCAGATTCTCCTCCATGTGCACCTCTTGGATTTGGATTTTGTGGGTCAACTTCTGATTCTGATGCATCAAGTCCAATGCTTGTATTTAACTTAACCCGTTCTAAACCGTAGGTCGAAAGGTCAACGGAATTTAATAAGCCATCTAAGGCATCTTTCTCATTATCTACAATGATGAGTTTTGGAATTAGGAATTTCAAAAACCAAAAGAGCTTTTCCCAAACAACAACTTCATACGGCATGATGGAAGCCATCTGTCCATATATTTTTACAAAATGTTTTGCTTTAATTTTATAATCTGCCTTTGCTTTATCTTCTAGCCCTAAGGTTGTATTAAATCTTTCAGCAGCAATATCAATAATTGGACTTAATTCTTGAGCATCCACACCTCTAAAGTATTTTGCCACAAAATCTTCAACTTCGCTCCATTCATAAACACCAGGATCATCCAAATTTGATTTTAATTCATGAAGAACATTGATGTCGGTGGCTTTGCTTAATGAGGTTGCAGTATAAAATGGGTCGAATGATTTTTTAATGTCTTCTGTGGTATTGTAAAGATCAAGTATGAATAAATCTTCTGTTTTCTTGCCGAGTTTGTCGGATGAACGATTCAATCTTGATAGAGCCTGAACCGCAATTACACCTTGCAGTTTTTTGTCAACATACATGGCGGTTAATTTAGGTTGGTCATAACCTGTCAGATATTTATTTGCCACTACTAGAATTCGGTATTCGTCCATATCAACATAACGAGCAATCTTGTCGCTGATATAACCTGGGTCTGTTGGTTTTGCTGTATCTAAATTTGCAGGAAAATCATTGATGCTTTCTTCTGTATATTCAATACCTTTTATTTTTTTTGAACCCGAAAAAGCAATGGCTATTCTAAATGGATTTCCTCTTTCTTCTAATAATGTTTTTAATGCGAAATAGTAATTGATCGCTGACTCGATACTTTGTGTTGCAACAATTGCTTTGGCTTTTCCTTTTAGCTTTTTGGTATTAACCAATTTAGTTACAAAGTGCTCTAACATTATGTCAGCCTTGGTAGCAATGGTTTGTTTGTTCTGCTCTACATAGGTTCTTAATTTCTTTTGTGCCTTTACAGTATCAAATAAAGGATTTTCTTGAATAGACTTTTCAATTTCGTAATAACTTTTGTAGGTTGTATAATTTGCTAATACATCCAAAATAAATCCTTCTTCTATGGCCTGTTTCATAGAATACAAATGGAAAGGTTTGTGTTTACCATCTGCTTGTTTTACTCCAAAACGTTCTAGTGTATTATTTTTTGGTGTTGCCGTGAATGCCAAATAAGAAGCGTTTCCTCGCATTTTGCGTGAACGCATGGCTTCTAGTATTTTGTCCTGTGGGTCTTGTTCGTCTTCCTCCTCGTTTTCTTCTGAGGAATTTCCCATGGCCTGATTCATTTTACCTGCTGCTGTTCCGCTTTGACTGCTGTGGGCTTCGTCAATAATTACTGCAAATCGTTTGTCGCTTAAATCTGCAATGCCGTCAACTATAAACGGGAATTTTTGAATAGTGGTAATGATGATTTTTTTACCACTCTCTAAACTTTCTTTTAACTCTTTAGATGAGTAAGCAGGAGCAACAATATTCTTTACTTCCGAAAATTCTTTGATGTTTTCACGAAGCTGTTTATCTAACAACCTTCTGTCGGTTACAACAATCACCGAATCAAATAAAGGATTTGAAACGCCTTTGCTTCCGGGAATTGAATCACTTTCAGGATAGGTTTCTATTAATTGATAGGCTGCCCAAGTAATGGAATTAGATTTACCTGAACCGGCAGAATGCTGAATTAAATACGTTTGGCCAACGCCTTTTTTACTTGCATCGTTAATGAGTTTACGCACTACATCTAATTGATGATAACGCGGGAAATACAGTGTTTTTTTGTTCAATGGATCGGTATCTTTTCCATCAAAGCGAACAAAATGTTGAATTATATTAGCAACACTCTTTCGGGTTAAAATTTCATCCCATAAATAAGATGTTTTATGCCCGAAAGGATTTGGTGGATTGCCTTTGCCGAACAGTGGTTCACGTTGCCCTAAGTTAAAAGGTAGAAAGTAAGTACTAGCTCCATCTAATTTGGTGGTCATGTATGCCTCATCGGTATCTACAGCGAAGTGAACAATGCATCGACCAAAGTTTAAAAGGGGCTGTGAAATATCTCTTTTCGATTTATACTGACTTTGTCCATGAACTTTTGCGGTTTGCCCTGTCCAATGGTTTTTGAGTTCCATTGTGGCAAATGGTAAACCATTTACAAAAAGTACCATGTCTATTTCTTCGCCAGGATTGGATACCGAATACTTAATCTGACGAGTTGAGCTGAACTGATTACTATCAAAGTTTTTTCTAACAGACTCGCTGCTACTTGCAAGTGGTAAAGGGTATAACAAGGTAAAGTGAGCGTCATCTACATCTAGTCCTTTTCTGAACAAACGTAAAATACCATACTTCTTAATCATCCTATCCAAACGTTCAAGAATCTTTAGTTTCCAATCGCTTTGCTTTTGCAATTTGGCTAGTTCTTCTTTTTGGGTGGTTTGCAAAAAATCCCAAAAACGCAATTCATCAATGGCATATTTTGCATTGAAATCATCTGGCAAACCAATATAATAACCATTGCCTGAAATGTAAAGCGCAGCGCGCTCACTTACAATTTTCAAATCAATATTTTGTTCTTTTAACTCTTCAAGACTATTGCCTGTAAGTCGTTTTTCGATAGTAGACTCTAAGGCCTGCTCGTTTGTTTTACTTGGCATTGTTATATTACTTTAATTTTACCCGTTACCGCACTGTTTATCAAAGTGGCTTTATATTCTTTTAGCTTTTCTATTTCTTGTTCTTTGAGGGAAATGGCGGTGGCGATTTTTTGAGTAATATTTTCAATAAATTCCATAATTTCACTTTGTTCCTGCATTGGCGGTAAACAAGAATAAACGTCATACAAATCATCAGTGTATAAACGAATAAACCCTTCCATAACACCTGTAACTCGTCTTTTAAATTCTGCTAAATAATTTGGCTGTAGCACTAACATGCCTAAGTAATCAATATTTAATATACTTTTATTCTTAGTTCTGTAAATGCTATAATCAGGACTTGTTATCCCACTGATTTTCGAAACAGCCATTAGCCCATTTACTGCTTGCATTTTATTAATTACTAAATCTTCTGGATATAACTTTTTGTAACCAATTAATGATTCAGCTTGTCCAGCCCTTTCTTCCAATGATGATTTCGGAACAACGCCATAATATTTACTTAGCGACAATAATTCTTCATTTCCTTTTGTAGATCTTACATTGTATTCATCTAATAAATATTTCAACCTCTTCACTTCCCAACCCTCTGGAATCTCGCCAATCCATTCCACACCGCTGTCCTTCATTTTTACATTGGGGTTTAGTCCACGGGTAACTGCTTTGTGTATGAGTATTTGCCTGCGTTCTTTGAGCAGTTCTATTTGTTTTTGTTTGATATCGATGGCTTGCTCTATCAAGGTTGTTTTGCGGTCGAGAAAGGCGGCTATTGCGGTTTGTTCTTCTTTAGGAGGAACAAAAGATTTAAATGAAAAGAAATTCTCTTTAGAAATTGTATTTCTTAAACCAGTATATAATGGTTTCAATCTTTTATCTGCATCCAAATTAAGATAGAAATAATACAAAAAGTTTCTGTCAAAATTATCATTGGGTTCCATTACAGTATATGCACCCGTGATCATTCCATCAAAATCTGAAAGCCCAACACATCTTGGTGTTTCTTCTACATCAAACAAACAGAAAATGAAATCACCTTTTTTTACTTCTTGATAGGTGTTAAATTCTGCTGGAAATTTCCCTTGTGGATTTTCCATATCTCGTTTAATAACACCATTCAGCGTTAATGAAAGCAAAACATAATCACCCGACTTTTTGCCGACTTGATTTTTCTTCAGCTTGAAAATGTTTTTATTTGATAAGGTATTCCAATGCGATGGAATATTACCAAGCCACTTTGATTCGGAATCTTTGTAAGAAGAATACTTCTGCACTTTTATATTTTCCATTACCGTTTCCATTAAGCTAGATTTAATATTTCACGAATTAAACCATCACTCAATTCTTCCAGTTTCAAAATATCGGTGCTTACTTCTTCAATAGCTCGCAAAGGCTTATGGCGATAGAAGTATTTGTTAAAACTTATTTCGTAACCAATTTTGGTGGCATCCAGGTTTATCCAGGCTTCGGCAACGTGTGGTTTTACTTCACGCAAAAAGTAGCTGTAAATATTTTCTTTTAGGGGTACATTTTCGGTATCACGTAGATCACTTTCGGTTTCGTATTCTATATACTCACCTTTTTTGGCTGTAGCAAAATAGCCGTAGTCAGCCAATTCAGTTTCTTTACAATCCAAGTGCTCAAGCAATTGTTCCAGTTTATCACCAGTCAATTTAGTAATACCCTTTACTACTTTTTCGGCAGTAGAATCATACCAACTCACTGCATTTAAAATGGCAATTTTTTCAGAAGCAGAGAGTTTGACTTTCTTCGTTTTCAAAACTTCGTCAACCTTTTCTTTAAATACATTAAAGTCGCTGTATTCATCATTACCAATGACTGTCATCAATTCGGTAGCGGTATTGAGTAATTCCAGCTGCTTTGTCCAAAGGGCTTCGCTTACCAATGTTTTACTTTGTTTGGCATTGAGGTTTAACTCATTTTTTTCGCACCATTCAGTAATTTCTTTTTCGTGTTTGGCTATTTCAGAATATATTTTTTCGCCAAAAGTTTCGTAAGCCCAAGCCATTGGTTCACGCAAGGTTTTATCAAAACGCAATTCCGCTATACGTTCAGAAGTAAACTGTGCTTTCAATCGCTTAGGTCGTTCAATGGTTACTTTGTAATAACCAAAATCTGTATTGTCAAAAAGTTGTGAAGCGATTCCTTGTTCTTCTTTGGTTTCAACATTAATAACACGATTAACTGCTTGCATTTTTTCATATACCGAAACTATTTCCCGAATATGTTCAGGTGCAAATTCACAGTTTTTATTTCCTAAGTTTTTACGAAGCTTTCGGAACAATAAACCAGCATCTATTAATTGCACTTTGCCTTTGCGGTTTGCTGCTTTGTTGTTGCTCAATATCCAGATATAGGTGGTAATGCCGGTATTGTAAAACAAGTTGTTTGGCATTTGTACAATGGCTTCTAGCCAATCATTTTCAATAATGTATCTGCGAATATTGCTTTCGCCACCACCGGCATCACCCGTAAACAAACTGCTACCATTGTGCACTGAAGCAATACGAGAACCCATTGGACTTTGAGAAAGCGGTTTCATCTTGTTCACCATCTCCATCAAAAAAAGCAACTGCCCGTCAGATGAACGAGGCGTTGCATCCGCAGCTTCCTCAATACCCCAATAATTTTTTAGTTTAATTTGAAAACGAGGGTCAATAATATCTTTGCCATCTTTGATAAACTTTTGCTCACTTGCCCATGACTTACCATAAGGAGGATTGGAAAGCATAAAGTCAAACGTTGTTCCTGCAAACTCGTCTGTAGAAAGCGTTGAGCCAACACGAATGTTTTCGGGGTTGTTGCCTTTTATCATCATATCCGATTTGCAAATGGCATAGGTTTCATCATTGATTTCTTTACCATACAAATACACATCGCCTTTAGCTTTTATTTCTCCCTCTTCATCCTTCACAAAATTCTGCGATTCGGTCAACATTCCTCCGCTTCCACAAGCTGGGTCGTAAATAGTCATTACAGGAGGGAGTTTGCTTTTAACTGGCTCAAAAATAATGTGGGTCATCAGGTCAATAACTTCACGAGGTGTAAAGTGCTCACCGGCTTCTTCGTTATTGTCTTCGTTGAATTTTCTAATCAATTCCTCAAACACATAACCCATTCCCAAGTTTGTTAATGGTGGTAATTTCCTTCCTTCAGGATCATTTTTTTCAAAAGGCGTAAGGTTGATATAAGGTGAAGTGAATTTTTCCAGCACATTCAATAAAACATCTTTCGATGCCATGTGTCGCACTTGGCTTTTGAGTTTGAATTTTTCAATAATCTCTTTTACGTTTCCGCTAAAGCCATTCAAGTAATCTTCAAAATTTGCTTGAAGTATTTGTTGGTTATTGGTAGCAGTGTCGTGTAATCGTTGCAATGTCCATTCGCTAGTATTGTAAAACACATAGCCGCTGGCTTGCCTCAATCCGTTTTCATCCCACTCGGTAAACTTGGCTTCCTCTTTTTGGAAAACCAATTCTTCCAAAACGGCTGCCTTAGTTGGTTCGAGTAAAGCATCGAGTCTACGAAGCACCACCATTGGTAAAATTACATCCCGGTATTTACCTCTTACATATACATCACGCAAACAGTCGTCTGCTATTGACCAAATGAAGGATATTGATTTATTGTGTACTGCTTGGTTCATAGCTTATATTTCAATTCGTTTAACTCTATTTTTTAATTCGCTGGTGCGGTTGTCGGTATATTCTTCTATCTCAACTTGTACTGTCATTCCTTCTGTAAGTGAATGGTTTGTAACCAAATGCGGTGGGATGAAAACATTTTCACCGATCGCATCAGGTTTAAAAAATGCGAAACCTTTTTGGGAATTTATATTGATGACTTTACCGGGACTTAGTTCAGTCGCTGGTTCCGTTGCTTCGCTTGCTGTTACAACCTTTACCCAATTTCCGGTTTTAGGATTGGAATCCACATACATTTTAAACCATGCCAGTACGTCTAAAAGCTGAAAGAATACGCTTTGTAAAAGATAAGGTGTCTTTATGGACTTTACATGCAAGTCAATATCAGACCTGTGTGAACCAGCTTGTGTTACTGACAAAATGCTTCGCAAGTAGAAAGCAATTTGTTTGGGTAGATGCGTTTCTTCTAAATGCTGATATCCTTTTTCTGAAAAAAGAGAGCCATCAGAACCTTTGCCCGACAAAAACTTACTGCTCTCATTCAAAGCAACTCCAGGGTTAACAAATTCAGCTGGCAGCAAATTGAATTTATTGTATGCAATAAAAAGGTCTTCGACTACTTTCCGAATAGCATTGAAATGGTTGTCAATATTGGTTTCATCATTTACTTTCAGAAGGTTTAAAATATCTTGCCCGGCAAGTTCTCCAATGTATTTTTCATTGCATACATCAAACACTCGTTTATAGCTGTGGCGAATTTGCGTGTCTTCCTGTGTTGCAGCAGAAATTTTAATGTCGTTAAAAAGTCTGTCTCGTTCATCCGAACTTCCTTTTTTATAAACTTTTTTAAATGCCTTATTAAATGTTTTATCCTCAAAAGCCTCTGCTTGCCCTGTATACACGAATATTTCAAACTTTTTACCAAGTTGAAGTAATCTTTCCTTTGCACGGTGTACATTATCTGTATCCTCAGAACCAGCTACGTCATCATCATTTTCATAAAACTTAGCATCTAAAAGAATCCCATCATAAAAGTGAAAATTCCTCTCAAGTTCACTCATCCCGGAATTAAGAGATTTGAAGCCAATAAGATTTATTCCATTGCTCTTAGCTCTTCCTTTAGTGCTTGTCAAATCTTCATGCTCATCGTCTATCCACAAAATATTGTAAAATATATCTTCCATAATTAGTTAATCAGTTTAATTGGGAATTGGAATTTGAACTTTACTAAAAAGAAAGGGTCTTCGTTTAGTGATAGTATCCAATCAGGGTTATTAAAATCGCTTGCAATTCTGTGTATATCATAACCGCCTAAACCACTGCCATTGCTTGAATCGGCTGTCGAGTATTTGGTTATAAACTTCTCTCTATCGAAGTTCTTCGGAAATGGTTTACCGTTATTTCTGATTTCCATTGAAAGTGAATCATCCACTTCGGTCAATTCAATAACCACTTCGTTACCCATAGCTTTTTTATCAAATGCATACTTGTTAGCATTTGTCAGAATGTTGTCCAGCAATGTTTTGAAAAGCGTTTTGTTGGCATTGATGCCTCTTTCTTTCAGCTTTTCTCCTTTCAGAAGCAACTTCTTTATTTTGAAGTTAAATCCGTTATTGGACAGTTCGTTGATGATACTATTAATGTCGGATAACGGAATTACTTGTTTATCGTACTCGGATAGAACAAGTCCGTTTTCACCCTTTTCAAGCACATCTGTAATGAAGTTTACATCACGCTTGATTTCTTTTAAAGCTGAAATAATATCAATATCATAGAATTCGGAAAAGGCTTTATTTAATATTTCAAAACCTTCCTTTTTCTTATTTAAAAAATCCAGCAAGTTGTCAGACCAATCAAGAATGTTTTGTCTAGGTCTTCCCAAAGTATGCTTCAAAGAAGCAAATTCATTGAATTGCTTTATAGTCTTTCCATGGGCCAAAGCATTACGTTCTTCCTGAAGATTTTTAATCTTATCAGACAATTCGTAAATCCCTTGCACTTTAGCTCGTTGCTCTTCTATAGTAGGAAGTTTGATGACGACCTCCATCAAATCGTCTCTACGAATAAAGGGCATAACAGAAGCACCCAAACGGTATGATTCAAGTTGCTCCTGTACATAATCGGAATGAAGTTCGTTGATTAAGTATGCTTTGTCAGCAATAACTTCATTAACCTTGAAGGATAGAATATCCTGACTTCTGAAAATAGGCTCACCTTTGAATTCAAAAAGAGTTGGCTTCAATGTACGCCAACGCATAGCAAGAAGTAGACAAGATTCCGATACAAGATGAATGTCGGGTCGTCTAAGTTCGGTTACTTCAACGCTGGAAATATCAAGCGTAAAATCAACTTTGTCGTCTTTTAAATCACGAATGCGAATTAGTTTGCCTGTTTCAGGTAGGTTGCCTCTTTGGCCTCTAACTAGCTCAAGAATATCACCAAGTTTTACACCGTCAATTTGCTTTTGAAAATATCGAGCAACACTCAGGTTGTAATCGTTGTCACGTATTTGTTCATTGTAAATAATCTTAACAACATTATCATCTTCCTTATCGCTATGAATAAAGCTGTTTAGGCTGTAATCATTCAGTACCTTTTCTCTTGGCCCTTTGGCAATGACAAACTTATTAGCATCAACGAATTTTACTCTACCGGGTAACCTTTTGTTTCTACCAAGAACTAAAATGACTAATGGAATCCCCGTATTTAGTAATAATCCACCAGGCAATGAAATAATGGTGTCAATTAAATCTTCCTCTACCAGATGTTCCCTTAAACGCTGCTCCTGCATACCTCTGAAAAGGAAGCCTTGCGGCAAAAGGGCGATTAACTTACCGTTTTGCTTTAAGGATTGAACACCCTTTTCAATCAAAAATTGTTCAATTGTTCTGATGTTGGGTTCAATATCTCTGTAATGATGCCCAAGTCTCATCCCAAATGGGGGATTTGAAAGAATCATGTCAAATTTTTCAGATTGGTCTGGCCAATGTAAAATCGAATCATCACAAACATATTTTGAACTACCTGGCCTCTCATATGCCATAAGTCTCAAAGCACCTAAAGCCCATGTTTTTTGATTTAGCTCTTGTCCAAAGTAATCCTGACCTTTGTCGAGATAAACGCCAAAGGAAGCTAAGCCTGCAAAAGGGTTAAAAACTTTGGCATCTTTTTTCAAATCAGCCAAACCACACATAAAGCGGGTTAATTCAACGGGTTGAATAAATTCACCTGCATATCTTCCTTGAGATTGTGAAATTCGATACAAAACGCTGTCAAAAACATCAGGGAAGTTTTCAGTTAAAACTTGCTTGTTAATCTCTATAAGAACACTAAAAAAATGTTTTAGTCCATTTTCACTTAACCTTTGAATGGAAGGCTCGAAACTTTGAAGGATAGGAGCATATTGCTCGTAAAACTCATTATTAGAATTACGCAATTGTTCAATCAACTTTTCTTTTAGATGCTGATTTTCATTAACTAAGTCGATTGATATTAGATTATCCTTATAGGCAGAAAGTAGAAACAATACCACATGATAATCATCCGAAGAAATGTTTTCACTTCTTAGAATATCAAACATTATCCAAATTTTGGATTTCACTGCTTCAAGTGGCATTATCTCTTCTATCTTAAATTCCTTCATCATAGTCTATTTTTGTGATTGACGAAGCAAAGGTGTGATTTATCTGTGCAGTACAAGTGCATAGTTCAAATATATTTTTTATAAACAGTTTCGGAAAGACTTTTAAATCTTTCTTTAAGGCTTTCCGGTTCAATAACTTCTATTGCATCCATGTATGAAAATAAGAGTGCCAGCAACTCATGATTTATTTGAACCGCAAGTTCAATTAGTACTTCTGTTTCGGTTCTACTTTTTATTTTTTGTGAGCCGTGCAGGGGTTTACTCTCAATATATGGCCATATTTCTTTACTCAACTTTAATAGTAACTTTTCAACTAAGGCTTCTCTTTTCACAGTTACACCAATAACATCATCAAAATATTCATCGAAGTTTACTTCATCATTTTTGCGAAACTTCATTTTTGATTCTTCAAATTCAATTATTCGGTCTAGAGCAAAATTTGTAATGGTCTTATAATCCTCATTTAACCCGAAAAGAAACCATCGATTGTTATACTGTTTCAAATACCAAGGATGCAAAATCACTTCTGACGGTTTCTCTTGTTTATATCCTTGATATTTTACTTTTAATGTTACTTCATGTTGTATGGCGTTGAATATACCTGTGAAGTGATTTAATCCTTTGAGGAATGGGTTCTGTTCAAATCCAACTGATGATTGTATATTTCCTTTCAATTTGAAGGTATCTTCAAGTCTGATTTGCATTTCTTCTATCCACTCAAATTGTGGCATTCCCTTGAATCGAGTCAAAATAGTCAAGGTTTCTTTTAGTTGTTCCGCCTCAGCCTGATTAATTCCATGGTTTTTGATGGAAAAAGATTTGTCTGAATATCTATAATAGACTCTCTTTCCATCCTTTATTCGTTCAAGTGGAATAGACCAGCCTTGTTCACTTTCCATAAAGGTTATGTCGTCAAAAACCTGTCTTCTCTTTACTCCATCCTCAATTCCTGCAAATTCATAAATGGCTTCGTTACAGGCGTCAATCAAGTCTTCAATAAAATATTTCCTTCCGCAGTTACTAAAACATCTGTCTAGAGCATGGTATCGTATGGTAGCATGTTTATTTGTCGCCATACTATAAGATTGAAGTTGAAAGTGGGTTGGAAAAAATTGCACTCTTTTGGTTTTGCGAAGGGTCGGCTTGTGTGTCGGGCAAAACCAAATGTGTGCAATGCGGGCTGGTTAAAAGAAATTTTAAAAAATGCGAAGGGTTGGCTTTTTCTTTTTTTTCTGTCACTTGTCCGAATAACAAAACACGGTCAGTTTGAAAGTCTGTCCGCTTGATCGATATGGTCTGTATGTCGAGTCCATTTTTAGTCATTGTCTTGCTGTGTCGTCTGTCTTTTTAGCATTGGTGGTAACGTTTTGCAGATTTGCGATGGGCGGGATTTTTACCACTGAACTTTATGCGGAGCACAAAACTTTCGGCTACCACTAAACTGTCTGCGGAGCACGAAACCCCGCCTATTGCAAATGTGCTGTTATG
>Ga0247833_1006216_pt1 | contig 13429 bp, 9 predicted proteins | sample LaCruzMarch2015__7_FD_187117 | JGI IMG/M metagenome (GOLD analysis project Ga0247833, IMG submission 187117) | Freshwater microbial communities from meromictic Lake La Cruz, Castile-La Mancha, Spain - LaCruzMarch2015_8m | ecosystem: Environmental > Aquatic > Freshwater > Lake | place: Spain...
TGCTATTGCCGGCACACCACTTTTGGGCCAAGACCTCATTCGTCGATTGTCGTGGCGGCTTGAAGGACCACGTATTGATCTGTTGGTTGCACCGACGCTCGGTGATTTTGTTGGTCCACGCGTCACCATGCGCATGCAAGCAGATCTTCCGCTCATCCACCTCGACGAACCACAGCTCACCGGATCAAAACGAGCAATTAAACGGGTATTGGACCTTGTCTCGGGTGTCTTGCTCTTAATTCTTTTCCTGCCATTCATGGCATTTGCCGCCGTGGGAACTTTTTTCTCCAGTCGCGGGCCAATTTTTTACCGCCACCAACGAATTGGGCGTGGCGGTGAAGTAATTAATGTTGTGAAATTTCGGACCATGTATGTCGGTTCGGACGAAAAACGGGAGCAAGTGATCGGTATGCCTGATGAAAATATCGGTCATCGGTATCAAAACGACCCCCGGATCACTCCCTTTGGTGGAATTCTGCGTCGCTGGTCAATTGATGAAATGCCCCAAATCATGCACGTGCTCAGGGGAACCATGTCCCTGGTGGGCCCACGCCCCGTCTTACTCGACGAGATCCCACTTTTTGGCGACGCGGATCACCGTCGCCACCTCACCAAGCCCGGTCTAACCGGCTTGTGGCAGGTTTCCGGCCGCAAAGCGGTCGACTGGAATGAGCGGATGCGGCTTGATTTGGATTACGTAGAACATTGGTCCCCAGCCCTTGACCTCGTGATCGTTGCAAAAACTGTGAAGGTAGTTATTACCGGTAGTGGGGCGTATTAGTTCATATTGATTTAACCCAAAATTGGCGTGGTTAGTTAGTTTTTCGAGTTATGTGGGTTAGGTTCAGGGGATTCGTTTTGATACTTCCCAACATGTGAAGGATTTTAAATATGCGTCGTGCGCTCATCTCCATAACCCTTTCCCTTGGCTTGGCAGCATCCGTGGTGCTCGCAAACCCCGCTTCGGCTGACGGCCCAATCAATAAGGTGCAGTTCGGGATGCACGTGCCAGATATCTCGCTCGGGGTTGACCCGGGTGTGAGTTACGGGTCGATCCGGCTGTGGGACTCAGGTGTTGCGTGGGGCTTGGTTCAACAAGGGAAAAACAAGTATTGGTGGAACGGCCTTGATGCTTCGATAGCGAATGCGAATAAGCAAAACGCTGAAGTGCTCTACGTCCTGGGAAGTACCCCTAAGTGGGCAGCGACTGACCTAAAGCAGGGCACGTACCCCAACAAGGGTGCAGCATCGGTTCCAAAAATGGATGACTGGAAAAAATGGGTCACCGCGGTAGTCAAGCGCCACGGCAACAGCATCAACGCCTACCAAATCTGGAATGAAGCCAACCTGAGCACCTTCTGGGCAGGTACACCCCAACAAATGGCTGACTTAACGAAGGCTGCATCGAAAATTATTCGCCAATACGATCCAGGTGCAAAAGTTGTGAGTGCAAGCAGCACCGTTCGTTTGGAGAGTGCCTACCAGCGTTTCTTCCCCGCGTACCTGAAGGCACTCAAGAAGGCTAATTGGCCGGTTGACGTGATCTCCGTACACACCTACCCCGATGGTCAAGGTAATCCTGGTGACCGGGCGAAATACCTGGATCAGGTGAACAGCCAACTCAAGGCGTCTAAGGTTCCTGCTTCAAAGCAACTGTGGGATACCGAGATCAACTACGGAATTAAGGGCCCAGGCAGCATTAAAGGTCAAAGCATCGGTGGGGACACCGCAGCAGCGTGGACCGCACAAACCTACTTGGAGAACATGATCCAAGGTGTGGATCGTGCGTACTGGTACTACTGGGATACGCCCAACTCACTCATAGGTATCACGCTGCAGGACGGCACTACAGGCTCCATTGGTTACCAGACCGCCTACATGTGGATGAATAACTCCTATTACACCTGCACCAAAGGCGCCGTAAACGTGTGCCAGATGGGTGATAACACCCAACCCGACGTAGTCGTGTGGTCAAACTCAGGCAGCGGGACTTACACTGTTCCTGCAAACGCAACGGTGCAATGTGATGCAATGAACCGTTGTTCAACAGTAATTCCCGGTACCTCAATAGCGATTGGAAGCATGCCCTTATGGTTTGGAAGCGCACAACAAAACGGTCAGAATCAGGCAACTCTGGTTCCAAGCCCCGCTACTACGCCGTAGCGAGTGTTCTCGCAGCAGGCGCAATGCTGCTGACCGCATGCGGTGGAAGTTCTGAGACGACCGGTAGCGAAACACCAGCTCCTACAGAATCAGCGGCAATTGACCCCAATGCGGTGCAGCCCTCATTGGTGGGTTTGCATATTGAAGGCGCCGAGGGTGGCGCTTGGGCATCGGCTCCATTTGGTGCATTGCGCCTATGGGACAACGGAACCGCTTGGTCGCAAATTGAACTTGCTAAGGGTGAGTTCAAATGGGACAACCTGGACGGTGTCGTCGAAACCGCTGAGTCACGGGGGATGACCGACATCCTTTATGTCATGGGCACTACGCCCGACTGGGCCGCCGCCAATCCAAAGAAACTTAATCCAAGTGACTACCCGCAGCCGGGTGCTGCAGAAGCACCGGCCAATATTTCTGACTGGTCTGAGTGGGTCACCGCGGTGGTAACCCGTTACAAGGGACGCATTACTTCGTATCAAATCTGGAATGAAGCGAACCTGGCCAACTTCTTCAACGGAACACCGGCTCAAATGGCTGAATTGACCAAGGTCGCTTACGACATCATCAAAGCAATTGACCCAGAAGCACAGGTTGTTTCTGCTTCACCATCAACACGTTTGGCTAAGTCCTTTGACCGATTTTTCCCTGAATACCTCGAGGAACTGGCAGCCCTTGGGTGGCCGGTCGACGTAATTGCGATCCACACCTACCCTGATGCAACTGGGGATCCATCCATTCGCGCATCGTTGATCCTTAAGGCCCAAGATCTGTTGAAGGCTTCGGGTGCACCAACCCTTCCGTTGTGGGATACCGAGTTGAACTATGGACTTGCTGGCCCCGGAGACCTTCCCAGGCAAGAAATCACCGGTGCACGCGCCGCTGGTTTCGTCGTTCGTACCTTCATTGACGATCTGCGTTTGGGTATTGACCGTAGCTACTGGTACATCTGGACTTTGAAGCCTTATGACCTACTCGGTGTGCAGGCCTATTCCGGTTCTGACGGCGAGCAAGGTTTCTTCGCGGTCAACGACTGGGTCACTGGCGCAACTTACGGTGGCTGCGAAGAAGCTGACAACACCGTCGTGTGTGACTTCAGCCGTGATGGAACAACGTGGAAGGTTGCGTGGGCGCAAACTGGTGAAGTGACGTACACAACCCCAGAGAACTCACAATTAGTCTGTGATCCGTTGGCCCTTTGTAAGGAAGCGCCACCAGCATCACCGGTGGTACTCACCGAGGTTCCGGTCCGGATCTACCTCCAATAACAAACCACCCAGACGTACACTGGCTTAGTGCCAAGCCTTAAACCGATCTCCTGGGTCCTCCTGGGGGCTGGAGTCCTCGTGGGAGGCTTCCTGTTCTGGTTGCAGGTGGGCTTGGTGGGTGCACTCGCTGGCTTCGGGCTTAATGGAATTAGTTTGCAAGGACACCTTTCCGCGGCCGCTGATTCTCTGGTTGACGGGGACTACCAAAAGGGTGAGGCCGAATACCTCGCGGCCCAAGATTCAGCCAATGCTGTTGTGGGATCGAGTAACACCGCTCAATTGGCCATGATGGACGCTATTCCCGGGGTGAACACCGCGGTGCTTAACTGGCAACGCAGTGCAAATGCAACCGGGGCGATTACCCAGTCAACAGGTGATCTGATTTCCCTTTACGGTGATCTCTCGGGCGAAACCGGTGGAGAAAAGATATTTTCTGATGGCGCAATCAACATGGCAATGTTGGAAGACCTACCTATTCGAGTGAAAAATTCGGCAGCAAATTTGAAGCTCGCCCAAGCCGACCTCGAGTCACTCCAGGCCGACACTTTCTTTGCCCAAGCACTTGATGACATCCGTGATAAAGCATTGCGCGAAATGGAGCCGGTGCAAGAAGCCGTGGCAGCCCTTGAAGGGGTAGCGCCTGTTCTCCCCGACGCACTTGGTGCTAACGGCGTGCGCCGGTACCTGATCGCATTAGGTAATCAAGCTGAAATGCGTGCATCGGGTGGCGCTCCATTGACGTTGGTCATGGTTGAGTTGGACGACGGCAAGATTTCCATCCCGATAAAAGGTCAAACCAGTACTCAGCTGTTCCCGCCATTGAATGCTCCGGTTAAGTGGTACGGGCCAGCGTTGAATACTTTCTTCCCGGGCAATCCACGCAACGCACCATTTGTTGTCACGAACACTCACCCGAGTTTGCTCATGAGTGGTCGGGAAATGATGGGCGCTTGGCAGGGTGGCAGTTTCCCCGCAGTTGACGGAGTTGTGTATTTGGATCTAACGGCTATCGCTGCGGTTCTCACCGAGACCGGTCCGATTGAGTCGCAAACCTACGGGTCGGTCACCGGTGATCAACTAGGTCAAATTCTTTTAGTTGACGCGTATGCTGATTTTGGCCAAGAGGATGCAACCGTTCGGCAGGCCGCAAATCAGCAGTTAGTTGATGACCTGCTCACCCGAATTCTTTCCGGCGATGACCTGGTGAAAGCGGCAAGTGCAATTGCCGGGACGGCTCCGGGTCGACACTTCCAGTTGTATATGAAAGATCCAGCACTTGAGCAGCTCGCCCTTGACGCGGGAGCTGCGGGAGTCGTTGCTTCACCTGAAACAGGTGACTGGTCGGCGATGTACACCCAAAATGGAAATCAGTCCAAAGTCGATGTCTTTCAACAACGCAATGTGGCCGTCACGGTGAACTTGGAAGCCGACGGTTCAGCTCGGGTGAATCAACAAATGACAATGCTGAATGCAACACCACCTGATCGTGATCCCGGTCCAGAAAAAGGTATCGGTTACGAAACCATGTGGATCAAGAACGCCTATCTGCTGTACGTCCCCGACGCCGCACGCGACTATCAGGTGAGTTACCCCAGTGGTTTTGCTGTTCGCCCGTTTAAAGGTCACTCCCGCCAACAGTTCGGTCAAGGTTGGGTCGACGACGGTTACGGAAACAAACTAATCCGAGTTGTTGGTTGGACTCCACCCGGTGGTCAAGCCGCCGTTGGCGTCTCCTACACCCTTCCCGCAGGCACCTTCATTGACGCCGAGACCGGGAAACTCGTGTACGAGATATTGGCTGACCCCCAGGGTTTGTTTATCTCCCCAACGATCACCGTTTCGGTGAAGGGACCGCAAGGTTGGAGTCCGGTGCGCTATCAAGGTATGGACGTCACAGACGAGAATGCAACAGTGAGTGCCGTGCTTGATGCGCCAACAGAGATCACTGTGGAGTTCACCCGATGACAACAAGATCCCTCGTGATTGTTTATGCTGCTGCGTTGATCGCACTCATTGCATTGATCGCCGTGCCAAGTGTTGGTTTGTTCTTGGTTGCCCTGGCATTAATTGTTCTTCCCCCGTGGGGACGCACCTACGCCGAACGCGCGGTGATCACCGGTGTGATTCTGGTGGGCGTCATTGCAATTGTTTTCCCGCGGGCTGGGGCAATTCCACTTAACCGAGTGAGTGCCAGCGCACTCTTTGGTGGCCTATTGGTGTTCGCCATGTTACTGCGCGTGATTCCAAATCTCAGATCACTCCCCATGCCAAGGTTTAACGGCGTTGACGCCGTAGCGGGTCTGGCCACCGTGTTGGTTGCCGCTGTGCCCATCAAAACCTTTTTTGGTCTGACCTCAGAGCAAGCTGTCGCATCTCTGTATCACACAGGTTGGGACAACCAAGGTCACTTTGTGCCATTTGCTAATACGGTGACACAAGGAGGGTCGCAGTGGTTGACCGCGGATGGCTCCATTGCCTGGAATCAGTGGTACCCGGCCGTTCACACCAACCTGTGGTCCCTCGCTCAGGTCGTGGTCGGTACCGATTCCCCTAATCGAATCTCGCTCGTGATCCCGTACGCGATGTGGGTCGCACTTTCATTTGCCGCATGTGTTGGAGTGTTCACCTGGATCGCTGGGGACCTTGCCAAAGTCTTGGCGCGTAAAGCGCAGTTCAGTGACAAAGGGGTTAGTACAACGGGGTTATTCGCAGCCCTCGCTGTTGCACTTTTTGGGATTTTCGGCAGCATCCAATACCTGTATAGCGCTGGGTTCACCAATTTCATTATGGCCGTTGCCGTCGTAGCCGCAACGAGCTACCTGAGCGCGAAGAAGCCGGAGAGTTTTGGTTGGTTTGTTTTACCGTTGGGCGCTTTGGCAACGGTTGGCCTGTGGACCCCATTGGTAGTAGCCCTTGTCCCCGCTGGAATCGTGATCGCGATCAAGTTGATTCGGGTGAAAATCTGGTGGGGAATTCTTTGGCTGGTCGGTGTCAGTGCGGTCGCACTGGTAACACTGATTTCCCAAGCCGATGCAGTACTGGGCGCCAGTGAATCAGAGTCGACGGGCGACTTCAACGAGGCACTGAGTTCGGTGGGTGTTGGCATGACCGGCTTCAACCTGACCCTGGCAATGTTTGCACCACTAATCGCTGTGTTTATCGGATTAAGTCTGTGGCGCCGTGGTTTACGTGTGCTCGCGATACTGCTCAGTGCACCGGTAATTCTTTCCGCAGGTTTGGCGCTGATTTTCGTCGTGGGTGCTGATGCATCCGGCGTGAGTCGCCTGACTTCTTACTACGTGTTGAAATCACTCAATGCTTCATTACTTTTGCTGATCCCCGTCCTTGCAGCATTGGGAGCAATTGGCTTGGTGTTAGTTGTCCGCCACCTCGGGAAACTCAGTGCAGTATTTATCAGTATCACGGCCTTCGTAGTAGGTGCATCAACATTTGGATTCATCGGTTTTAATGCAAACCAACTGGCGGCAAACTTTGATGCCGCACCGGGGATCGCGGTCGCAATTGAACGGGATAAGTGGATTAACGAGCCCGAAATCGGCGAGAGGATTGTGCAGGCGGCCAGAGTTGCTCAACAAAATCCTGACTTCACCCCGATTGCTTGGCAGGGCGTGGGAGCCTTGGAGAACCTGTGGGTGCTCGCCCTGACCAATGTTGCATCCAGTGAACAAACATTCTTCTATAGTGAATTGCCAGAAGTTCCCTACGGTGAATTAGCTTTAGCGGAGATTACGCGGTACACCTACGCGAATCCGACTTCACGTATTCAACTGTTGTGGACATCCCCTGAAGTAGGTCAAGGTTTGCAGCAGTGGGCGGAGTCCTATCCCCCAGATCGGGTGCTCACCCCCGAAGTTGTGCTCCCGTAAATTTGTTCAGTTTTCCCGTGTCCACTCTTGGCATACCGAGTAGTCGGGCAATAAACCAAGCTCTTGGGCTTGCACCAATGTCGGTGCGGCGGCATCTTTGGGTGAAAGGGTCGTTGTCCCACCAAGATCGGGCCACGTAATCCCCAAGTCAGCGTCGAATGGGTGAATGCCGTGCTCGGCGTCGGGGTTGTAACCGGTTGAACACAAATAACCAACGGTCGCCGAATCACTCAAGGCACAAAATCCGTGACCGTAGCCTTCCGGCAAATACAGGGCCTGGCGGGAAGTGGAATCCAAAACAATGCTTTCCCACGTGCCAAATGTGGGTGAACCAACCCTGATGTCAACAACAACGTCAAGGATTTCCCCGTCAAAACACTGAATGTATTTGGCTTGGCCGGGTGGAACGCTCGCAAAGTGAATTCCGCGAACCGTGCCTGCACGTGAAACTGAGATGTTCATCTGTTCGAGAGGGAATGTGCGACCGAGTGCCTGCGAAAAAGACTTCGAGGTGAATGCTTCCAAGAAAACCCCACGATCATCGCCTCGAATAATTGGGGTGAATAGAGTGACGCCGTCAAAACCTAATTCCTTGGATTGCACGAGTTCAGACTATCAGCGCACCGCCGGAGAGCGGTTGTTCACGCGAGGGCACGGACGCTAGTACGGTTGGTTTCGTGAGAATCGCCATGATGGGAACCCGCGGTGTCCCAGCCCTCTATGGCGGATTCGAAACAGCGGTGGAAGAAATTGGGTCACGCCTAGCCCAGCGCGGCTACGAAGTGACCGTCTACTGCCGCAATCCAGGTCAGAAAATCACGCAATACAAAGGTATGGCATTGGTGAACTTGCCCGCAATCCATCACCGCATGGCCGAAACCCTGAGCCACACCTCAATCAGCACGGTCCACGCAATTGTGAAGGATCACCCCGATGCCGTTCTGCTGATGAATGCCGGCAATGCGCCGTTTTTAGGACCCCTTCGGTTAGCGAAAATCCCAACGGCGATTCACCTGGACGGTTTAGAGTCCCGACGGGAAAAGTGGCGTGGGCTGGGTGCTCGCTACTATCGGTGGGCTGAAAAGTCAGCGGTGAAGCATGGCGCTTTCATAATTTCTGATGCCCAAGCGATCGCAGCACATGTGAAGAATCAGTACGGTCGCGAAAGCGAAGTGATTGCCTATGGTGCAGAGGTGATCAACCCCCCAAGTGATCGACTGGCTGAATTGAATCTGAGCGCCGGTGAGTACCACTTAATTGTTGCTCGACTGGAACCGGAGAATCACGTACTTGAATCAGTTGTCGGCTACACGCAGAGCAAGGAAAGCAAACCACTGATTGTTGTTGGCTCTGCGCCCTATAGTGATTGGTATATCGACGCGCTAAAAAAAGCTGCTGATTCGCGTACGAGGTTTCTTGGCGGAATTTACGACCAAGAATTACTCAACCAGTTGTACGCACATGCCGCGACCTACACGCACGGACATTCAGTGGGGGGAACGAATCCAAGTCTGTTACGCGCGATGGGCGCTGGGGCCCAAATCCTGGCATTTGATTGTGACTTCAACCGCGAAGTAACCGACAACCTTGCTCTGTACTGGAAGAACTCACACGACTACACAGAACTGTTGAATAATTTCACGCCGACAGATATGGGTCCGCGACTCCAAGAGCGTGTTGCGCAGGTGTACCAGTGGGACATGATCACCGATGCGTACGAAGCACTGATTAACAAGATGGTGACCGCATGATCGCTGTCGTGCTGGTTACCCACAATTCCCAAAGGTTTATACCCGAACTGTTGGCAAGTATTGACCGGCAAACCCTGCAACCAGAGATCAAGTTGGCTGTTGATGACAACTCAACCGATAACACGGTGGAACTTCTCACCAATAACGGTTTCACGGTGATTCCCGCACAATCGGGAGAAGACAACACAACAACCCGCATTGCCCAAAACTTTGTGCAAGTAGTTACCGCCGCAACGGTGGCTGGAGCGGACACGGTAATCATTGGCGACCACGACGACCTGTGGCACCCGCACCGAATCAAGCACCAAGCTGAACTTCTCAGAACACATGAACAGGTGAGCATGTTGGCCAGTAATGGGCGCACACCCGATGGAAGCCTGCGGACAACATTCCCTGTTCCTGAAAATTTCAATCAGTTAGACCTGCAAGGCCAGTGGCGTTATGTTGCCAAACACAGCATTGCTACCGGTGGCGCGAGCGCCATTGCACCAAAGCGAATAAGCACCCTGGCCGTTCCAACGGGTTGGTTACATGACCGCTGGTGGAGCCTGCGCGCCGTCCGTGAAGGGTCAATGTGGGTTGATCCCGAGTTAGTGATCGACTACCGGGTTTCACCGGATCAACAGGTGGGGTTGGACACTGCAGGTCAAGGAAATACCGCATCGTGGTTTGGTCGCAAACTGCGCAATCTTCCGGCGACGGGGCGCAAAATGAAAGACATTTCCCAACTCATATCTGACACCAAGACGAACTAGGGTTTAACCGTGCTGTGGATTGACGTCACCGACCTCGTTGAGTTCACGGTGTCCGGGTCAACGGTGACGGGAGTCCAGCGGGTTGAGGAACAACTGGTCCCGCTGCTTCTGGGTGAAAATTCCCGAGCCGTAATCCTTGACCGCACACGTGGAGAATTTCTAGAAATTGACTTCCCGAATTCAATGACGGGAACAATACCTGTCAATTTTGGTGATCACCCAAACTCGGTGCTTCTGTGCTTGGGCGCAACGTGGATCAATGACCAACTCATGGCGACGGTGCGAGCGGCCGTGGGCCAGGGAGTCCACTTTGTTGACTACTTCTACGACCTCACCCCGGTCCTTGACGCTGGTCACGCGCAGCACCTACGCCCATTATTTGAGCGCTATCTGGCTCTACTCAGTGATTGCGCAGATCGGGTCCCAGCAATATCCCAGTCCAGTCGCAATGACCTAGCCAACTACCTGCAAAAAACCGGGATGCGTATTCCAGCCGGAGTTGCCACCACCTTGCCTTCGGGACTTGACCGAATAAAACACAGTGAACACAAAGATTCCCAAGAAGTTAGTACCGGTGAGTACGCCTTGATGGTGGGAACAATTGAAGCCCGTAAAAATCACCTGTTGGCATTTAACGCCTGGCAAGAACTGATTAGCACCAATGGCGCCGAGAATGTTCCGACGTTGATCTGTGTGGGAAAAATTGGTTGGAATAGTGAAGAATTCCAAGAGAGACTGCAGGCAACAAATAACCTTGACGGAAAAATTGTGTTACGCAGTGACGGAGTCACCGACTCAGAACTTACGCAGTTGTATCGCAATGCTGCCTTCACTATTTACCCGTCGAATTATGAAGGTTGGGGTTTACCGGTCAGTGAAGCTCTCATGTTCGGAACCCCGGTCGTTGCCGCCAATAACTCATCACTACCGGAAGCAGGCGGTGACCTCGCCTGCTATTTCCCAACGGGTGATCTCATTGAGTTCACCAATGTTCTGCAGCGGGAAATGCTGGACAAGCGAAAGCTCGCGCAACACAAAGAGCGAATCACTCAATCAACACTGACACCCATTACCTGGTCAGATATTGCCACTCTCATAAATCAAGAAGTGCAATCAGCACTCAAGCAAGAACAACCACAACAGATTTTACCGATCCTTGAGAATTGGAAAACCTATTCACTCGCCTCACCACACACGGTCTTCACCGACCGACTCATTATTGGTAATCAGCGACCATCCCAACCGTGGGGTTTCCCGCTGTACACGGGTCAACAGGTCACCATTAATTTCACCCGGGAGATAGCGGGTGAACTCACGGTTCACCTGGGAACACTGTGTGAACCAGGAATCGTGACTCTGCAAGTTGATAACACCGAGCACACTTTTTCTCGCGGCGAGTTCATTAGCTTCAATATTGGTGCGGGCGCTGCAGGTGAGTCGGTGCGACTGAGGGTGAGTGCAACTGATGTTGGAGCCAGTGACCAAGGATTTATCGGCTTAACGTCAATTACTGTCGAAGGGGAGAGTGTAATGGCTTCAGAACAATTTGAGAGTTTCGCGGTAACAAAACTTGAAGCAGAAAATCAAGCGCTGCGCGCCGACGTTGTTCAACTACGCAGTGAACTTGATGACGCTCGAGCCGAGTTGGACCGTAAATCACAAGGCCTGTTGAGCCGCGCTTCGCGCAAACTCAACAGGCCAAGTGAATGATTGCTAGTTAGCAACTACGGGTTAACGCCTCTTCTTCCTTGGTGGAGCGGTTACCGTTACAACAAAGGTAACTGAAGCAGGGTTGTAAGCACTGCTTCCCACACTTGCTGCCGTGACCGTGCAGGTGCCGGCGCCAAGACCGGTAATCACTGATCCATTAATGGAGCATGGACCCGCTTCGCTCAGGAGCACCGAAGACCCGGAGGCCGAACTGGTGCTCAGTTGGGTGTTGGAACCCGTTGCGATTGAGATCGGGCGACCCGGTCCCCACGTACCACTGGGTGCTGTAACCGTGATCACGTCAGCGGGGTTTGCCCCCAGGACGTTAATGGCTTGAGACACGGCTCCACTGGGTCCACCAGCAGCGGTGCTGGAGAACTGGGTTGTGATTGTTTGAATTCCCTGCTGGGTTGGAGTCCACTGGGTAGTGGCAACACCATTCACCAAAGGAATTGAACCACTGAGGTAGCCACCATTGAGTTGGAATGCTGCTGAGCCAACCGTGGTGGTGGGAGTTATCAATGCACTGAGCACAGTTGGTTGACCGACCCGGAAGGACGTTGGTACGCGCAACTCAACCACACCCGCATTGGAGACGATCAATGAGTTGGCTGTCTCACTGGTGGAGGCCAAAGTTCCATTGGAACCGGGTGCGTAGGTGGCAATCAGTGGAAAGTACCCGAGTGCCTGTGGCGTCCATTCAAACGTTGCGTAAGCATTGGCGCTTCCGGCGATCGGGGTGAGCTGCTGGGTGCCAACCGGATTACCGAAAGCAGAAGCCAGACTGACGGTGCCCTGTGGTGCGTAGGTACCCGCCTCTGCGCTCACAATCACTGCAACGACGCTGACCGCATTTGAGGTTGCATTCGTTGGTGTGAACAAAGTGGTGGTGGTGGGCATTGCCGCGATATTGACCGTGGTGCTGCCAATACCAATTGCGTTACCGAGACCAGAAATAGTCCAGGAGCCGGCCAAACTAGGTGTCCAAGCCATGGACCCGTAACCATTGGAACCAACAACAGTTATCTGGCTGGTGCCCGCACTACCCAAAGCAAAGCCAACGGTGATGGGTTGACCTTGCAGGGAAGGTGCATAAATCAAGACTTCTTGGGTCATCCCGACCATTCCGTTGGGGGTGGCCACAAAAGCTGCTGCAGCCGCATTAGCGGGTGCGATTGCCGTGGCACCAGCGCCGAGTCCCAGACCCAGGGTCAGGGTTGCCGCGAGCAGGGTGCGTGCGGTTCTTGAGATTCTCATGAGTTACCTCCTGTTTAGAGCCCCAGAATACCCCTCGACCACTTGATATTCCGGCATTACTGGAGAGCAGACGGCCGGTCGTTACCATGAGGGCATGCATTTGACCGCTCACGATCCCCTGTGTGAGATCAAGCGAGACCTCGGGAAAGGTAACGTGAGCGAGTGCTGAGCGACCTTTATGCGCGCCGGGCCTTGATCTGGGCTTTTGCCAACCGTGACTTTGCCACCCGATACCGCTCCAGTGTGCTGGGTTGGGCCTGGTCACTTCTGCAGCCATTGGCGACCCTGCTGGTTTTTGCCGTAGTTTTCAGCGTGGTTTTCCGTATTGTTCCGCCACCGCTGGGCGCTGATCCCAGCCGAGGCAGTTACGCCGCATTTTTATTCACCGGTCTGGTTACGTGGAACTTGTTCAATTCACTCATTGTTTTATCGATGAGCCAGTTGAAATCAAATGGCGAACTGTTGCGCAAGGTGCAGTTCCCCGGGTGGGCACCGATTTTCGGTGCGTCAATTGTGCAACTCGTTCAGGTGCTCCTTGAACTTATTGTTCTTATCCTTATGTTCTTTTGGCAACGCAATGTTGGTTGGACGTGGATCCTTGCGATCCCGATCTTGGTTGCCATGGCGTTATTCGCCCAAGG
>Ga0247833_1006226_pt1 | contig 13420 bp, 9 predicted proteins | sample LaCruzMarch2015__7_FD_187117 | JGI IMG/M metagenome (GOLD analysis project Ga0247833, IMG submission 187117) | Freshwater microbial communities from meromictic Lake La Cruz, Castile-La Mancha, Spain - LaCruzMarch2015_8m | ecosystem: Environmental > Aquatic > Freshwater > Lake | place: Spain...
GCAGTATTTCCCAAAGCAAACCGACTTCGGCAAAATCACCGGCGAAGAGGTCCGGGAGGTTCAGGAAATGCTCAACGACCGCCCGAAAAAATGTCTTGGCTGGAGAACCCCGCGGGAGGTATTCTCAGACCAAGCCGCTATCGTTGCACTTCCGGGTTGAAACCGCCATGCAAATCAAAAAAAATAAATGCGCTGGTAAAAAAACTGATAGATTCGCAAAGATCAATATGACAAACCAAAACCAAAATTCAACAACTTGTAAAATCTGTGGCGCGCCACGTGATCCACTCAACTCAAACTGCAAGTTCTGCGGCACAGCTTACGCGATGGATAAAATAACTGATGAGGCCTACATCGCAGGCTTACAGACGATACTGAGAACAATTGAAGAAGAGGCGGCGGCGGAAAGATCAACGCAATCTTTCCTAGATGAATTGACAAGCAAAGGGCAAGCTTCTAACCAGTTGGGAGTCGCTCAACGCCAAGCGAGTGCGATTTCAACTTTTGCGATGCCCTCAGATGTTGAGAGCCTTCTGCAGTTTCTTGCTTTCTGTCACGGCAATGCTCAGATGGCCGTAGGATTAGGTGATTACGCCGGAGACCGCGTAAATGGAGCTTGGCACGGCAAAGCCAAAATGGCTTTCACCCAACTCAAGATGAAAACGATCGCAAACCCGTCCCTTGCTCCCTACATAGCAGAATACGAGCATCTTTATGGGGTCATGGCAAAAAAACCAATGTCGGCATATGCCAAATTGTTGATCGGGTTGGTCGCGTTTATGGTCGTGTTTGGGACACTTATAGAAATAATGGCAAGTGGCGAGTCGAAGGATGAAGCAAGAGAGAAAGATCGCCTCGATGCCATAGTTCAGATAGTTCAAACTCAAATTGCAGCGAGACAATATGAGTCTGCAGAAGCGAAGTGCGCTGAAATCAATTGGCTTTATAGCCCTGCATCCAATGAAGACGAAATCAAACAATATGATAAAATCCGTGAATCATTGCTTTCTCAAATACGAGCCTTAAAAAATTAACAGCAGATAGATTATGGCACTCATTGACATCGTAAAATTTGAGGGAAACGATTCGGAATTCGTCTGGAAATTCCCCTCGGAAAATCTCCGCTATGGCACACAGTTGGTGGTGAAGCCTGGGCAGGTCGCGTTTTTCGTCAAGGGTGGTAAAATTCTTGATGAGTTCGGAGAAGGCACAGTCACGATCAAGTCAGGCAACATTCCGTTTTTAACCACACTGCTCAGTCTGCCGTTCGGTGGCGATACGCCTTTTCAGGCGGAAGTGTGGTTTGTAAATCTCACTACCAAGCTTGATACGCCTTGGGGCACGGCCTTGCCCATCCAGCTTGAGGATCCAAAATATGGTGTGGTTGTGCCGGTGCGTGCGTTCGGTCAGTTCGGCTTTTGCGTGGCAGAACCGCGCAAGTTTCTGGAAACAGTTATAGGCACGGCTAAGGTTTTCACCGCATTGCAAATTACGGATTATTTCAAAGGCGTGTTGTTGTCGTCGGTAAATTCCAACGTCGGCAATGCGGTGATTAAACAAAATATCAGCCTCTTGCAAATCTCAGCGTTTCTTGATGAATTGTCGGGTCTCTGCAAAGAAGATATTGCGGTGGATTTTCAGCAGTTTGGCTTGGAAATGGTTAACTTCTATTTCCATTCCATCAACATCCCAGAAGACGACCCCAGCTATATCAGGCTGAAGCAGATTAAGGAAAAGGCAGCGGAGTTAAACGTGGTCGGTCGGGACATTTATCAGTTGGACAAGAGCATGGATGTGCTCAAGACCGCCGCCGGCAACGAAGGCATGGCAGGTTTGATGATGCAAACCGGCATAGGCTCAGGTATGGGCATGATGCTCGGAGCGCAACTCGGAGCACAAGCAGGGCAAATGATGCCAACCTTGCCTCCTCCCGGTATAGGTGCACCGCCTCCTGTGTCGTCAGCGCCTGTAGCGCATTACCATGTGGTGCTCAACGGTCAGCAGCTTGGGCCTTTTCCAATAGAAGTGTTGAAACAGATGATCCCAGCTGGAACTTTGAGCGCAGTGTCGCTAGTGTGGCGTCATGGCATGGCGGATTGGCAGGCCGTTTCTACTGTGCCTGAGTTGGCGGGCTTCTTTGTGCCTGCTCCTTCATCAACTCAACCCCCTCTGCCGCCGCCAGTTCCACCTGCGCCTCCATCATAACCAATGGTTCTTTTAGTGAATTCCTCCGAAATAAGTTCCTAGGAGCCAGCTTCAGGACGCTCAAGCTCTTTTGAATCTAACAACAAATTTTTGTCACCATGTATACCACTCTTAATGACCTATTAATTCTTGCTTCTGTAGGCATGTTTGGAAAAATAGCAATTTGGACATTCGCAATAATATTGTGTATTCCTGCCATGATTTTAGTTTGGGTAATACATCCTTATACTGTCGCACCGATTACTTCTTTGATTTCAAGTCCAGTGCAGCTCCTCTTCTCTCGATTCACAACGGCCATGCTAGGTCCTTTATGTTTATTGCTCCTTGCACATTACATGACCAATGACGAGTTACAGCAGGACACAAGAAAAATTGAAGATTCTTCAACTAATCCGCCAACATACGAACGATAACTACACTACTAATATAAATATAAGTTTGTTAAATTAATTGTAAAATTTTTTTATACAAAAAGTCCTACCGAGTTCAAATCTTGACTTAAAAGGATGCCAATAAATTATATTTATCATGAGAATCCTATACATCCATGGCTATAACGGATCACCAACTGGTCAGAAGGTCGCAAGAGTAAGACAGGCTTACCCAAAGGCTGAAGTCATCGCGCTTCAACACGACAGCGTTCCTGAGCATGTCTTTGCTTTACTGGATCCTATAGCATCCAAACTTGATGCGCTGGAGGATGCCGTCATTGGAAACTCACTAGGTGGATTCTGGGCAAACTACTTTTCATTACGCTATGGGCCAGCAGCTCTCTTGATCAATCCTGTTGTCAGTCCAGTGAATACATTGAAAAGATTAGGTTGTGATTTTGCTGAATCTTACTCACCTTACGAACAAATCGATCGTGAAGTGATTTCGACTCGTTCAGTTCTCTTGGCACAGGACGATCAAGTTCTTCCGTTCCAAGAAGCGTATCAATACTTCAAAGATACCTGCGAAGTTCAGCTCCTTAAAAGCGGCGGCCACTCAATGAACGATGAGGAATCATTGAACGCGATGATTCGCTCTTTCGATAAACTTATATGCAACCGACATGAGAAATCTTGTTAAAAGATCTGGCTACAGCCGAAGCCATAGCACACATTACATCAACTGTTTTTTCTCGATTAGATTGTTGTTATATCAGAGCATTTTCTTAATTGATTCCTTATTTTATTCTAACTCGATACGCCGCCGCCATCCTGACCTGCTCAAGGTCATACTTTCTGGTTCCCTCGTCGAGCTCATCATAGGGCACAAGATTGGGATGGATTTTCAGTTCGTCGTTGCGTTCCCCAGCGGTCCATCCGGCCATCCACAGTGGGGCAGCCCAGCGCTCGTGTTCCATGCGGCTTAGCATGTCGAGTTGTTGTGCATCAAGGTCGTCCCAGACCTCGCTCAGTGAAGACCCAAGATCCGGACCGAGGTCTGCGGCGCGAAACTTGATGCTGATGTGATCTGCAGCGAGCCGGTTGGCATCTTTCTGCTCCTCGGTGAGATCCTCCCAGGTACGATAGGTGTCTTTTTCACGGTGTTTTTTGGCTGTCTCATAGTCGCCATCTGACTCGGCTTTGAGGATTCGCTGATCAGTGCCAAGCTTCCATGTTTCGTGAATCCTACGGGCGACAGCGTCGAGCGATTCCTGAAATACGGCATTTCTCCCAACCGCGGCAGTCAGCTCTGGGAGGAATTTGATCCATGATGTGAGATTGGGGTTTTTAGTTACAATGTTGCGTATCACACCATTGCCTTTAGCATCAATCAGCACTCGGAGACACGGGCCGTGTTTGAGCTGCTCGCCAAGCAACAAGGCATCAGCCAAAGCGGCTTCGGGATTACCGCCGAGAAGCACCGTGATCAATGAATTACCGCTCCAACAGGTCGCGGCTTTTGCTACGGTTTCCACGAAGTCATCGGACTCCTCAAGCGTGGTAAAATCCAAATTTGCGCAGTTGCGGAAGCCCGGATACTCCTTGATCAGCGCCGACTCGTCAGACTTGGCACGTATCGACACAAGATGCACGCGCAGCTTTCCGCCGTGACGAAAATGCCCGATGTGCGCAGCCTGAACCACCATCGCCTTTTCAAGAGGCCCCAAGACACCGAGAACAAGATGGACTTCTTGGTCACGCAGGCCGGTGCGTGGATCCCATTCCAAAGGACATTCCTCGAGGACGATACGCGCCCGGTTGGCATGACAATTGAAAAGCCGAATGCGGTGCGTAAGATCATTTTTCAAATCCATAATATGGCTTCGTTGCAAGATGTTGCGTCTTGCCACATCGCTCACGTGGGTATGGATCTCAAGTGGCCATGATGCGCGTTCTGCTGGCAACGAATCTGCAGCAGCCAAGGTGATGCCGATATTGGTGCTATCATCTCCGGTTATGCAGACCAAGCGTGAAGCACGCGATAGGCCGACCTCTTGCATGATTGCGGAATCAGCTCCGTCACCCTGAATCACCAGAACTCCTTGCTTGCGTAAAATCTCGATGGCTGGCGATTCCACCAGATCAACTAGCACCACTTGCGCGCCACTTTCTTGAGCAAGCTCAGAAGCAAACGCGCATCCTTTTTCACCACCTCCACAAATCACGGTATGACCACGTATCCAGCGAAGCCGTAAGCTGCCCCACAGCTTTGAGAAAAACGCGTGGGCCGCGGTATAGATACCTCCAAGGGTTGTCGCTGGAGCCAGCCAGCGTGCGATCTCCACACCAAGCGGTATCGGCCCTGAGATATTGCCACCATCAAAAGTGAACAATTTTAGAGCCATATAAACTCGTGTCGCGATCGAGTAATTCTCTTTCACCTCTCCGAAGCCAATCAATGCGGCCACGAAGGAGAAGACTGAGGAAAGAACCAGCAGAGTGATGGAAATGCGAGGTTTCATGAGTGTTTTGTCATCTGTTACCTGCCGTTAATGGAATGCTTATTACAGGTGCTAAAGGTTTGCGCCCGCTTCTTTTAAGAGAGATGCACTCGAGCTCAACAGGCGATCTGCCTGCTGGTGCAGCTCATCACTGATTTTACGGAGGGTGGCTTCTCGGTCGTGTTGTAAAGAAGCAGAGATTTGCTCGATGAGCTGGGATGGGGCAGAGGAGGAGGGAAGGAGGGCAATGAGTTCGCCGAGCGCTTCGGGAGAATCTTCCATAGCAACGACCAAGCGCTGCATGGCAACTTCTGACATCGAATACTCCGGTATCGTGACTAATTTTTTAGCCAATTTGCGGCGGGTGGTAGGAGCTGCTATGAGTAGCAGTTGCGCAGAGGCGTGCTCAGAGGCGGAGGCCGGATAGGAAGAAATGAGATCGGCTAGCACTGGATCTCGCAGACTGGGCGACTCGATGGCAAAAACATGTGACTCGGCGGCATCGAGGTGGTTCAATCCTAGCTGGAAACCCGCAAGAGCGGCATGAACAGGATCCAGAGCACCTGGGTCCGAGGGATCGGTGAACGCTTCCAACCAGCGGCGCAGGGATTCTTTTAAACCCAATCTGGCGTGAGCGAGGCAGATCTCCGGTGCCACGGAGAGAAGGTTTTTGGCATCGCTCAAGCAGGCGATCTCCAGTGACATCAGCCATTGGCGCGACCATTCAGGCTGATCTTCATAAGGCAGTGTCGTGCAGGCGCCACCGATCGCGCCGGGGAGCATTTGGCTCACCGCCACACGCTCCACACGCTGGCGGTAGAGGGTAAAACCACTTTCCTTGAGCGTTCCCCCAAACCAAGCCTTCCATGGGGCGGATGAAAAATCAGGGCGACCATCCAAGAATGCCTCGTAGTCTTCTGCGATCGGGTCCTCACCGAGCAGGCTGAAGGCATCGCCTAGTGTGCTGGCGAAACGGTCTTGTAATGATTGCGCTCCACTCCGCCAGTTTTTTGCCTCAGTAAGCCAATACTTATGACTAACAATGATGAATGCTCTGTCCTTCCTCAAGCAAGCCGTGTGAGCGAGGAGCTCTGCTACTTCAGGAGGATTAAATTTCTTCACTTTACGCAAAGTCTGAATCCCTCTTAATGCTTCGATGGACTGAATGCGTCTGCTGGTAAAGCTCAATGAATTGATCGATTTCAAGCCATGGAGCGGAGAAAGATCACTGATAAATTCACAACCATCCAAATTCAAATTGGTCAAGCTGACCAAAACAGAAAGCGCAGAAATATCGACCAAAGATTCGCACAAAGTAAGATTTAAGCTTGTCAGACTACTCAGACCAGAAAGAGCAGAGATATCGATCAGAGAAAAGCACTGTGAAAAATCCAAACTTTTCAGATTGCTCAGGCCAAAAAGCGGAGAGATGTCGAGAAGAGATTGGCATCCATAGAAATGCAAGCTGGTTAGATTACCCAGACTAGAAAGCGCAGAGATATCGACCAGAGAGCTGCACCAACGAAGCTTTAAACTGGATAGACTAACCAAACCCGTGAGCGCTACGATGTCGACCAGAGAGTTACTCGAAGATAGATTCAAGCTTTTCAGACTGCTTAGACCAGAAAGTGCTGAGATATCCGTCAAAGAATCACAAAAACTACAATCATAATTACTAAAGTTTTCCGGACATGAAAAATCTAAGACATCGTCCAAAGATGCTCTCGCCGAAAGGTTCAAGGTGGTAAGATTGGACAGACCTGCGAGTGCTGAGATATCGCCCAAAGAGGCAGTAGATGAAAGATTCAAGCTGGTCAGACTATGCAGACCAGAGATCGCTGAAATATCTACCAGAGATTTACACCTAGATAAATTCAAACTGGTGAGACTGCTCAGGCCAGATAGCGCTGAAATGTCGACCAGTGAGTAACACCAAGAAAGATCCAAGCTAGTCAGACTTCCCAGACCAGAAATCGCTGAAATATCGACTAGTGATTTGCACTCAGATGAAACTAAACTTACCAGACTGCTCAAACTGGAAAGCGCTGAGATACCGACCAAAGAGTCATTCGAAGAAAGATCCAAGCTAGTCAGACTTCTCAGCCCAGAAAGCGCTGAGATATCAATCAGAGATTCGCACGAAGAAAGATTCAAGCTAGTCAAACTTCTCAACCCAGAAAGCGATGAGATATCGACCAGGCAGTCGCACCAAGAAAGATTTAAGCTAGTCAGGCTGCTCAATCCATAAAGCGCTGAACAATCTATCAGAGATTTGCAGAAAGAAAGATTCAAGGTGGTTAAACTGTTTAAACCAGAAAGCGCTGAATAATCGACCAGTGATTCGCACCCAGAGAGATCCAAGCTATTCAGGCTGCTTAGACCGGAAAGCTCTGAAATATCGATCAGAGATTCGCACGAAGAAAGATTCAACTTGGTCAAATTACTCAAAGCAGAGAGACCAGAGAGTTCGACCAGAGTGCCGCACGATGAAATATCCAAGCTTGTCAGATTACTTAAACCAGAGAGCGACCTGAGGTCATTCACTTCGTTTAAATGTTTTATAGACAGAACCCGTAAATCAACGGGAAGTTTTGCAATCATCTCCTCGGGGTGAGATGACTTTTTCAGCGAAGCGGCCCAGAACCAGTCCCCCACAGAGAAAAGGAGGAAACCCTCCTTTTCGATTAGACGGCAGACCCAAGATCTCTCCGTCTGGAGACAGTGTGGAACTGCTGTCTCCATGCCAAACAAGGTCACTTTGGTCTGAGCGGTTATCTCAAACTCCTGCACGTCAAAAAATTCCACCTCCTTAAGACCTAGCGATTTATAGAGGTCTCTGTAGAAATCTTTTTCCTCCGCGAGTGCAACGGAGTCTTGCGTAAAACGAATGGTTATCTTTGACATGGCGGAAATTATGGGGATGAGGGTTGTGAGTTGAGTTCAAGCATCAGGTGGATTGCTTCTTCCCACTCGGGCTTGCCTGTGGCTTTTGCCCAACGATGGGTGACGTCGCTGATCTGGCCACTCTGGATTTCGGAAAGAACACCCGGGGACTGGAGCAGCGCCCGGCAGGCGAGAAGGATGCGGAGTGAATTATCCTCCTGAGCACCGGCAATTCCGAGAGCCTCCTCCCAATCTCCGCTCGCAGCAGCTGCATCTAGCTGGCTACGCAGATGGCACTCGGGTTCCGTTTTTCCGACGAGGGCCTGGTTGGTAAGCAAGGCGGCTTCTCCAAGATTGAACTCTGCCTGTAAAGCCAGCGCACGCCGAAGGCGCGAGACATCCTCCTGGATTGCGGATGCCTGCCTTGTGCTTTCGACAGCCCGGTGGCGGTAGTTTTGATCCAAAATCATATCCGAGGCATCATCGACCCGCCGTATGGCAAGCAAATGGCGGATCCCGTATTCGAAGCCATAGGCGCGAAGGCTTGATCCGAATGCATCCGGCTCTTGCCAGCGGGTGACGGTCTCAGCAAGTCTGGCATGGGCTGTCTCAAGCTCGTGGTCCTCGTCGAGATATTCACGCCAGATGGCAGAGCGCAGGTAATCATGGAAGAAGCTCAGTTGTCCCTCGCGGCTTACCAGTGACTCCTCCAGAGCGAGATAGAGGGGTGCCCAGTAGTGCCGCGGAAGAGGCTCGCCAGACGGATAGGGCGACGCGGAGAGAAGCTGCAGGATCTCGTTTTCGGAAAGTCCGCGCAAAGCCACTCCCATCAGACCAAGAGCGCGATGAACCAGATCCGGATGCTCAGGAGGAGTGAAATCCCGCTCGAGATTTTTCAATACATGGACGAAGAGTGCCGCTGGGTCAGGACAACTCAGCATCTCATCGAGGTCTTTCTCGAGCGTGCCGAAGGCCGAGCGCACGCGTAATTCATCAAGCACGGTGCGCAGGAAGAGTGGGTTGGAAGTCTGCGGTGCGGTGAGGATGCTTTGTTGAAGGCTCGCCTCCATCTCACGGGCGAACAGATCCTTCATGTAACGGTTCATCATTTCGCGCTTCTCCTCGGGCTGGAATGGCGGAATGCGCAACACAAACTCTCCCCCTTTCCAACCGCGCTTTTCCATCGCACGGAGCGAGTCACCCGGCAGCGTGCTGAAAACGACACGAATGTTTTTCGGCCATTTGTCCGGCCACCACCAAAGCTCGCGGTCCCGCGCGGAGCCGAGCTGGTTGACGGCATCAAACAGCATGATGCCCCCGCCACGCTCTGATAGCTTCTCCAACCAAAAAGGAAGTAGCTCGGCCATTGCCTCATCAGTATGAGGAATCGCCTCGGAAGCCGACACGACCCCTCTGCTGCGCAATGTGGCAAGCATGCGCCGCAATAAAGAGGATGCGGAGATGCTCGATGGAGTCGCTCCTACGAAATGAAAAAACGCCACATCCTCATCCCGTCGCTTCAGCCATGCGGCAAGCAGCGCACTTTTGCCGCTACCCGACTCACCTAGGACAACGCGGACAGACAGGGGCGCGGGTGCGGAGTCCGATTCATCTTCCTGTTCGGCTTCATCAACTGAAGCTTCCTGCCTGAATGCCTGGTTGGGCAGGAGGACAAATTCGTCCAGTTTTTCAAAAAGTCCTTCCCGCTCAACATACGCCCGGGTGCGACTCTCCATGAACACGCGGTGCTCGAGACTCTCGCGTTCGAGCGCATCCGGAACAGAGCTGATCGGAAACAAACGATCGATGGCATCCCAAAGATCCAATGCGACCAGTGCGGCAAGATCCTCCGGCGTCTCGTAGTCTTTGGGATCCCACTGCAAGGAGGTATCGCGAATCCGGCGCTTCAGATCCCGCTGCTTCTCCTCATCGATGTCGGAATTTTCTGATTTGGCATTGGTAAAATCCTCCCGGGTGATCGGAGGGTTCGTGGCGGCGTGATACTTCTCGATCTTGCTCCAGTGCCTCTGCTCGTAGCCGTCCTGACGGAAGTAGAAGTATGCCTTGTCGCGCATCTCATCATTGCGCAAGACACCGTGCAGAATCTCAAGTTCGGTCACGCTCTTGCCCTCGACAATGTGCTCTTTGACCCATCCCAGCTTGGGATCCTCCAAAACATCGGGCTTGAAGTAGTCCTTCTCCGGTATCCATCCGTAACGCTCGCCCAGCAATCCGATGAAGAAGACCGGTGCGCTCGGTCGGCAGCGATCGATTTCCTCGAGACAAATGCGCAAAGTCTCGCCCCCCTTCGCCTGCTCCTCGGTAATCCCCCAGCGCAGATCCACCTCCAAAATTTCCACAAAACGCTCCTTCGCCCGACGCCGAAGCTCGGGGAATACCTTCTTCACCAACTCGTCCCGCTCCTGGATGAAATCGCGGAAGGTGGAGCTGATAAAGACGCGGACGAGTCGGGATGGAGTGGGCATTGGTGAAATTTACAAGGTTTGGATGAAGTTTCGGATTGCGGCAAAATCATCATCGACCAAGGTTCGGAGTTTCCGCTCTGGGTGACTTGTAAAATGCTAAGTGAAGTGTTCTTAAAGCGGCGGTTTCAACCCGGAAGTGCAACGATAGCGGCTTGGTCTGAGAATACCTCCCGCGGGGTTCTCCAGCCAAGACATTTTCTCGGGCGGTCGTTGAGCATTTCCTGAACCTCCCGGACCTCTTCGCCGGTGATTTTGCCGAAGTCGGTTTGCTTTGGGAAATACTGCCGGATCAGGCCGTTGGTGTTTTCGTTGAGACCCCTTTCCCATGAGTGGTAGGGCTGGGCGAAATAGCCCGTCGACCCGAGAATCTCATCAATCAACGCGTGCCTGGCGAATTCTTTGCCGTTGTCGTAAGTGAGGGTGTGAACGCTCCCGCGGTGCGGGTGGAGGGCGGTAACAATCGCCGCGCCGACTTTCAGCGCACTCCTGTCGGATGCCTTTAGGATAAAGGTGAAACGGCTTCTCCGTTCCACCATTGCTACTAGGACTTCTCCCGAGGGCTTGCCGATCACGGTGTCCATCTCGTAGTCTCCGATACGCTCGCGGTGTTCGATTTCGGGCGGCCTTTCACCTATCATGCGCTGACCCGGAATGCGGCCGCGCCGCTCCCTGGGCGAGCCTCGCTTGCGGTAACTGCGGATCTTGTGACGCAGGTGCGTGTGGAGATCCCCGCCCGCCTTCTTGTCCGCCCACAGACGCCGGTAGATGGACTCGTGGCTGATCGGGGCGATGCCTTCAAGTTTCATCCTGTTGCGGATCTCCTCGGGACTCCACTGCGCGGTGCGCAACTTTACCTCAACGTATCCCCAACGCTCCTGGACGATGCGTGAGGCACGGCAGGAGGCTTGCGCGGAACGCTCTGCGGCTGCCTTGCCTGCTGCTAGGGCGGTATAGGCTCCCGAGGGGGTGGAGTTGCGTTTGAGCTCACGCCATACCGTTGTGCGGTGGCGGTCGGTCATGGCTGCAATCTCGGTGTTGGAACGGTTCTTGCGCTTCATGCTGGCGATGGTAGAACGTTCTTCGTGGGTCAGGTGCTTGTTGGACATTCGTGCTTGGATTCGATTTTGAACGAGGAAATCAAAGCCGTTCATCAAGCCCTGATCCACCCTATTCCGATCCGTTGCAGTTCCGTGTTGAATTCAAGCTCGAATAAAAAAGCACGCGAGTTTAAAAGCTTCGTGGTTGTTCCAATAAGATCAGTAGTTTGAACATAATGTGCGATAATAAAGTTGGCTGGAACATGGTCAAAGTAGAAATGGATGAGCAAGGCACTCTTAACGAGTCAGGAATACTTTATACAGAAAATCTTGGCCCTTGTATTGGTCTTTGTGTAGCGTTCGGCAATTGGGCAGGAATCATACACTCTTCGCATCCTCCTCATGACGAAAAGGAAATCAGAGAACTAATCGCCGAAGCAAAGAAGATTATCCCGCAGGAAAAAATTTGTAAGATACAACCCGTGATTTGTGGATCTGATCCCTTTTGTGAATGGGATAACCCTAATGATTACAGAAATAAGAGATTTAGGGCACGTGAAAAAATTATTAGTATTCTTAAAGATGAGGGTTTTGATGATCCTATAGCCCATTGGTCGAATGATAACGAAACAGCTGCTATTTTTGCCAATCTTGAAATAAATCAAATTATTGTCGAAGTGGACTACAGAGATTATTTAATACCTATTTTCAAGAATATATGAAAAGTGTTCTCTTTAAGTAATAATTACTCGTTCCGCCATTTTTGAAATAAGTATCTGTGCTTGAAAGTTTACCAAACTTTGGCACCCACGTTTCCTCAAACCACAGCCCCGTATGTGGTGAATCCCGTCGATTCCTTCACGGCGATATCCAGAATCTCTCCAGTGAGTTTGTTCTCATCGCCTTCGAAAATGACGATCTTGTTCTGCGGCGTCCGGCCGGAGAGGGTGGAGGGGTTATGTTTTGAAGGCCCCTCGCAGAGGACTTTCTGGACGGTGCCGACGATGGCGGCGTTCTTTTCCTTGGCGAGGCGATCCACCACGGCGAGCAGGCGCTGGTTGCGCTCCTCTTTCACGGATTCCGGGATCTGGTCGTCCATCTCGGAGGCGGGGGTGTCCTTGCGTTTTGAGTAGCGGAAGACGAAGGCGTTGTCGAAGGACAGCCGTTCTACGGTTTCCATAGTAGCAAGGAAATCCTCCTCCGTCTCGCCGGGGAAGCCGACGATGATGTCCGTCGTGATCGCGAGATCCGGCCTTGCGGATTTCATCTTTTCGCAGATCTCTACGAACTTCGCATTCTTGTAGGGGCGGCGCATCAGTTTCAGGATGCGGTCCGATCCGCTTTGCATCGGGAAATGGATGTGCGACATCAGTTTCGGCAGGTACGTGAACGCCGCGACGAGGTCGTCGCGGTAGCCGATCGGATGCGGTGAGGTGAAACGGATGCGCTCGATACCCTCCACGGCATACACCGCCTCTAGCAACTGCACGAATGGCGATTTCCCGTCGATTTTCGGAAACTCCGTGCGTCCGTAGAGATTCACGATCTGGCCGAGCAGCGTGACCTCCTTCACGCCCTGCCCGGCGAGAAACTCCACTTCCTTGACGATGTCCGCGATGGGTCGACCGCGCTCTTTGCCGCGCGTGTCCGGCACGATGCAGAACGAGCAGCGCATGTTGCAGCCCTGCATGATGGAGACGAAGGCGGAGGCGTTGCGCGCCTTGGGCATGTGGTCGCGGATCGTGTTCTGGGAGTCCGTTTCCTCCGCGATGTCGCAGACGGAACTCCCGCTCAACGAAAGCGCCGGATTGTCCATGCGCGCCTCCATGCGGCTTTTCAGGATGCCGTCCACGTATTCGAAAACCTTGTGGTATTTTTGCGTGCCGACGACGAGATCGAGGTGCGGGATGCGCTCGAAAAGCTCCTGCCCGCGGGAT
>Ga0247833_1006229_pt1 | contig 13417 bp, 9 predicted proteins | sample LaCruzMarch2015__7_FD_187117 | JGI IMG/M metagenome (GOLD analysis project Ga0247833, IMG submission 187117) | Freshwater microbial communities from meromictic Lake La Cruz, Castile-La Mancha, Spain - LaCruzMarch2015_8m | ecosystem: Environmental > Aquatic > Freshwater > Lake | place: Spain...
ATTCCGCTTTTAATATGGTAACGGGAACAACTTTTCCGTCTTCCAGGAAAACCTGAGTCATATTTAGTTTTAAAGCGTTTATTTTTAACATATTTATTTCTCTTACAAGCTATCATTTTTAACAATGCCAGTATTCTACCAAAAAAAGGTGGAAATTTGAAGGTATTTCTTTAATGAATTACATCTTAATTGAAATACCAACACCTGCAGGCAAAGTTAGGTGAGACAGATTTTCGATTGTTGATGGGGTAGGATTTAAAACATCAATAACTCTTTTATGAGTTCTTAACTCAAACTGTTCTCTAGATCTTTTGTCGATAAAAGGACCTCTAATAACAGTAAATCTCTCAATTTTAGTAGGTAGGGGAACAGGTCCAACTACCTTAGCTCCGGTTCTAACAGCGGTATCAATGATTTTTTCACATGATAGGTCAATGATTCTGCTATCGTAGGATTTTAATTTAATTCTTATTCTTGAGTCTTTTTTCATAGTTTCTTTCATTTGGGCGGATGTAGTAGCTCTACATCCGCCCGATTGGGTTAAGCTACAACTTTAGTTATAACTCCAGCTCCTACTGTTTGCCCACCTTCTCTGATTGCGAATCTTAATCCGTCTTCAATAGCTACAGGGGAAATTAATTTAACGATGAATTTTACATTATCTCCCGGCATTACCATTTCAACACCAGCAGGTAAAGTAATTTCTCCAGTTACATCTGTAGTTCTCAGATAGAACTGTGGTTTATAACCTGAGAAGAATTGTTTGTGTCTTCCACCTTCTTCTTTTGAAAGAATATAAACTTCAGCCTCAAACTGAGTTGCTGGTTTAATTGATGCTGGTTTACACAAAACTTGTCCTCTTTCAATGTCTTCTCTCTTAGTTCCTCTTAATAGAAGACCTACGTTATCTCCAGCCATACCTTCTTTTAATTGTTTTTTAAACATTTCAACTCCGGTAACAACTGTCTTAACTGTATCTTTGATTCCAACAATTTCGATTTCTTCACCAACTATTACTTTTCCTCTTTCGATTCTTCCAGTAACAACAGTTCCTCTTCCAGCAATTGAGAACACATCCTCAACTGGCATTAAGAAAGCTTTATCTAAATCTCTTACTGGATCTGGAATGAAGCTATCAACCGCATTCATTAATTCAGCGATTGCTTCTTCATACTTTGCGTCTCCTTCAAGAGCTCTAAGAGCAGATCCTCTAACGATAGGGGTATTATCTCCATCAAACCCGTATTTAGATAATAAATCTCTCATTTCTAATTCAACTAAGTCTAGAAGTTCAGGATCTGAAACCATGTCGCATTTGTTTAAGAATACAACAATCTGAGGAACGTTAACTTGTTTTGCAAGTAGTAAGTGTTCTCTTGTCTGAGGCATTGCTCCGTCGGTTGCAGCAACAACTAAGATTGCTCCGTCCATTTGTGCAGCACCTGTAATCATGTTTTTAATATAGTCTTTGTGTCCTGGACAGTCTACGTGTGCGTAGTGTCTCTTTTCTGTCTCATACTCAACGTGAGTAATAGAGATAGTAATTCCTCTAGCTTTTTCCTCTGGGGAATTATCAATTTGTGCGTAACCTCTAGCTTCAGCTTGGCCTTTTTTAGCCAATACTGTAGTAATAGCCGCAGTTAATGTTGTTTTACCGTGGTCAACGTGACCAATTGTACCGATGTTTACGTGTGGTTTTGTTCTAATAAACTCTGCCATATAAACCTTTCTATGTGAGGGGTCACCTCAATTAATTACAAATAATAACACCGATATTATACCAAAAATTTATTGAAATAAAGTGCTTTTCTGCTTATTTCTTAGCTCTTTTTGATGCGATATCTTGTACCAAGTTTGATGGTACCTCTTCATAGTGAGAGAACTCCATATTTGGAACTGCTCTACCTTGAGTTAGTCCTCTAGCATGAGTTACATATCCGAACATTTCAGACAATGGGACCTTTGCACTAATAACTCTAGACATACTTCTTTGCTCTGTTCCTTCAATCTTTCCTCTTCTAGAAGATAGATCTCCAATGATATCTCCCATAAACTCCTCTGGAACAACAACTTCAACACTCATAATAGGCTCGAGTAGGATTGGTGTTGCCTTCTTTTGAGCTGTTCTAAATGCTTCGATTGAAGCAATTCTAAAGGCAATTTCAGAAGAGTCTACATCGTGGAAAGATCCATCATAAAGTGTGAATTCAACATCCACAACTTGGTATCCGGCAGTAGTTCCAGCCTCACAAGCTTCTCTGAATCCTTTTTCAACTGCAGGGATAAATTCTTTTGGAATGGATCCTCCGACAATTTTATCAACGAATTGAAGACCTGCGCCCTGATCAAGAGGTCTAACTTTAATGTAAACGTGTCCATACTGACCTCTACCTCCGGTTTGTCTAATGTATTTGTTCTCAACATCAGCAGTACCTTTGATAGTTTCTCTGTAAGCAACTTGAGGTTTACCAGTATTTACCTCAACTTTAAATTCTCTTCTTAACCTATCTACGATAATTTCAAGGTGCAACTCACCCATTCCGTAGATAAGAGTCTCAGCGGTTTCAACATCAGTTTCAACTTTGAAGGTTGGGTCCTCTTCTTGATATTTTCTTAGAGCTTCACCTAACCTATCTCTATCATTTTTTGTTTTCGGCTCGATAACAAGACCGATAACCGGAGTTGCGAATTTGATTGACTCTAGTAAAACTGGTGTGTTTTCAGAACACATTGTGTCTCCTGTTCTTGTTTCTGTTAATCCAACAGCAACTGCAATCTCTCCAGCACTTACTTCCTTAATCTCTTCTCTGTGATTTGCGTGCATTAAAAGAAGTCTTGAAACTCTTTCTCGTTTACCATTCTTTGGGTTCAAAACGTAGGAACCTGCTGTAATTTTTCCAGAATACACTCTGAAATAAGTTATTCTACCAACATAAGGATCGGTTTGGATTTTGAAGGCAAGGGCTGCAAATTCACCGTTTGGATTTGGTATAAGCTCAATTTCCTCACCATCTTGATCATCTTTTTTAGCTTTAATAAGAGGTTTATCTTTAGGTGAAGGTAGGTAATCCACAACACCATCAAGTAATTTTTGGGTTCCAACGTTTTTAAGAGAGGAACCGCAGAAAATAGGATAAATTGTTGTAGTTATAACTAATTTTCTAAGAGTTGTTTTAAGTTCAGCAACGGAGATTTCATCCCCATTTAGGAATTTATCCATTAAAACATCATCTTTTTCAGCAATTTTTTCAACTAAAGTCCCTCTATAAGATTCAACTTTTTCAAGCATATCTTGAGGGATTTCGATTTCTATAACATCAAGACCCATTTTTCCTTCGAATTTATAGGCCTTTCTTTCGATTAGATCGATAACTCCTGAGAATGTTTCTTCAAAGCCTAAAGGAAGTTGTACAGCAACTGCGTCTTTAGAAAGTCTTTCGTGGATAGTATCCATAGTCATGAAAAAATCTCCTCCAACTTTATCTAATTTGTTTATGAAAGCAAGTAGGGGAACTCCGTATTTTTCAGCTTGTTTCCAAACAGTTTCGGATTGAGGTTCTACCCCTTGAGCTCCGTCAAACAAAACAACACCACCATCAAGAACTCTTAAAGATCTCTCAACTTCAGCTGTAAAGTCTACGTGCCCTGGTGTATCGATAATGTTAATTCTGTGATTATCCCAAAAACAAGTTGTAGCAGCTGAAGTGATCGTAATACCTCTTTCTCGCTCTTGTTCCATCCAGTCCATTTGAGCAGCACCTTCATGAACTTCTCCAATTTTGTGCGATTTACCTGTATAAAATAAGATTCTCTCAGTAGTTGTAGTTTTACCAGCATCAACGTGCGCAATAATACCAATGTTTCTAATTTTCTCTAATGGATATGTAATATTTTCACTCATATTTTAAGTTTCTTGTAACGGAGTTACCTCAAAAATTTATACTTATTAAATTAGATCTTTAAGTGTGAGAAAGCTTTGTTTGATTCAGCCATCTTATGAACGTCGTCTCTTTTTCTTATAGCATCTCCCATATTATTGTAAGCGTTTAGAATCTCATCTTTCAAAAATTCTACCATCTCTTTACCTTGTTTTTTTCTAGCAGATTCAACAATCCATTTTAAAGCTAAACTTTCAGATCTTTCATGTTTAACTGGATAAGGAACTTGGTAGGTTGCACCACCAACTCTTCTTGATCTAACTTCGTTTTTAGGCATTACATTTTTGATAGCTTGTTCGAAAATTCTTAATGATTCTTTTTTGTCTTCATTAATTTTATCTAATGAAGAGTATATAATTTTTTCAGCGAGAGACTTCTTACCGTGTAACATTAAGATGTTAATTAATTTAGATACAGATTTTGATTTGAAAACTATATCTGGATTTACTTGTCTTTTTTTAATGGCTCCTGATCTCATAGATTATTTCTTAGCAACTTCTTTCTTAGTACCGTAAACTGATCTAGAAGTTTTTCTATTTTTAACTCCTTGCAAGTCGAAAGTACCTCTAACAATTGTGTATTTAATACCTGGCAAATCTTTAACTTTTCCACCTCTAATCATTACAACAGAGTGTTCTTGTAAGTTGTGTCCTTCTCCTGGAATGTAAGCAGTAAGCTCTTTTCCATTTGAAAGTCTAACTCTAGCAACTTTTCTCAAAGCAGAGTTCGGTTTCTTCGGAGTTTGAGTTTTAACCTGTAAACAAACACCTCTTTTGAAAGGAGATTCTAATTTCTTAGATACTTTCTTTTTTGAGTTAAAAATCACACCAAGAGCCGGAGCTTTTGACTTAAGTTTCTTTGATTTTCTTTTTGTTTTCAACAACTGGTTAAATGTTGGCATATTATATCTTTTTTACGTAATCACCTACTGGGATTAATCTTCCAATAATTACATTCTCCTTCAATCCGATTAGCGAGTCAACTTTACCAGAAGCAGCAGCATCGGTCAATACTAACGATGTTTGCTCAAAGGACGCTGCGGATAAGAATGAATCTGACCCGATAGCAGCTCTCTTGATTCCAAGTAAAATAACGTTTCCAATTGCAGGTCTTCCTCCTGAAGCGATGGTTTTTTCATTCTCTTCATAAAATCCTGCTCTAGTTACAGTCTCACCAACCATGAATGTTGTGTCTCCTGAATCCTCAACTCTTACGTGGTTAAACATTTGTTTTACGATAACTTCAACGTATTTGTCATTTAATGCTACACCTTGAGATGAATACATCTTAACAACGTCATCAACGATATATTTCTTAGTTCCAGAAACACCAACTAATTTTTGTAGTTCAGTCAGATCTTTGTGTCCGTCAGTTAACTTATCGCCTTTTACAACTTCTTGACCATCTTCAACGATAATCTTCATTGCTGTATCGACAATATACTCAGCTTCTTCTTCTTCAGTTTTGTTTTTAGGTAGAAGTATGATCTTTCTATCATCTCCGGTTTCAATAATCTTTACTTTACCGTCGATTTCAGCAAGTGTAGCTTGAGCTTTTGGAACTCTTGCTTCGAATATTTCTTCAACTCTCTCAAGTCCAACAGTGATGTCAGCTCCTCCGGCAACTCCTCCTCCCCAGAATGTTCTCATTGTTAACTGAGTTCCTGGTTCTCCGATAGCTTGTGCAGAAGCAACACCAATTGGTGTACCAATCTTTACCATTTCCTTAGTCATTAAGTCTAATCCGAAACATTTTTGACAGATTCCTCTGTTTGTTTGACAGAACAGTGGGGATCTAATTGTTATATCTTTAATTCCAAGAGATTTAATTTCTACAATAATTTCAGAAGTTAACATTGTTCCTGCTTTAACAAGAACCTTGTTTCCGTCTTTTACATCTTTAGAAACAAATCTTCCTTCCATTCTTGATTCGAAATCAAGAGAGAATCCTTTATCAGTTACCTCAATTGTAAATCCATCAGTAGTCCCACAATCTTCTTGTCTTACGATTACATCTTGTGCAACGTCAACTAATCTTCTAGTTAGATAACCAGAGTCAGCAGTCTTAAGAGCTCTATCTGAAAGACCTTTTCTAGCTGATTTAGAGCTTAAGAAATATTCAAAACCAGAAAGTCCAGAAATATAGTTTCCTAAGATAGGGAAGTCAACAGTCTTACCTGAAGTATCGACAATCTGACCTTTCATTCCAGCAATCTGAGTAATTGAGTCTTTTGTAGCCTTTGAAGAACCAGATTCAATCAACTCTTTAACAGGGTTGGTAGCAGATAAGCTGTTCCATAAATCACTTTGGATTTTAGCGAAAACTTCTTTCCATATATCATTTGCTCTTTGAGTAACATTTTGTTGTGTAGCTAAACCTCTTTTTAGAGCTCTATTTAGCTCTTCAATTTTGGTCTTAGCTTCAGATATAACAGTATCAAGTGATTCTGGAGAAACAATGTCTCTTGCAGAAGCTGATTGACCGGAACTTGTTCCGTATTTCAACCCGATATTCTTTAAGTCGTCGATAAATTGACCAAGTCTTTCATTTCCAACAATCTTGAACGCATCAAGAATTGATTTGTTGATAGCTTTTTTGTCAAATGCTTTGTTTTCAAATACATCTGAAGGGATAACATCATTAAAGATGATTCTTCCTACGGTTGTTCTAATAATTTCACCATTGTGTCTAACTCTAATTGGTTGGTGTAAGTCAATTTCAGAGGTTGAATCTAAAATGTATCTGGCTTCATCAAAGTTTGAGAATACTTTTGGATACTCAGTCATTGATTCATCCATCTTAGTTAAGTAGAAACATCCCCAGATCATTTCTTTAGCAGGGTTAGCAACAGGGGTACCGTCTGAAGGTTTCAATAAGTTATTTGTTGAGATCATTAAGTTTTTAGCTTCATCAATAGCTTTTTCTGATAGAGGAACGTGAACAGACATTGTGTCTCCGTCAAAGTCAGCGTTATAACCTGAAGCCACACATAAGTGTAATCTAATAGCATTTCCGTCGATTAATTTCGGATAGAATGCTTGAATACCAAGTCTCCAAAGTGTAGGTGCTCTATTTAAAAGAACTGGATGGCCTTTTACAACCTCTTCTAATACGTCGTAAACTTCACCAACTCTTGATTCAAGAACAAGTTTAGCAGCTCTTTCGTTTGGAATACCTCTAACCATAAGCTCTCTTAGAACCATTGGTTTGAATAACTCAAGGGCCATTTCTCTAGGAATTCCACATTCATTAATATTTAAATCAGGACCGTTAACAATAACAGATCTACCTGAGTAGTCTACTCTCTTACCTAAAAGGTTTCCTCTAAATCTTCCAGATTTACCTTTTAATAAATCAGCAAGGGATTTCAATTGTTTTTTTGCAGCTTGAGGGCCTCTAGCTGATTTTGAGCTTACTCTTTGCTTTGATGAGTCAAATAAAGCATCGACAGCTTCTTGAAGCATTCTCTTTTCATTTCTTAAAATAATCTCAGGGGCTCCAAGATCCATAAGTCTCTTCAATCTGTTGTTTCTGTTAATAACTCTTCTATATAAATCGTTTAAGTCAGATGAGAAAGCTCTACCACCATCAAAAGGAACGATTGGTCTTAAGTCACAAGGGATTACTGGAATAACATCCATAATCATTCTGTCGGGATTAATGCTTGATCTTCTAAAACCTTCTACAACTTTTAATCTCTTTAGAATTTTGATAGCTTTAGCTTCTTTAGCATTCTCAAGCTCATCTTTTAACTCAAGAGCAATTTTATTTAAGTCTAAGTTTTTCAGAATCTGTTGAATTCCTTCAGCACCAATACTTAATTTAGCGAATATTGGTAAGTAGGAAATCAAAACTGTATATTCTGTATCAGGGATAATTGTATGAACATCGATGCTCTCAATCTTCTTAATAAACATTTTGTATTGAGATTCAACATCAGCTTGTTTATCAGCGTAATTGTTTTTAATTTTTTGTATTTGACCTTGTAATTTATTTAAGGCTTCTTCAGCTGAAAGGCCTTTTTTAGCTCTTAATTGAGCACCTTTTGTAGCTTCTAAATCAGCGATCTTTAATTCCATTTCTCTTACTAATAGTTCTTTTTCAACCATTAAGTCTTTTTCAACATTAGTGATTGCAGATGCTTTTTTAGAGTTCTCAACTTCAGTTACGATGAATGATGAGAAGTAGATAACAGATTCAAGATTTCTTGGAGATAAGTCTAACAAAGTAGCTAGTTTTGAAGGGTTTGCTTTAAAGAACCAAACGTGTGCAACAGGAGTAGCAAGTTTAATGTGGCCCATTCTTTCTCTTCTAACTTTTGAGGTAGTTACTTCAACACCACATTTATCACAAATTACACCTTTGTATCTAATTCTTTTATATTTTCCACAAGCACATTCGTATGATTTATGTGGTCCGAAAATCCTTTCATCGAATAAACCGAATCTTTCAGGTTTGAAAGTTCTATAGTTAATAGTTTCTGGTTTTGTAATCTCACCATAAGACCAACTTAGAATATCGTCAGTTGACGCAATATAAATTTTTAAAGCTTCAAATTTTTTAAGATCCTGTATATTTTTCATTATTCGATTTCCTCCATTTTTTCCAAATTAACATCATTTTTATCAGCAACTTCTGACATACCTTCATTCATATTATCTATTGCGTCTTCATCAGCCAATGTGTTTTCATCTTCAACAAGAGGTGTCTCCGGAGTAACAACATCTTCTACTTCTTGTCTTATAGCTTCTAAAGGATCAATTCCTAGACCTAGACCGTTTAACTCTCTTACAAGAAGTTTGAATGATTCAGGAACTGTAGGTTCAGGGATTGGTTGACCTTCAAGAATTGCTCTGTATGCTTTATCTCTTCCAATCATATCGTCTGATTTGATTGTCAACATTTCCTGTAGTAAGTTTGCAGCTGAGTACGCTTGTAATGCCCAAACTTCCATTTCTCCAAGTCTTTGACCACCCATATTTTGTTTACCTTGTTGAGGTTGTTGGTGAATCAAGTTATAAGGTCCAACGGATCTTGCATGAATCTTATCATCCGACATGTGGTGAAGTTTTAATATATAAGTTTCTCCGACTGTAATTGGTCTGTCAAAAAACTCACCAGTTCTACCATCAACCAATTTAACTTTACCGTTAGCTGGTATATTTGCAGCTTTAAGTTCTTTAGCAATGATATCGTTATCAATCTCTTTAAGAACAGGAACTGTATACATCTTACCTAGTTTTCTTCCTGCAAGCCCTAACGGAGCTTCAAAAGTTTGACCTAAGTTCATTCTCTTAAGAACAGATTCAGCTGAGAAGATAATATCAATTGAAGTACCATCTTCCATGTGTGGCATATCAATTTCAGGAACGATGGCTGAGATAACACCTTTGTTACCGTGTCTACCAGCTAGTTTATCCCCGATTTCGATTTTCTTTTGTTGTGCAATGAAAACTTGAATTCTTTCAATAACACCATTCTTATTAAAGCTTGAGTCTTTTCTAGTTAGCCTTCTAACTTCAATTACAGTTCCTTTTTCTCCGTTATCCATTGATAGGGAAGTGTTTCTAACATCTTTAGCTTTTTCTCCGAAGATTGCTCTTAGAAGTCTTTCTTCGGCTGATAAATCTCCTTCACCTTTAGGTGCAACTTTACCAACTAGTATGTCGCCAGGGAAAACTTCTGATCCAACAGCAACGATACCGTTCTTGTCTAAATGTCTTAGTGATTCCTCTGAAACGTTAGGGATATCTCTTGTGATTTCTTCATTTCCAAGCTTTGTTTCAAGTAAATCACATTCTTTAATTTCAATTTTAATAGAGGTTAAAATATCTTCTTTAACAAGTCTGTCAGAAATTACGATTCCGTCTTCGAATTCGTAACCACTCCAAACCATATAAGCAGCTCTTACGTTTGCTCCAATTGCTAACTCACCGTTAGAAATAGAAGGTCCTTCGAAAAGGATTTCTCCAGCTTTAACTTTTTGACCTGAAAGAACTTTAACCTTTTGGTTATAGTTTGTATTTTGGTTTGATTTTCTAAATTTAGTTGGGGAGTAAGTTGTTAACTCTTTATCACCTACATATTTAACAACAACTTTAGTTGAATCTGCGTATTCAACAACACCATCTTTATCAGCTAGTTGAATCCATTCAGAGTTCTTAGCAATATCTTCTTCAATACCTGTTCCTACTAAAGGAGCGTCAGCTTTAATCAAAGGAACAGCTTGGTTCAATTGAGAAGAAGCCATCAAAGTTCTAGTTACATCATCAGATTGAATAAAAGGAATAAGTCCTGCTGTGATACCAATAACCTGAGCTGAGTCAACGTCAATGAAATCAGCTTGCGCAGGATCTCCTAATATGAATTGACCTTTCTTTCTTAGAGGAACTTGGCTTTCGATAATAAATCCTTTTTCGTTGATTTCAGCACCATAGCCCACAATGTAGGAATTATCTTCATCATAAGCGGCTAGGTAAACAACTTCATCGGTTACTTTTACTTTGTCACCAGATTTATCAAGCTTGAAATAAGGAGTTTCAATAAACCCGAATTCGTTAATTCTTGCGTAAATCGAAAGGAATGTTGTAAGACCGATACTTGCACCTTCTGGTGTTCTAACAGCACAGATTTTTCCATATTGTGAATAGTGAACGTCTCTAACTGCAAGTCCTGCTCTTTCTTTTGTTAAGCCTGCTGCATTCATTCTTCTCAAGTAATCAAGTCTTGTTAGTGGGTTAAATTGCTCGTGTAGAGCAGTAGATCTTCCAGTATTAAAGAAAGATTGGATTTTTGAAGAAACGGGCTTTGTAGAAATCAAAGCAGAAGGTTCAGGAAATGAATCTCTTTGTTGTAATGAAATCTTTTCTAAGATATTTGCTTTTAATTGCAAGTAACCTCTTCTAACTTCAATTTGTAATAACTCACCGACTGATTTTAGTCTTCTATTTCCTAAGTGATCGATATCATCAGCATCGCCTAGACCGTTGTTAATTTTGATAATGTATTTAATGATTTCTACTAAATCTTCTTTAGTGATTAATCTGTGAATATCATCGTTTGGTGTATCTAAACCAAATTTTTGGTTGATTTTAAATCTTCCAACTTTTCCAAGTGAATATCTATTTGGATCAAAAAATAATTGTTCAATTTGTCTTTGAGCATCATCTAAAATTAGAGGTTCTCCTGGTTTCATTTTTCTGAATATCTCAATTGCTGCTTCTTCTTTTGATGAAGAAGGGTCTTTAACAATTGTAGATTCAATGTATGAAACTTCAGGGTTTATATCAACATCTTTGAATAACTCTCTGATTTGGTCATCGGATTCAATTCCGAAAACTCTAAGAAGTGTTGTAGCTGTGAATTTTCTTTTCTTATCAATTTTTACAGAAAGAACACCAGTTCTTGAAGTTTCAATTTCGACCCATGATCCAATTTTAGGTTGAATTTTAACTCCTCCTAAAATTTGTCTTGTCATTGGTGAAATTTCAGCTGTAAAGTAAGCACCTTCAGCTCTTACAAGTTGGTGTTGTACGATCTTTTCTGTTCCGTTAATAATGAAAGTTCCAGTATCAGTCATCAAAGGAATATCGCCCATATAGATATTTTGAACTTTTTCAATTCTTCTAACTGAGTCCTTTAAAGTAGCTGTTAAATACCAAGGAGCTTCGTATGATTTTCCTTTTCTGATAGCTTCTTCAAGAGAAACAACTGGTTTCTCTAATGTTGGGTTTGAAAATGTTAACTCCCAGCCTCTACCACTTTCGTCAATAATAGTACCGAATTCTTTTAATAATTCATTAAATCCTTCTTTAATTAGGCTGTTATATGACTCTTTTTGTGAGCTGGATAAGTTTGGTAATGGAAACTTCTTTGTATTTTTTGCTAAGTTATATCTCATTAAGTGGTTTTTTTATTTATAAATCAAGAAACGAATACGCACATAATAATACAATAAATACCCCATGTCAACATATTTATCTTTTATATTATTTTCTTTGTGCCTGTAATAGTTAGTATAGCTTAACTTTTTCAAAAGGCCACATTCTAGCGACTACTTTCCCTTGAATTCTGTCTTCTGAAATTATTCCAAAATACCTTGAATCTGAAGAATTATCCCTGTTATCACCTAAAACAACAAATTGATTTTCCTTGAGAATATAGATCCTGCCTTCACTTAAAGATTTTCCTCCATTTGTACAAACCTCCGGAGAAAGGTATATTTCCTCATTTAAGAGAAACTTAGTATCATCTCTGGATATCAGTATTTTGCAATTAATTATCTTTATAGTATCTCCTGGAATCCCTATGATCCTTTTAACGTAGTCTATATAATCATTCTCAGGAGGGTGTAAAACTACAATATCCCCTCTGTTATAGCCCTCAAACAATTGTGTTAGCTTTTCAACCAGTAACCTATCACCAGTTTCTAAATTTGGCGACATTGAAGACCCTGAAACCTCAACAGGGAAAGCAACTAACACATAGACAGTCATCAAGACTATAAAGGATGTTAGAAGTGTTTCAACACTCTCTAAAATTGAATTTTTTAAATTCCTTAAAAACATAGTTGTATTTTATCTCTCTTTCTCTGATTTAACAAAAATGTAAGTTCCGATGATTATGAAAGCAAAAAACATAACAGTCATTACAATCAAATTTGTTAGGGGACTATAAATTACTACCTCGCTATATTCAGGCTTTCCATAAAAATAAATACCTCTAACAAAGTCCACGGCATAAAATAATGGGGTGATTCTTGATAACACTGTTAGATAATCGGGAAGATTCTTCATTGGAGTAAAAACTCCTGAAAGAAAAAATTGAGGAAATATGAAAAACGGGAAAACCTGGTCAATACTTCTTTTGTCCATAAAGTTAGCCATAATCAGAACACCAAAAGCCCCTCCAAAAAAACAAATTAAAAATAGGATTGGAAGTAGAAGTAGAAGTTTGTTTAAATCTAACGGAATATTTAGAATATAACCGATTGCAAGTAAACCTAAAATCTGAGTATAAGAAACAATACTTTCTCCTAGAATTTTTCCAAAGATAATCGCGTATCTAGAAATAGGAGCTACAAAAAAAGACTGGGAGAAGTCGTTCTGCCTATCTTCAATTAACCAGGCAATGCCTGAAGCTGTTGATGAAAACATATTTTGAACCATAACGCCTAAATAAACAAAAACAAGAAAGTTAAAGCCTACAGTTTGCGATAAATTTGCATCCAGACTAGAGCCTAATATTGCTATAGAGGCGATTGGAAATATCAAACCACTAAATAACCTTCTTTTATCCCTAAAGAGCTTTAAAACATCTCTATACGCGATTATAAAGATAGCATTAAAGGTTCTCATGTTTGGCATCCCCTATAATTTTTAAGTACACCTGCTCTAAGGTTGGGTTATGAACTTGAATCAGTGAGAGTTTTGATTTTAACTTTTGAAATAGAGTTTGAAGGTCTTTTTCCTTAATATAAA
>Ga0247833_1006232_pt1 | contig 13414 bp, 7 predicted proteins | sample LaCruzMarch2015__7_FD_187117 | JGI IMG/M metagenome (GOLD analysis project Ga0247833, IMG submission 187117) | Freshwater microbial communities from meromictic Lake La Cruz, Castile-La Mancha, Spain - LaCruzMarch2015_8m | ecosystem: Environmental > Aquatic > Freshwater > Lake | place: Spain...
GGCTGGTCGCCGCGCTCGAGCGCTTCTCGATCCTCACCCTGACGAGCCGTGAGGCCGCCGCCTACGAGGCCAGCGCCTGGGCAGACGTGGCCGGAAGTCCCGCGGCCCGCGACGTGACCATCGGCCGGCTCGACCGGCTGCAGCTGCGGCCAAACGTGATGGCCGAGCCGTCTCCCACGCTCCGTCGCGACCTGGTGATCGACGAGGAGATCCACGAGCCGCACCGGGTGCATGTCGGCACCGGCCCGCGCGGTCGGGCAGCCGTCCGCGTCATTCACGGCGGGGCAGGGTCCAAGCAGGACGACATCGACGACGACACCGAGAGCTTCCTGCGGCATGTCGACACCGTCGTCGAGGCGGAGGTGTCTCGGCCCACCGGCCTGCCGCTTTTGCTGGTGGCTGCGGCGCCGTTGGCCGCGATGTTCCGCAAACTGTCGAGCAATCCGCTCCTGCTCGAGGAGCACGTGCCCCGGGATCCACACCTGATGTCGGCCGCGCACCTTGCCGCGGTCGTCGCACCGGTGTTCGCTGCCGCCCATGCCCGCCGGATCGCCCGGGAGCTCGCCGCATTCCGGCAGGCTCTGCACCATGGGCTCGTCGTCGCGGACTTACCCGCGATCGGCACGGCCGCCGTGGCCGGCCGGATCGCCACGCTGCTGCTCGAAAGCGACCGGTTCGTGCCGGGCACGTTCGACGAGGCCACCGGCTTGATCATCTGCCAGGGCAAGCCACCGGGCGACCTGTCCCGCACCGGTGACCTCCCGGCCGCGACCACCCCGGATGTGCTCGGGCTCGTGGCCGGGGCAGTCCTGCTGCACGGAGGTGGCATCGTGTCGCTGGCCCGCACGGCGATGCCCGTGCCGGGCCCGGCGGCAGCGATTCTTCGTTCCTGAGCCGGCCACCTCGCTGCGTGGCGTTCACCGCTGGGCTTCGGGCTGTTCCCGCGGCCGCGGCCCAGGCACAATCGGGGCTTTGCCGCCCGGTGCCACCGATGCCCGCCCCGCCCGACGACCCGTTGTTTGCCACCGCTCCGGACCGCAGCGGCACCGGCAGCGAGAAATGGGAGCGCTGGGCCGGCCGCGACGTGATCCCGACCTGGGTGGCCGACATGGATTTCACGGTGCCCGACGTCGTGCTCGACGTGCTTCGGACGCGGGTCGAGCACGGCGTCTTCGGCTACACCGACATGCCGCCGGGCTTCGCCCCCGCGCTCGCGGAGCACCTCGAGCGGCGGCACGGCTGGGCGATCGATCCGGAATGGGTGACCAGTACGCCGGGCGTCGTCAACGCCCTGGCAATCACCGCCCGGCTCCTGGCCAAGCCCGGCGCCGGGATCATGACGTTGACGCCGGTCTATCCGCCGTTTCTCTCGCTCCCAGGCCTCGCCGGCCGCGAGTGCATCCGGGTGCCGCTGGCCCCAGCGTCGACCGCCTGGACGATCGACTGGGACCGGCTCGAGGCGGCCGTCACGCCCACGACCAGACTCTTCTGGCTCTGCCATCCCCACAATCCCACCGGCACGGTGTTTCGCGAACCGGACCTGCTGCAGATCGCCGAGTTTGCCGCCCGGCACTCGCTCACCGTGATCAGCGACGAAATCTGGTCGGATCTGCTTTTGGATGAGGACCACGGCGGCCCGCGGCACATCCCCTTCGCGAGCCTCGACCACGAGCAGGCCCGCACCGCGATCACGCTCATGGCCCCCTCCAAGACTTGGAACCTCGCAGGGCTCGGCTGCGCCGCCGCAATCACCTGCGACCGCGCGCTGTTGAAGAACTGGCGGCCGGCGGGCGGGGGGCTCGTGCCGATGATCAACCCGCTCGGCTACGCGGCGGCCGAGGCGGCATGGCGGCATGGCGACGCCTGGCGGCGGCGGCTGATCGAGGTTCTGCGACACCATCGCAGGCTCGTCCTCGAAACCGTCGCCACCATCCCCGGACTTTCCTGCACGATTCCCGAGGCCACCTACCTCGCCTGGATCGACTGCCGCCAGACGGGCGTCGCCGATCCGCAGGCCGACTGCGAGGCCGCGGGGCTCGGCCCTTCCGATGGCAAGGATTTCGGGTTCCCTGGTTTCATCCGCCTCAACACCGCCTGCCCCACCGACCGGCTCCAGGAAATCCTGCGGCGGCTCCGACGGGCGTTTGAGGGCACGAGCGCATCCGCTTGAGGTGGAGCACCGGCTCGGGGGGCGGCACAAGTCTCCTTGCTCCGGCCGCGGCGGCCTCCGCTGCGGGAAGCGTGCCGATCCCCTGCGCCTCGTCTGTCCAGATGCCCGCCTCGAGATGCCCTTTGTCGGCGCTTCACGGATCTCGAATGCGACGCTCGTTTGACCCGCTCTCCTTCCGCCCGCCCCCCTGCCGCCGCCCGGGCACGGCCGCGGGACCATACGGCTCGACGGGCTTTGGATTTGGGCTCGGCATCGCGGCGGCCACCCGCTCGCGCCAGGCGACCAACCGGCCGCGGAGCGCCTCGGCCCGTTCCGGCCGCTCGCCCGCCAGATTCCGCCGCTCGCCGGGGTCGCTCGCCAGATCGAACAACTCGAGCCGACCGTCTTCGAAGTGCACGACGAGTTTTTCCATGCCAGGCCTGGGGCCGTCACCGGCGACGACCGCCGCCGCCGGGCGGCTGCCCTGGTTGGAGTAGTGCGGGTAGTGCCAAACGAGGTCGCGGTCTGCGAGCGGCCCCGACTGAGCGAGCAGTGGTCGCAGGCTCTCGCCGTCGAGCAGATGCCCCGCGGGCGGCTGGCTGCCGGCGGCATCGAGGAGCGTGGCGGCGACGTCGAGCGTGGTCACCGGCACCTCCACGCTGGAATCCGGCTCGACCACGCCCGGCCAGCGGACCATGAGCGGCACCCGGATGCCCCCCTCATACACAAAGCCCTTCCCGGCCCGCAGCGGCTGGTTCGAAGTGGCCGCGCCCTCGGCCGTGGCCAGGCCGCCGTTGTCGCTTGTGAAGACGACGAGCGTCTCGCCCGTCTGCCCCGCCCGTTCGACCGCCGCAAGCACGCCGGCCACGGTCTCGTCCATTTCGCGGATCATGCCCGCATAGACCGGGTGATCCTGCACGCCCTTGGTGAAGGGATCACCGGGCGGGGCCGCCGGCACATCGAACCGCGGGCCCACGCCCACCGCCCGCCGCCCCTCCTCGGCGGCGAGCTCAGGCCGCGTGATCAAAGGAACATGCACCGAGTGCATCGGCACATAACAAAACCACGGCTTCCCGGCCGCCGCCGCGGCGGTGATGAAGGCGGCCGCTTGGCCGGTGATCGCCCGGGCGTGCATCGGATCGTCGAGCGGGCCGCTGCCGGGCCCCACGGCGGTCGAGCCGGTCACGTCGAAGCCATGCTGGGCGATGTCCTGCGGGGGCCCCAAGTGCCACTTGCCGAACACGCCGGTCGTGTAGCCAGCCGTCTGAAGCAGCTCCGGCACCGTCAGCTCGGCTGCCGGCAGGGCCTGGAGATGGTCGGCGCCCACCAGCAGGCCGCGGCGGTCGCCGCCGATGAAGTTGGTGATCCGCAGGCGGGCCGGGTGGCGGCCGGTGACCAGCGCCGCCCGGGTCGGTGAACAGACCGGGCCAGCGGCGTAACCGCGCGTAAACGTCATGCCGGCGGCGGCGAGCCGGTCGATCGCCGGCGTCCGGTAGAAGCTGCTGCCAGTGCAGCCGAGGTCGCGGGCCCCGAGGTCGTCGGCCAGAAACACAAGCAGGTTGGGCCTGGGGCGAACCGCAGCGGCTGGAGGCTTGGCCGCAGCTTCAGCCGGGGCGGCCCGCGGCTCGGGCTTCCACCACGCGTCAAGGCTCGCCTGGAGTTCCAAAACGACGCCCGCCCGCCCGCCGGCGAGGTTCGCGGTCTCCCCTGGGTCGGCCGCCACGTCGAACAGCTCAACCTCGCCCTGCTCGTAGCGGGCCTGATCCGCAGGGGCCAGATTGCGGCCCTCCCACTCCGGAAACCCAGCGCCGCCCCGCGCCGAGGCCGGCTCGACGAGCTTCCAGAGGTGGTCGCCGTCACGGCGAACCGTCCACCGCCACATCAGGCTGCTCGCCGGGTCATCGAGGTCGAGAAGCGTATGGGTGTAGCACTCGCCGAACAGCTGGGTGCGGGCCGCGACGGCCGCCTCATCGAGCAGGTTCACGCCCGGCAGCCCCGCCGGCGCCGGCACGCCGCAGGCGGCGAGCACCGTCGGCATCAGGTCGAGGGAGCTGGCGAGGGCCGTGCTGGAGCGCGGCCTGATCGTGCCGGGGCGGCGGAGCATGATCGGCGTCCGCAGGCCGCCGTCATAGGGCGAGAGTTTGGAGCGGGGGGCGAATCGCGGCGCATCGGGCCGCTGAATCCAGCCGTTGTCGGTCACGTACACGACGAGCGTGTCGGCCGAGAGTTTTTCGGCGTCGAGGAAGTCGAGCAGTTCCCCGACGGTCCTGTCGAACCGCTCGACGTTGCCCCAGTAGCGGGCCACGTGCACGCTGTCGGTCTTGGAGGAGTAGTGTTCCACGAGTTCCGGCGGCGGATCGTGGGGATCGTGGGGCAGCATCGGGGCGTACCAGACCAAGAACGGCCGGCCCGCGCCGCGGCACCGCTTCACGAAGTCCTCGATCGGCTCCATCGTCTTTCGGCCGATCGAGAGCCCTTCGTCGCCATGCCGCTGCCCCTTGGTCATCCCCTCGTCGAAGCCACCCCGCCGAAAGTCGCCCTGCCACCACTTGCCCGTCTGCAGGCTCGTGTAGCCGTGCGCGCCGAGGAGCTTGGGCAGCGTCGGCCAGGCCTCGAGGTGGCGGTTCATCCGTTCGCGGCCGGCTTCGAAGGCGGCCCTGCCCGCCGGCGAGCCACGGGGTGCCTCGCGCGTGTCGGGGGGATCGTTGCCGACGATCCGATGCTCGTGCGGATAGCGGCCGGTGACCAGCGACGCCAGGCTCGGGCAGCAGAGGCTCGAAGGCACATAGCCGCGAGGAAACACCAGGCTCTCACGGGCGAGCCGGTCGAGCGCCGGTGTGCGGAGCTGCTCGTGGCCCATGAAGCCGTAGTCGGCCCAGTGCTGGTCGTCGGAGAGGATCAAGACGACGTTGGGGGGGCCGGCGGGGGCCGGGGCAACCAGCGCCGTCGCGATCCAGCATGTCCCGCAGGCGACCACGAAGCGGTGAGACAGCGACATGGCGATTGGCCACTCCCACATGCGGCCGGCTGGCGACGGCTTGCGACCGAACACTCCGGAAGGAGAAGATTGTGCCACATCGAAATCATGATTCCCAGCGCCGGCCTCAGATTCCCAAGGAGATCCATCATGCACCTGGTTGACGGCACGCGGTCGTGGCTGCCGCTGCTCGCGCTCGCGGCTTGGCTGGGGCTCGAGGCCGGCTCCGGCGAGTGCCGTGGGGCCGGGGTCGGTGGGCCAGGGCCGCCCAACGTGATCGTGATCTTGGTTGACGACATGGGCTGGCGGGATCTCGCCTGCCAGGGCAGCGGCTTCTACGAGACGCCGCACATCGACCGGCTGGCTGCCGCCGGGATGCGGTTCACGCAGGGCTACTCAGCCTGCACCGTCTGTTCCCCGTCCCGGGCCGCGCTCATGACCGGCCAGTATCCGGCCCGGCTCCACCTCACCGACTGGATCGCCGGCCACCAGCGGCCCCACGCCCAGCTCCTGCCCCCCGACTGGACCAAGCACCTGCCGCTCGAGACCGTGACGGTCGCCGAGCGGCTCAAGGCGGCCGGCTACGCCACGGCGAGCATCGGCAAGTGGCACCTCGGCGGCCCGGCGTTTCACCCCGAGCACCAGGGCTTCGATGAAAACAAGGGGGGCTCCGACCGCGGTCAGCCGCCGAGCTACTTTTCGCCCTACAAGATCCCCACGCTCGCCGACGGCCCCGCCGGCGAATACCTCACCGACCGTGAGGCGGCCGAGGCCGTGCGGTTCATCACGGCGCACAAAGACGGCCCCTTCTTCCTCTATCTGCCCCACTACTGCGTGCACACGCCGATCCAGGCCAAGCCCGAGGTGACGGCCACGTACAAGGGCAAGGCGGCGCCGGCGCAGCAGCCGAAGAACGACGCCTACGCGGCGATGGTCGAGAGCGTGGACGACGCGCTCGGAAGGATCGTGGCCACGCTCGACGAACTCGGCATCCGTGACCAGACGGTGATCTTCTTCACGAGCGACAACGGCGGCCTGGCAGGCGTGACCGACAACCGGCCGCTGCGGGCCGGCAAGGGCTCGGCCTACGAGGGGGGCGTGCGGGTGCCGTTCATCGTGAGCTGGCCGGGCCTCACGAAGCCCGGGAGCACCAGTGACGTGCCGGTGATCACGCCCGACATTCCGGCCACGATCCTGGCCCTCACGGGCGTGGGGCCCGACCCCGCGCAGCCGCTCGACGGCCGCGACCTCACGGCCGTGCTCGCCGGCGGCAGGCTCGACCGGGCTGCCATTTATTGGCACTACCCTCACTACCACCCCGGCGGCGCCACGCCTTACTCGGCGATCCGCGCGGGCTCCTGGCGGCTCGTGCACTTTTACGAGGACGGCCGCGACGAGCTCTACGACTTGGCGGCCGACGAGGCGGAGACCACGGACCTCGCCACCCGCGAACCCGCCCAGGCCAAGGCCCTGCGGGAGAAGCTCGACGCCTGGCTCACCGAGGTGGGCGCGCAGATGCCCCGTCCCAACCCCGACCACGACCCCGCGCAGGACGGCAAGCCGAAGCGGAAGCGGTGAGGGCCGCATGGAGCGAGCGGAGGCCTGGAGGGCCGCAGCGAGCGTCCGGCGAGATGGCACGGGCAACCCCGAGCCCGCGCTGCCACGGCGGTTTGCAGCCCCGCCGGCGATCCGGTTGAATACCTTCGATCCCACCATTCCCGTCCCGCCCGGAGTCTTCCCGATGCCCAAGCAGACCGTCGCCGCCCTCGATCCCGCCGGCAAGGCCGTCCTCGTCCGCGTCGATTTCAACGTGCCGCAGGATGACGCGGGCGCGATCACCGACGACCGCCGGATCCGGATGGCCCTGCCCACTATTCAGTCGATCATCGACCGGGGCGGCAAGGCGGTCCTGATGTCGCACCTCGGCCGGCCGGCCGGCAAGGGTTTTGAAGCGGAGTTCTCGCTCGCGCCGGTGGCCAAGCGTCTCGGGGAGCTTTTGGGAAAGCCGGTCGCGCTCGCCGCCGACACCGGCGGGCCCGACTCCGCCGCCAAGGCCAAGGCCCTGCCGGCCGGCGGCGTGCTCGTGCTCGAGAACGTCCGCTTCAACAAGGGGGAGAAGAAGGGAGACGACGCGGCCTACGTCGCGGGCCTGGCCGGCCTGGCCGACGCCTACGTCAACGACGCCTTCGGCACCTGCCACCGCACCGAGGCGAGCATGTACGCGGTGCCCGTGGCCATGAAAAAGCAGGGCAAGCCAGCCCTGAGCGGGTTCCTGGTCGAGAAGGAGATCGCGTATTTGGCCGACGCGATTCACACGCCCCAGCGGCCCTTTGTGGCGATCCTCGGTGGCAAGAAGGTCTCGGACAAGATCGCGGTGATCGAGAACCTGCTCTCGATCTGCGACCACGTGCTGATCGGCGGGGCGATGGCCTACACGTTTTCGTTGGCCCAGGGGGGCCAGACGGGCAACAGCCTGGTCGAGGCCGACAAAGTGGAACTCGCGAAGACGTTGCTCGTGACGGGTAAAGGCAAACTCGTGTTGCCGGTCGACACGCACTGCGCCGATGACTTTTCGCACGCGGCTACCAAGCTGATCGTGCCGGCGGGCAAGATCCCGGACGGCTTCGAGGGGCTCGACATCGGCCCGGAGACGGCCCGCCGCTACGCCGAGATCATCCGCGCGGCCGGCACCGTGGTCTGGAACGGCCCGATGGGGGTGTTTGAAATGCCCCCCTTCGATGCGGGCACGAAAGCGGTGGCCGACGCGGTGGCTGACGCGACCGCCACCGGAGCCGTGACGATCATCGGCGGCGGCGACTCAGCGGCGGCCGTGGAGCAACTGGGCTACGCCGACAAGGTGAGCCATGTTTCGACCGGCGGCGGCGCGTCGCTCGAGATGCTCGAGGGCAAGGCCTTTGAGACAGTCGCGGTGCTCAACGACGCTTGAGTTCTCGCAGCCCGGCGGTGGTCACAACCCCGCGGTGTCGGTCGGAGCGGGGGTGGTCGCGGCGGCGGTCTCCCCCGCCTTGTCCGCCCGGCTCTTCGCCAGCCGCACTCCGGCCTGGCGGACATAGTCGCGGTCGTGGCCGCTCAGGTTCTCGACCGGCACGGCGATCCGGCGGCTGCGGGTCTCGAGCACGCAGCGGCCGTCGGCGCCGACCTCGATGAGCGTGGCCACCATGCTCGCGGTGCCGCTGGCGTCGATCCAGCGCCGCTCGGGCTCACTGCGGGCGACGGGGTCGGCCGCTGGTTCGGGGTCGGCCGCCGGTTCGGGGTCGGCCGCCGGTTCGGGGTCGGCCGCCGGTTCGGGGTCGGCCGCCGGAGCCGTCTCGTCGGCAGCAAAAGGATCGGCCGGATCGCTCTTCCCGTCGTCCGTGGTGGCCGCGGGCTTTTCGTCGCTCATCTCCGGCTCGGCGGCGTCGCTGGCTTCGTCATCGAATGGGCCCGGCGCTGGGTCGGCCGGGTCGGTAGCGGGCTTGGCTGGGGCCGCCTCGGACTGATCCGCCTCGGCGAACAGATCCCGCACGGTGGCGTCCGGCTGATCGGCCATTGCTTCGTCATCCCCAGCCGGGGCGTCATCCCCAGCCTGGTCAAGCTCCTCGAAAATGTTTTCCTCTTGCTCCTCTGTGGGAGCGGGCTTGGGCTCGGCGGCCGGTGCGGGCTCCAGCGGATCTGGCTCGACCGCGGGCGCAGGCTCCGGCACCGTCGGCTCGGCGACGTCCTCCTCCATGGGCGGCGCCACCGAGTTGTCGGCCTCCGGCCCAGACAGTTCGCCAGCCGGGGCATCGCCGCCTGGCACGACCGGCTCGGCCTGCTTCATCTCGGGATCGTCGCCCTCGATGACGGGAGGCTGTTCGGCAGCAGGCGCCGGATTAGTCGGCTCGGCCGCGGGCGCCGTTGTCTTGGGCTCCTCCGCGAGCACGCTGCGGTTGGCGGGCTGTTCTCCAAGCGGCGCTTCCGGCGCCGGTGGCACCTCCGGCGCGACCGGCTCGGAGAGTGGCTGTTCATTCGACGTCGTCTGCACGGCGCCGGCCTCGGTCGCCGGCCCGCGCGGCACCCGCTCGAGTTCTACCGGCTTCGAATCGGCCATGGCTTGCGGCGCGACCTGCTGTGTGGCCGGTGTCGGCTGCGACCCCGTGACGTGCGGCTGTGACTCGACCACGGTGCCGACAGAGTCACTACCGATCGCGATTGTGTCGACCGCACTCCCGCCCTCGTCGATCACCACGCCGGCGCCACAGCAGGCAGCGGCCGGGAGGCAGGGCGTTGACACGACCACGACCCCCGGGCCGCACGGGTCGCAGCACACAGGCCAGGTCGGGGCAGGACAGGCCGCCACCGCCACCGTCCGGCAGTGTCTGGCCTGGCGCGAACGCCAGCAGGCTTGCGCAGGACCGCCGAGCATCGAAACCGTGATCAGCCCGACGAGAAATGGACGCAGGCAGCGACGCACAGAGCACCTGATGAGAAGAGAGGAGCGAGCGACAAAGACCTCTGCGAAAGCATGGTTGACGCCCGGCCCCGAGTCAATCGGCCGGGGGCGATTGGCCCACCTTTCCAGCCCGGCTGGAGGGTCTGCAACGATTGCCGGGGCAGCACGGGCGACCGGGAGCGAGCGGCGGCGGGGGGCATCAACACCCCCGCCGCCGTGATCTCAGCTGCAGCCCATGCTGTTACCGCAGTTGTGACAGAGGTAGCAGTTGCCGTTGCGGACCGTGATCGAGCCGCAGTTGTCGCAGGCCGGGGCGTCGATCTGAAACTTCGCAAACTGGGTCTGCCTGTCATCGACCGAGGCGTGCGGATTATCCGCCATCCGGAATCCGGCCCGCTCCAGCACCGCAGCCGTGTCGGCGGCCGCAACCGTTGTTCGCGCGGTCGCCGGCTTCACCGCCGCAGCACCGTTGCCACCGGGATGCCGGCCACGCGCCGCCGTGGCCTCAGCCTTCGCCTTGGGCTTTCCCTGCCCATCGGCCAGCCCGCCTGCCTTCATGGCGGCGGGCTTGGGCTCACTCTCCGTGTCGCCGCTCCCTGCGGCGGCCTCCCCGCCGCCGTCGCCCGAAGGCCGGTTGGCCTCACGATAGCCGGGAATGAACTGCGTGCCCATCCAGCGGAAGAGATAATCGACCAGGCTCTTGGCGACCGGAATGTCGGCGTTCTTGGTGTAGCCCCAGGGCTCGAAGCGGGTGTGTGAAAACTTCTTGACATACACCTCCAGCGGCACGCCGTACTGCAGGCTCATCGAGACCGCCGTGCCGAAGGCATCCATCAGGCCGCCGATCGTGCTGCCTTCCTTGGCCATCGTGATGAACAGCTCTCCCGGTCGGCCGTCGTCATAGAGGCCGACCGTGATGTAGCCCTCGTGGCCCCCCACGCTGAACTTGTGGGTCACGCTCCGCCGGGTGTCGGGAAGCCGCTCCCGCCGCGGGGCCGCCGTGGCCGCCTTGGCCGCCGCCTTGTCGCTCTCGCTGCTCGTCGAAAGGGGCTGGCTCTCCTTCGAGCCGTCGCGATAGATGGCCAGGGCCTTGAGCCCCAGTCGCCAGCCCTCCTGATAGGCCCGGGCGACGTCGGCCGGGGTCGTCTCCCGCGGCATGTTCACGGTCTTGGAGATCGCACCCGAGAGGAAGGGCTGGGCCGCCGCCATCATCTTGACGTGCGCCTCCCAGGCGATGCTCCGCTCGCCGAGCCGGGGCTTGAAGGCACAGTCGAAGACCGACAAATGCTCGGCTTTGAGTCCCGGCGCGCCCTCGATCGTGTCTTTGTCGTTGATGAAGGCGAGGATCGCCTCGACCGCCGGCTCGTCGTAGCCGAGCGTCCGCAGGGCCAAGGGCACGGTCTGATTCACGATCTTGAGCATCCCGCCACCGGCCAGTTGCTTGTACTTCACCAGTGCGATGTCGGGCTCGATCCCGGTGGTGTCGCAGTCCATCAGGAAGGAGATCGTGCCGGTCGGGGCGAGCACGGTGGCCTGGGCGTTGCGATAGCCATGCGTCTGGCCGCCGGCGAGCACCTCGTCCCAGACTTTTCGCGCTGCTTCCTGCAGATACCTCGGGCAGGCCGGGTCGATCGTCTCGACTGCGTCGCGGTGCATCTGCATCACCTTGAGCATCGGCTCCCGGTTGGCCGCGAAGCCCTCGAAGGGGCCAACCGCCGCGGCGAGTTCGGCGCTGGTGCGGTTGGCAGCCCCGTGGAGGACTGCCGTCACAGCTCCGCACAGGCCTCTGCCGGCGGCGCTGTCGTAGGCCAGGCCGTCGGCCATCAGAAGGCTGCCGAGGTTTGAGTAGCCCAGGCCCAGCGGCCGGTAGAGGTGGCTGTTTTTGGCGATCCGCGCCGTCGGGTAGCTGGCGTGGTCGACCAGGATCTCCTGGGCCACGAAGAAGATCCGGCAGGCGACCGCGAACCGCTCGATGTCAAAAGTCCCGTCGGGCCGGCGAAACTTCATCAGGTTGATGCTCGACAGATTGCAGGCCGTGTCGTCCAAGAACATGTATTCGGAGCACGGATTGGAGGCATTGATCCGGCCCGAGTTGGGGCAGGTGTGCCAATGGTTGATGGTCGTGTCGTACTGCACGCCGGGGTCGCCGCACTGCCAGGCGCACTCAGCCATCCGGTCGAGCACCTCGCGGGCCTTGAAGCTCGGGCCGGCCTTCGAGGGATCGGTCACCCAGCGGGTGGTCCAGGTGTCGTCGCGATCCACCGCCTCCATAAACTCGTCACTCAAGCGGACCGAAAGATTGGCATTCTGAAACAGAATCGAGCTGTAGGCCTCACCGTTGAAGTTGGAGTCGTAGCCCCCCTTCTCGATCAGCACCCGAGCCTTCTTCTCCTCCTTACTCTTGCACTCGATGAACTCCATGATGTCGGGGTGGTGCACCTTGAGCGACTGCATCTTCGCGGCCCGCCGCGTCTTGCCGCCGCTCTTCACGACCGCCGCCACTTGGTCGTAGACCCGCATGAAGGAAAGCGGCCCCGAGGGCTTGCCGCCACCGGCGAGCTTCTCCCGCTGGCTGCGGATCGTGGAGAGATCAGTGCCGGTGCCCGAGCCAAACTTGAAGAGCATCGCCTCGCTGCGGGCGAGGTCCATGATGTCTTCCATGTTGTCGCGGACGCTCTGGATGAAGCAGGCGCTGCCCTGCGGATACTCGTAGGGATTGTCGGGCACCACGGCATCCCGCTTGGCCTCGTCCCAGCGCCAGTTGCAGGGAGCCCCCTTGACGCCGTACTCGTGGTGGAGCCCGACGTTAAACCAAACCGGCGAGTTGAAGGCGCCATGTTGGTGGACGCACAGCCAGGCCAGGTCGCGGTAGAAGTTCTCGCCGTCGGCCGCGGTCTTGAAGTAGCCGTCTTTGATGCCCCAGTCGGCGATTGTGCGGGCCACGCGGTGCACGAGCTGCCTGACGGAATGCTCCCGCTCGGGCGTGTGGATCTCGCCGTAGAAATATTTGCTGACCACGACGTTGGTGGCCAACTGGCTCCAGGCGGCCGGAATCTCGCAGGCCGGCTGCTCGAAGAGCACCTTGCCGTCTTCCCCCTTGATGGCCGCCGTGCGCAACTCCCATTCGGTGGTGTCGAACGGGCTGTCTACTCCAACCGGACAGAAGGTGGGACGGATTTCGAGGGCCGTGCGGCCCGTCGGCCGCTGGCCAGTGGCGGGGCTGGGAGCGGCGGCGGCGGAGAGCGTGGCGGAGTCGAAATCTGCCATGGGACGGGAAACTCCTGAGGGAAAACAGTCAAACTTCGTAGCCGCCCAAACACTCCAGAAAGTATACTTGCGTATAGTCCAGCCACAACCCAGCATCGGCCCGCACGCGGAGCCAGATGAGGAAATCAACCCGGGGAAAAGGCCTTGCGACCGGAAAATAGAGAAAGCAGGTCCATCTGCGTGCTATCGCAATATGTTGTGGTGGTCGATCCGCTGACCACTGCCGGTGGGCCGGGGCGTGAATGTAGCGTGAGGGTTGGATGAGTCAAGCGACTTTTTTTGACGGTCCCCGCGGCCGGGAAATCCTACGCAGCGGCCGCCTCGAGAGCCGCGCCAGCGACGCTGGCAGCAGCCACCCGCGCGAGGGGGATTCGGCCCTGGGGCTCGCCGCAGCCCGGTGGGCGGGCGACAATACCGGGCCCGGGGACGGCCAGCAGGAGTCTGGCGGATGCCGCTGGATCGGTTTTTTCCCGCCCCCAACCACGAGGTCGTGATGACGCCTGTGCCTCTGCCCCATCGCCCGCTCGACGGCCTGCGCATCCTGACGCTCGTGGATGATGCCTACGAGGATCTCGAGCTCTGGTACCCC
>Ga0247833_1006234_pt1 | contig 13412 bp, 15 predicted proteins | sample LaCruzMarch2015__7_FD_187117 | JGI IMG/M metagenome (GOLD analysis project Ga0247833, IMG submission 187117) | Freshwater microbial communities from meromictic Lake La Cruz, Castile-La Mancha, Spain - LaCruzMarch2015_8m | ecosystem: Environmental > Aquatic > Freshwater > Lake | place: Spain...
TCCTCCATTATTTTATCCAATATTCTGGATACTTCTCTTTGGAAACCTTCGTTATCAAAATCATTACAATACGTGTTATATTCCAATTCATACCAATCCCCAATGTTAGTTTTGGTATACCTACTAATCAATAAAGTTAAAAGTTCTTTTAAATCATAAGTAGGGCACCTTAATTGTTTATACCAATGGTATAGAATCCCAACATTAGTTTCATACTTACTTCCGTTATGTATTTCTTTTATTCCAAATCTAATATATGGATTTTTTGTTTCACCATTAATAATGTTTCTTACTTCTCTTTGTATGCATTCCTGGTCTCTACTACCATATTCATAAATTATATCATCAACCTCACCTGGGAATGACTGACTCAAAAATTTTCCGATTTCATTTTTTTCCGCACCAATTAATGAAGGATTTAAAAATCTTAAAATATTATTAAGTTTTTCCGTGTTAGATTCATCAAAATTATCCAGTAAATAACCTTCTTTAAAATCCTCCTCATATCTATAATAATCTATATCAAAATCATAATAATAGTTATTGAATCTTTTATATGTCCATATATCGTCAGTATCTTCTACACCCAGAGTATTTAGAAAATCATCTTCTTCTTCAAATTCAATAATAACCGTACTTGCCTTTATATTGTCTTTGTTTTGACTAATATAATTTACTAGTTTATCATCAGGATATATGGTTCTATTCCAGGACACATTTTCTCCTTTAACTAATTCGTCTATCAATTCATATAACTCACTATTTTCCTCCATATGAAATAAATATCAAATTATTTTGATTTGTGGAGTTTTGTTCATATATTTGTATTTATATAAACAAAGTTATTTGACATATGGGGGTGTTTTTGGATTTGACAGGTATTGGCTGAGGAATAAGGGCACGTAGGGACTGAATTAATCTCTTTAAGAACTGATTCACAAAAACAATCGGCGACGTATTATCGAAAATGGAAACTCTTGGTTTACTAAGAGGTTCTGAAGTTACTGTAGCTTAATTAGTTAACGGAAACGGGGGTCGGTGGACACATAACCTAGCAACAGAAGTCCTTTAAGGTGGAATACGACTGAACCCGAAATCGAGTCGTTTATTGGTTGTTAGTTTACGATAATGAAGAACAAACTAACCTTGTTTTCAATCAAGTTAAAAATTGAATATTTTGGGACATTAGAAAATGTCAACCTAAACGTGTAGTCCTTATCTGACAGGATATTATGGACCGGAGTTCGAGCCTCCGCACCTCCACACTGGATCTTTTGTACCTTCTAGTGATATTTATACATAAAACTATAGATATGTCTAGAAGGCAAAAGAAACATCATTACATATATAAAACAACTTGTAATGTAAATGGAAAATTTTATATTGGAATGCACTCAACCAAAAATCTTGATGACGGATATTTAGGTAGTGGAAAAAGATTATGGAATTCCATAAATTATCACGGAAAAGAAAATCACAAAAAAGAAATTATTGAGTTTTGTTTAAATAGGGAAGAACTTATACAAAAAGAAAGGGAAATTGTTAATATTAAATTAATAAACGATTACTTTTGTATGAATTTACAACCTGGTGGTGGGGGTGGGTTTATTAACAAAGAACATATGATGAAAGTTAGTAAAGCGGGAAACAAGGAATTTTTAGAAAAAATGCAAGATGATGAATACCGAAAAGAATTTTCAAAAAAATTAAGTGAATCCAATAAAAAACAATTTCTTGATGGTAAACGAGAAAAAAAATCTTTTTACAGTTGGGTTGGAAAAACTCACACTGATGAAACAAAGAAAAAAATAAGTGAGGTAAGGAAAGGGACTGAAGTTGGTGAAAAAAATTCAGTATATGGTAGAAAATGGATGAATAAAAAGTTAAAAAATAAAATGGTTAAACCTGAAGAAATAGAATATCATTTAGAAAACGGGTGGGTTTTTGGTCGTTTTTTTGAATAGTAGAAAACCCCACTTTTTTAGGATGGGTTTTTTGGTTTTTAGGGGTCTCCTAAAAATTACTTTTTCAAAGTGTCTACAACTACTGTAGTGTCTTTTACCGATGAGGTAGAGTCAACATTCTCAGTTGCATTTGACGTAGCATTTTCAGTTGCCACTTTTTCACCACAAGAAGTCATCAACATTGTTGTGGTCAAAATAGTAAGACACACTAATACTAACTTTTTCATAATTAAACTTTTGGTTTTTTAAGGTTTATTTTAATAATATATATCACATAAAACCGATAAAATCAATAGGTATAAATAAAAAAAGGGATCGATTCACATCGTCCCTATTCAATTTTTTAACTTAAGTTTTACCTAAAAAAAATAAAAACCTGAGATTACAGTTTTTGTAAGTGTCTTTCGAGTCATTATTGTTTCTACTCTTATCCACAGGATTTTGTCCTGTAACACTCATTACCGATTGGTTAGACCAATCACTCCTTGACGATACAACTACTCTCTTACTACTCCTGTCTCCCCAAGATTGCGTCCTGGTTCGGTCTTCGACGACCTAGAGATTTTTCATAAAAATACGGTCAAACTTGCGGTTATCACGTTCCACTGACTGCCAGTGAATAGGTGGGTAACTTCCGTTATATCGTGACGGACACTTTTGCTTTATAGTTTATAAATGTTACTTCATTAACATAAAAGTTTTTGTGTCGTGGATTGGTCAAAGCAGTGGTCCGTCTTAAGCTTCATTATCTTTTGAATAACAAAATACCAAACTGCCTCGTGAAATGTCCCCATTTCAATATTTCAAGATTACTTCGAGATTAACCCCTTGGTAGAGGTTTATCAAGGACAATGTCAGCACCACCTGTTTGTTGTCATACCTTTCGGTTTTAAGTACCCTATCGTACTGGAGCCCGCAATAACAACACTGGAAATATCGATTCTTGCATCACCCCTACGAGTTATTCCTATTAGAGTTCCCTCCTCAACAAGATGACCCACATCACCTCGTCATAAAATCACTTTCCCTACACCGTCGGCCTCGGTACTAAAGATTTTATGGTATCTCGCCTGTGTACTCGACCTCATTAATCCGAAGATTATTAAGACGCAAACCCGTTACACTTGGGGGTTCACTTTATCCTACTTTCGTAGTTTATTTTATGGACTATACACGGCCCAATATCTTTATCAGTTTCACTCTTAAACCCGAAGGTTCTTAACTTAATCCTGAACGGATAATTTCTAATTTTTCAAAGAACGTTATCGGACTTTTCCGATTTGTTTTACAAAGATAAGAATACTTTTTGAATTTTCCAAATTTTTTCTAAACTTTTTTTTCTTAGTTATTTGGACGTTTCCAAATTTGTTTTACAAAGTTACGACATTTATTTTGTTTTGTCAAGTACTTTGTGAACTTTTTTTAGTATTTTTCTATAAACACTTTTTGAGTTCCGTATTTACGAGCCTGAGAGTGAGCGAACTCCTCATTTGGCGTGTAATACGTTTTTCCGTCGGATCCTCGATAATAGAATATTCTATTATCCTCCATTTTTGTTTCTTCATTCATACTTACAGTATTGTTTAAAGGGTTAATATTAAAAAACTTGTTTGTTGTAATTATGATTCAAAGTTAATATAATTATTTTGATTTGACAAGAAGTTTAAAGAATTTTTTTCATAATATTTTTTATTCTATCAATATCTTCATTAACTTCTTCCTTTTTTTCCCCGTAAATTTCGTCAAATTTTTTAAAAAATTGTTTTAATTTGCCTAAATTAATTTCACTTTTTTTGTTGTTTTCATCGTTAACGGAAACAACAAATTTTTCGGCAATTTTTTTAACTTCCTCTTTATCAAAATCTTCACTACCTAACTTCTTATCAAAATAATTTAAACATTCTTCTAAAGATTTAAAATCTTCGGATTTAACAGAATCCATTAAACTCTCAACGTCGGAATCAATTTCAACAGATTCTTTTATTGATCCTCCAGTATAATATATGTGCCAAGGTTCTGATTCCCTTAAAACTCCTTTTGACGGGTACGACACTTTAAACCCATAATCTGGGGCATTATCTTTTAACCAATTTTTAAGTTCTGGTCTTGATGACCACCAGTCAGGTTCAACACTAAATAAATCAAAAGTTTTACCAGTACTATGTTGTGAAAATCCAGGTAAAGCACTCCATTTTTGTCTATCTGAAATTTTCTTTTCAGAATTAGTTTTTTTACAGAAAGCGGATACTTGTTTATCGTAAGATCTATAATCGGATACAACACTATATGATTTAACTTCCGGATATTTTAATGCAAATGCCGATAATAATTTTAATAATGATTTTTTTGCGTTAGGGTCAACACCTCCATTATCTGGATAATAATCAACACCTTCTTGTTTTTTCTCAGACGATAAATGGTCACCTATTATTTTTTCATTAAAACAATCCTCAACCTTTTTTAATGCTATTTTTATTTCTGACGGTAATTCATTAATAAAATCTAACTCACCACCAGGTTCTTCATCACCATCTTCAACGTTACCTAACTTCCATAGAACAATAGATGTAAGGACTATTTGTGTGTAGATGTTAGTAATACCGTCCTCCTTTAACTTAGTTAATACAGATTCTATTATTTTTTTATCTTCTTTAGAAAAACTATCATATATTAATTTGTTAATGACCGTACCATCAACTTTTGTGGGTTCACTTACTTCTGGTTTAAAATCATTAGTTGGTGGTGATGAGGATACTCCACTTTTATTTGAAATGTGTAAATGGTTGTAGTGATTCCCTCCAGTGTTTGTATGCCATAAAACCGCCTTGTCATTACCTCTCTCGGTATTCCACGTATATCCCATTGATACTAAAGCATTTTTTAATTTAAACCCCAAATTTCTAAATTTTGCCAACCCATTTGTTGAGTTACTAGCACCTCCGGAACCAATACCGTCTAATATTGCAACATCAACACCGGTACCGTTCATATGTCTACTTATATTCTTAGACCCTTTTACTGTTCTATTATGTCCTGTTTTAGCGGTAGTTATTGTTGCGACAATACCTACAGATTTTGCTGCAGAATTTATATCATCTAATAACGGTTTATTTACAGAATCGTTTTGAGTTCCATCCTTATCATATTTTAGATTACTATAACCAGTACTACTAAGTTTAACTAAATTATAATCTTCATTAATAATATTTTTGTTATTCAATATGTTATAATATTTTGAAACAATTTCTTTTATTATATGATTTTCTTTTATACCGTTTTTATAAAAATTATTTCCCATGTTAATAAATATATCATACAAATGAAAACCATTCCGGGATATCTCTATTTTTCCATTTAATAAAATCTTTTTTTGCTCCTATATAATAATTTCGGTAAGATTCAATAACGTCATTACCAATTTTAAACTCATCTCCCATTGCCAATGGAGGTGAGGTAAAGTCAACATCGTGAATATTTGGTTTATTTATTAAACACCATTCAATAACGTCCTGGGATTTATGTCTTTTACCATATCGGTAAGTATATTCCTTAGATAACTCTAACCCTAAATCACATAAATAAAGATAATTTGAGAGGGATTCTCTAACCCATATTGAACATGGGTGATTTTTGTGGGATAATTTATATGGAGCCTCATTTCCAATTACCCAGTGAGTCCCACATAATAATTGTGCGGTTTCCAATATCATTTTAACTACGTGTTTATCACAATGATACTGAGCACATTTTTTTGTATCAAAATCTAAAAAGAAAATATTCATACCGTAAAGATATGAACTTTATTTGATTCTACAAAATTATTGTTGTAAGTGTGTCATTAAAACTCCACCTAAAGAAGTTGCATGAACCAGTAAATGATTAATCGATTCAATGTCAAGTTTGTGTTTTCTTTTTGTATAATCAAGACCTAAAGTACCAATAAACCTATCATCAATTGTTTTAATTGCAAATAAGTAACTTGATTTACATCCCGTGTCTTCGGCAATATATTTTAATCCATATGTTGCGATTGTTTCGTCTTTGAAGTCAGGTACTTCAATCACATCATTACTTAATAATTGATTTATTGATTTTGAAAATAAATTTACGGGAATATTATGAAAATTAGTTTGTACTGATTGAACTCCTGGGTGTACTGTTTCGTACATTATTGAAAACTTAGCCATTGATTTACCTGTTGGGTAGAAATTACCTCCGTTGTGAAATTGAGTTATCCAAACTCTATCGGTATTAAATTCGTCTTTAATATGTTCTATTTTGTTTGTTACCAACTCCGCAACTCTCAACGCATCTTTAACCATATCCGGTTTTTCTTTCTTCTCTAATTTCTTTTTAATATAAAGAAGTAATATAGGACCAACAACACCAGTTATAAAAGCCACCACAATACCTACGTAATTTTCCATACTAATTAATAAATATATTGTTAATTTAAAAACCCCCACTTTTAATGGGGGTTTAGTTTAATTTATACAAAAAAATTATTTTTTGTCAACAATTGACCAAATAGCCCCTGTTAATGTCATTGCTCCACCAATAATTTCCGTAACTGTTGACTCGTCAACAAGTCCTTTCATTACAACAATACCACCCACGAATGTTAATGCGTGTCTGATAATTCCTAGGATTTGTTCTTTAGATAATTTCATAAAATTTGTTTTTTTATTGTTTATTTTATACTATAAATATATTTATATTATAAAATGTTCTTATGAAGGAAAATATTAATGAAGAACTTAACTATATTAAGTATCTTTTGGGTTATAAAAAAGGGATTGTTTTATCTGAACAACAAACTCCTGTAACAACAAATACCACAACAGTAGTAAAAACTGGCGTTGATTTGAAAAAAACGGTTAAGATTGATTTTCCGGCGGGATATCACGGTACTGGAGGTAAAAATTTACAAATTACGGCAAAAGAAGGTAGTAATGCTGGTATGACAGTAGATGTTGGTTCACAATTAACAGAAGCAATTAAAAATTTTAAAACTTTAGATCCCAACACAACAATATATGCAACCATTTCAGCTGGTGAATCACAAATACCTAACTCAGATTATGAAACCGGAAAAGATATGAAAACCGGAGACCTATCTAAATTAAGAATGTTAACTATTAAAAATTATTTAACTTCTCAGTTTCCAGAACAAGTTAAATCTGGTAAATTGGTTATATTGGAAAGAGAACCTTCGGTTGGAAAAACACCGTGGGTTAGTCAGGTTTTTAAACTTGGTGATTTAACAACCACAGAAGGTAAAAAGTTATATCAAGAATTAGCCTCAAATAAAGCTTGGGTTAGTGGTTTGAAAAAAGGTGAAGATGGTACATATACCTATACTTGTGGGAAAACTTCTTATTATGGTTGTAATATGTCATACACTTATTGTAAGGAATCTGATTGTAAAGACATGAAAGACAAATACACCACAGAACAATTTATAAAATTAAAATTAAGTACCACACCAGCACAAACAATGGGAGGTGGGGGTAGTTCAGAACAAGAAGAGGATTTTGATTGTGCTGCTGGAGCAAAAATTGGGGTTCATTTCTATAGAGATGGGGAACATCAGTGTAATTTTGCAACATATGAAGTTTATGTTAACGGTAAAAGATTGACAAGAGATGATAAAACAGATAGATTTACCGGAAAATATGCATTATTAAATAACGGTGGTAATGGTCCTGATCCAAAATCCAATGATGTAGGCGGTACCAGAATGAATTATTTTACAGTTTCTCCAGAAATTGCAAAAGAAATAATTTTAGGTGGAGCTAAAAATTTTAAATTTACAATTAAATGTGTTAGACCTGATATAGACAATTCAAGCACGGCCGGTTATATATTAGGAACAGATAGTCAACACGGAACCGGATGTCATGCGGGTGTAGGAACTATAGAAATTTTTAATTCTGACGGAGATAAAATTGAAAACATTCAAAGTTATACAACCCCAACCAATAAAGATACGTCAACTGAAGTACCTGAAGTTGCATTCTGTAAAAGTTCAGTATAATTTATTTTTTACTATTACTCAAATAGAAGTATATAAAAACCCCAAAGATTACAACCGGAGTTAATATTGCTGCATAGATTTCTGAATTTGCCATTTTTATTTTTATATTAAATACGTTTTTTTTTAGGTTAAAGAATAGTAATATGTTTATATGTCATATAAAAACTACCATACCTGGTTTTTAAATTAATATTTGTGGTCCCAGCAGGACTCGAACCTGCGACCCCCTGATTATGAGTCAGGTGCTACTAACCAACTGAGCTATAGGACCTTTGATGTCAGGGTGGGATTCGAACCCACAATGAGAGACCTTTTTACGGGATTCGGCACCTAGCCTCATTACACTCCTGACAAACCCGACTCTTCAGCATTCTACTCCCCGCACATACATAAATGTAACACGAAATTGTATCTAATTTAACCCTACGTTGGCGGTACGGGTACTGAAGTTTATCGTTGGTACTCGAAGAGGGACTCGAACCCTCACAACCCAATGGTCAACAGAGCTTAAATCTGTCGTGTCTACCAATTCCACCATCCGAGCATTTTAAAGAGTTATTTTCTCTTTCTTACCATAAAGATAAATAATATAAACAATACAAACAATATTGGTGTCATAATTTTAATTTTTGTAGTCAGGACAGGACTCGAACCTGTTTGATTTCACCGTAGGACGTAACGAGAATGCTACTTTCAGAGTGTTACTATATCCCCTCACCTCTGCGTCTACCCATCCGCCACCTGACTATTGTTTTACAAAGATATGTAATCTATTTCAATCTGCCAAATGTTTTTCGTAAAATTTTCTCCATTTTCTAATTGAGTTATCACTCACACCATATTTTGTTCCGGTTCCTCTATATCCAATATTTTCTATATCTTCAATTAGTGTTAAATAATCCGGTCTCTCAACTTTTCTTTGTTTTATTTGAGAACAGGTTGGACAAACTTTATTATTCCCTGACATTTCTTTACCACACTCACAATTATCTTTTATTTTTTCAACGTGTTTAACATTCCTACCTCCGTGAGTAGATAAAGTAGCGTTACAATTAGGACAAACAATTCTTAAATTTTCAATTCTATTGTCAGTATTAACACCATTTATGTGGTCTAAAATTAAACTTATTTTTTTTCCATTCCAAATTTCATCCTGACTACATAGTTCACAAATTCTTTCTTTAAAACCTTCAGAATATAATTTGTCCTTTAGATTTGTCGTATAAATATACGTTGAGTTTTCAACCAAAATTTCATACAATTCTACTTTATTTCTTTTTTTATTATTACCATATGAACATAACCTAAAATGTTTAGTATCAATACCAAATAAATTAATATATTTTTTTACGGTTTGCCTATTACCGTAAAATGGTTTTAACCCCAACTTTCGGGTTACTTCTGAAAAATTATTAGATGAATTAACAACTTTTTCTAGTATTTCTTTAGAGTATTTCATAATATATCTTTTATTATAAATATCTCGAACCCTCGAAAAGTGACAGAAATTTGTAATTTTTTTTTTGGCGGTCCATCCCGGTTACGCTCCGAGAGCTTGTCCGTGACAGGGACAAATGTTACTATTACACCAATGGACCAATAAACACACTTTAAAACCGTAGAGGTACAACTTGTGTGTTGTGTTGTTCTTTTCATTGTATTCCCACGGGGAATCGAACCCCGCTTTCCAGGATGAAAACCTGACGACCTAACCGATAGTCGATGGGAACATCTTGTTTGTTTTAAAAAGACGTGTGGAATTACTCATCCACTACAACCGTCGGACTGTCCGTCTCTTTGAGCGGGTGGTGGGACTCAAACCCACAACCCCCAGCTTGGAAGGCTAGTGCTCTAATCAATTGAGCTACACCCGCTTATTGTACTGACGGTTGGATTCGAACCAACGTTTTAAACTTACCACTACAGTCATAGACGATATAAGCGTCCACTGGTACGTCAGCATTTTTAATGAAAAGTTTCGTTAAAAAGGTTTAGAAAACATACTTTTTAACAAAACCAAGATATTTATAGATATATATCATATCTTATGAAAACGTTATTTACAGAAGAAGAATATAAAAATTCAAAATCAACAAATAAATTACCGTGTGAATGTTTACTATGTAAAAAATCCTTTGGGGTTGAAAAAAAACTTATAACTTTTGAATTAAAAAATAACCGTAATCGTCATATCTATTGTTCAACCGAATGTTTTTTTAATTCACAAAAAGTTTTACCAAACACTTTAAAATGTAAAAACTGTAACCTTGAATTTGAGAGATTGGAATCCTTAAATAAAAAGGATAATTCAGGTAATTTTTTTTGTTCCCAATCGTGTTCAACCACATTCAATAATAAGAACAAAACACACGGAAATAGACGTTCTAAACTTGAAATTTGGTTGGAAGAACGTCTAACATTTATCTACCCCGAACTACCAATTGACTTCAATAAAAAAGATACTATCGGATCTGAGTTAGATATTTTTTTCCCAACTATTAATTTTGCAGTAGAACTCAACGGTATCTTTCATTATGAACCTATCTATGGTATAGATAAGTTAAATAAAATTCAAGAAAACGATAAATCTAAAACTAAACTTTGTCACGATTTAAAAATAGATTTGTGTATTATTGATGTTTCCGAACAAAAATACGTTAAACCCTCAACATCAAAAAAATACCTTGATATTATAACCAATATTGTCAATGAACGTTTGTTAATCTCTCAGCCATCATTACCTGTTTCCAACAATCACCACGTGGAGGTGGATTAACTACGATTGTTTTGCGGGAGCAGGATTCGAACCTGCGATCTCGGCTTATGAGACCGAGCGGATAACCATCTTCCACATCCCGCGATATGTGTAGTCAAAGAAGGATTTGAACCTTCACAAGATAAGTGTGATATTCACCTTATCTCAAGGAGTTTTGAGTATTATCTCCCAGCGTCTACCAATTCCGCCATTTGACTATTTTAGATTAATGATTTAGTAGTCGACTCACACTCTCGTTTCACCATCTTGAGCCAACAGGTTAATGCACTTTACGAGTTTCCCGTTTCTTACAACCAATTATCTTTATCCCAACTATTTTCTTCTTTCTTCACGGGAGTAGGACACCAACCTCTAACTTCCTACCCCCGTTGTTTGTCTTACAAATATACAAACTTTTTTTTAATCTGCCAAATATTTTTTGTGTTTTTCTTTTCTGGAATAATTCTTTTTAGATTCTTCACAACGAGCAACAAATCTACCATCAAAAAAACCTTGTTCAATTTGGTTCTTTCTTTGACTTCCAACAATCATCTTATGTACGATATTTTTTTCTTTTGTTTTCATCTTAATGTAATCTTAATACGTGTTTTATAATTCTATTTATATCTTCTTCTGTTTGGTAACTTAAAACATCATTTGTTATTTCTGTGTCATAACAAATATCCCAATCATCCGGAGTTCCTTTAATTATTGCTACTTCCCAGGTTTTATCATCACAATAAGATCCGTATCCATATGAGGAACCTGGTACTTTAAATCTAACAACTGAAAGTCCATAACCACCAGGAAAGAATATTATTCCTTGTGACCCTTCACCAACACTATGTGGTTTAAATTCTATATCATCAAACGTTACCATACCACAAAGATATAAATAATTTTTAATCTGCCAAAATTTCAAAGAACAAAAAAACCCACCTCTTTTGGAGATGGGTTATTAAAATTTTTATGTATTAAATTATCATACCATCTCCATATAGGAACGATCCTCAGCTATCGCCAATCCGCCTAATAATATGATATGTAAATTTTTCATTTGCGTTTTTATTTGTTTTGTTATAAACATACAATACTTTTCAAAAGTATCAAGTTTTACTTATTAATAATTTTTTTTATTTCTTTTCTTAATAATCCCATTTCATTGAAATCAAATTCTTTACTGAATTTTTCTCCGGTTTTTTTCAACTTAATTCCCTCTTTTCTAAACATTAATTGACCCACATGATCTCCATTACAGTGAATCTCAAGGTCGGTTCCAACTTTTTTAACTTTACAATCAATTGATTTAATAAAATTTTCAAGATTATCTCTTAAATTTTCCATTTTAACATCAAGATCCCTTTCTTTGGTTGATTTATCAATGTTACCTTCTTTAACAATTCTTTTTATTACGTTTATTAAGTCAGATTCACTAAGTCGTATAATTTTTTTCATATTTATATTTTACTATAAATATCTCTTAAGGTAATTAATGATTATATTTTTTTCTTTAGACCTTAAAAATACTTGATCATCAATGGTTCTTGCATCTGGAGATTGAATCTTATATTCATCATCATTTTTGTAAATCCGGAATTTACCGACAATTAAGAAATCCATATAAAGAGGCCAAGCGTACTCAATACCATTTTTTCTTAATTCACTAACCATATCATCCAAGTCATTTGGTATTGGGTGTAATGACTTAACCACCACGAATCTATCTTCCATATTATAATTTTTGTACCCCTAGCAGGACTCGAACCTGCAAAATCACGGGTCTAAGCCGCGCTCGTATACCAATTCCGACATAGGGGCATTTTGTTGAGTAAGTGGTCAGATTTGAACTGACGTGATACTTTCGTATGCCGGTTTTGCAGACCGGTGGTTTCAACCACTCACCCACACTTACATATATTAACGGCAGTGGTGATCTGCCGCCTTTGTTGCAATTTGGTTGTCAGGTTTAATGTTTGTTTTATAACCTAACGATGTTGCCCACCCAACAACAGGAGGAACAAGTTTTGAACTGAAATGTTTTTCCTGACTATTATAATCTAAGTCAATCTCAACCTGTACCTTTACTTTTTGAGTTAACCATTCGGCAACCTCAATTGAATAATCAGCTTCATTCCAGAGACGTGTCCACTTATCTCTAATCTTCTTCACCTTTTGTTTGTGTAGGATGTAGTGAACACCCCTATTTCCGTACCGGTAAGCGATTACCGTAACATAAACGGTACTTCTTCTATGGTTTTGAGAATCAGTCCCTATATGGACCTCAACCCAGGGACATTCTTTTAGAACATCTAAGGTATGTTTTACCACATCAGGTATTGCTTCACCATTAATTGTTCTAAATACTCTATTCATTATTTCCATTTGTTTGTGGACAGAGAGGGGATCGAACCCCCGACACCTAGATCTTCAATCTAGTGCTCTACCAACTGAGCTACCTATCCTTATTTAACTTCAAACGCATGTAGTAATATACGTTTTTTCTTGGTTGAGTCCTCGTGGTTACCGATTACCACACCATCTTTGATTGTGAAGGCGTGACGACTAACTAACATAAAGAATGTCCCAACAGGGTTTTGTTTTGCAAATGTACCAACAGTCATTTTACGTTTAACTATTTCACCATTTACTTTAACCT
>Ga0247833_1006236_pt1 | contig 13406 bp, 4 predicted proteins | sample LaCruzMarch2015__7_FD_187117 | JGI IMG/M metagenome (GOLD analysis project Ga0247833, IMG submission 187117) | Freshwater microbial communities from meromictic Lake La Cruz, Castile-La Mancha, Spain - LaCruzMarch2015_8m | ecosystem: Environmental > Aquatic > Freshwater > Lake | place: Spain...
TTCGTGGTGGGGGGAGGAGGGATCAGGGCGGCCCGACACCAATGACAGGGGGCAGTCTGGGATGGGGGGTGGGTGAGGGCTCGATTCGGCCGTCGATGGAGTGAATGCGGGGGCCGCGTTACTGAAGACGTGCACCGCACAGGTGTAGCCCGGGATATCGGTGGTTCCCGGGTCCGAGAACCGGGGGCGAGCACTGCGTGAGTGGGATAGATACCTTATGGGCTGATTGTGTTCTGGCCGTGCTGATGTTCGGGGTGCACCTGTGGTTCACGGAAAGGACAGGCGACTGGGGCGTGGTTCTCGGAACCGTCTAATGACGAGTTGTACAGACTATGCGGATACTCTTCGAACACGCCAGAGGAGAAAGCCAGACACTTTTACAGGCTACCAAAAAATCCTGACTTTCCTGGTAAGATTTGATATGAGCCTACAACTGCCTAGACTCCGCTAAAAGACTTCGAACAATGCTTACCCGCTTGCGCATCAAGGGATTTAAAAGCTTGTGGGATGTTGATGTCCACTTTGGGCCATTTACCTGTATTGCAGGGCCTAACGCTGTAGGAAAATCAAATCTTTTTGATGCGATTCAGTTTCTTTCTCATCTTGCTAGTGATACTTTTCTAAACGCAGCCTTGTCAGTTCGCGCCCAATCAGATTTAACAGGAAATGCCAGAGATCTGTTCCATAGATGGAAAGATCAGTATGAGAAGCGCATCTTTATGTCAGCTGAAATGATCATTCCGTGCGAAGGGAAGGACGGACTTGGTCAGACAGCGACGGCCTCAATTACTTTCGTCAGATACGAACTCGAGCTTGAATTCTCGGAATCAAGTGGAACCTCAGGGCTAGGAATGATTAGGCTGATTTCGGAGATCCTGGAGCCTATTCCCAAAGGGAATGCTGCGAAGCTATTACGGTTTCCGCATAATGCTACTAAATGGCGAAACTGCGTTGTGGTTGGAAAGGGTCGGCGGGTGCCGTTCATCTCAACAGATTTGCAAAATGGTGAGATCGAACTACACCAAGAACGTGGAGGACAGCCAAGGCGCTTTAAGTCTGAAAGCCTGCCACGGACTGTGCTGTCAACCGTGAATGCAATGGAAAGCCCAACATCCCTGTTGGTAAAACGAGAAATGGAGTCTTGGAGATTGCTTCAGCTTGAACCCTCTGCCCTGAGACATCCGGACAACTTTTTAACACCACCAGGGTTGGACGCCAATGGCGCACATTTACCGGCAACCTTATTTGCCCTTTCACATCAGTATGGCGCAGATCGCAATATTTACGAACATGTCGCCGGAAGACTATCGAGTCTTATCAATGACGTCATTTCAATAACGATTGATAAAGACGATAGGCGCCAGCTGTTGGTTCTTCAACTCCTAAATCGTGATGGAACCCTTCATGAAGCGAGATCACTTTCGGACGGTACTCTTCGATTTCTAGCCCTAGCAACGATGGCGGAGGACCCAGCGGCCTTAGGCGTGATTTGCATGGAGGAGCCAGAAAATGGTATTCAGCCATCCCGGATCCCGGCAATACTCAATCTTCTTGAGGCAATAGCTTGTGATCCCCAAGAGCCTCCTGGAGAGGATAATCCACTCCGCCAGGTGATAATCAATACGCACTCTCCGTCCGTTGTCAAGCAGATAAATGAAGACTGCCTCTTGATTGCCTCCACTGAGCAACACCTTGTCGGCGGACAGCGCTTCGATGCTACGGCATTTAAGTGGTTATCCAATACATGGAGGCAGTCAATTGAGCCAAGTGCGAGGCCTGTGGCAAAGGGAAAACTTCTTAGCTATCTAGTAACTGCAGCGCCGAGTGAGAAGCCTCAAGCTGGAAAAAGCGATAACGTGAAACGAAGAGTAATTGATCGCCCTGAAATCAGGCAATTGGCACTCGAGGTAGAGGTATAGGCTTAATGCTCCGGTATACGCTTCTGGCTGATGGCACCTCCGACAAGGTGCTTATGCCGATCATCAACTGGCTTCTTGTCTACTCAGGCGTTCCTGTAGCAATCCAGGGTGAGTGGGCTGATCTATCAGGATACAGTGCGAAATCGCTTGAAGATCGTCTTGCACGTGCGGTAGATCTTTATGATTGCGACTTGCTTTTCATACACAGAGATGCGGAAGCCCAAGGAAGAGAGGACAGATTAAGCGAAATAAGTGTTGCCATTCGTCGTGCAACAATGGCCTTTGAATGCGATTATATCCCAATTATCCCTATTCGCATGACTGAGGCTTGGCTGTTGATTTCAGAGTATGCCATCAGATATGCTGCAGAGAATCAGAATGGAACTGTGCCATTGGCATTGCCTAACCTATCTCGCCTAGAGTCATTGAGTGATCCCAAGGAGTGTCTGTACGGATTGCTGCGAACTGCTAGCCAAAAAACTGGAAGACGGCTTAGAGAGTTCAAACCACAGAGGTTCGTTCATCGCATCCCTGATGTGATTGATGATTTTTTCCCGCTCCGGATCCTGTCCAGTTTTCAGGCATTAGAATCTGATGTCCGCGAGTGGATTTCTCGCTCCTATTGATTGATGATGATCTCAGCGGAGCAGTACAACATCGCCATGCACTTGAGCCGCCACCGAGGATCTCATCTGTCTTCCCAACAGGGGCGTGCGGCCAAGTGATGGCAGCGTCAGCTTGTCAACAAGCCCAGTATCTTCAGCAGACCCCCACCTGATCAATACAGGTCAGGTGTGCCTTCAGGTCATACGTACATGCTCCACAAACACAAGCCGGCGGCCGGTCTTGGTGCTGGTCATGCTGTGGCGCGGGGCTGGACCATCGATGGCGTACTCCTCATACTCGGCGATCACCAGCCGTAGCTCTGCGCCGTCCGGCTCGGGCAGGTCGATCCGCCCGTCCCAGAGCGGCGGGCGCAGCCAGAGCTGTTCCGCCCCGACCCCAAGGGCCAGGGCTTCGGCGAAACGGCGTTCGGCGATCAGTTCGCGGCCCAGAGCCAGACGTTCCGGTGCCGGCGCGAACGGTCCGATGGCCGGGACCCCGTCGGCGGCAACGCCGTCGCCGATCCGGACCCAGCCGAAATCGGAGCCGAGCGTGGGTTCCAGCCGTTCGAGCCACACCTTCACCACCGGTGTCGGCGACACCGGCGTGACCTGATTCACCTGCCCGCTCAGCACGTCGATTTCGGAGCGCGGCCGCACCTCCCGCGAGCCGCCGGAAGCCTCGTAACCGCTGCCGAACAGCGTCACGCGGCGCGAGCGTCCCTCGCCGGGGGCGCGCACGACCAGCGAGCGGTCGGCGGCCAGTTGCATCACGTCGGCCAGCACCACCTCGGACAGGTGCGCGCCTTCGGTGGAACAGGGCTGATAGCGCGCCAGCGCCAACCGCACGAACGGCCAGTAGGCCGCACCGCTGTTGACCTCGATGTCGCAGAACCAGAGCCCGCGCTCGGGGTCATAGGTCACGTCATGGGGCGCGACCACCACCGGGGCGTTGCTGCCAGGCAGGCGTGGGGTCACGAAGAAGGGCCCGGGTGGCTGGTCGGCCTCGCTCGCGGGAGCCTCCGGCGGCAGCCAGGCCCCGGTGGGGTCGGCCTGCCAGCGCGCCAGCGGAAACGCGCCAGGGCCTGGTGCGACGCCCGGCACGAACGGCGACTGCCAGATCGGGTCGTTGCCCCACTGGGTCACCGTCCGGCGATAGACGCCGCCCGAGGCGCTGTCGGGGTCGCCTGCCAATCCCGCGGGCGGGAGCACCACCGCCAGCATCTCCCCATAGCCGCTCCCATTCCAGGGCCGCTCCAGCCAGACCCGCAGTCCGCCGCCCTGGCGCCAGCTGCGCTGGTTGCCATCGGCGTCGCGGCTGCGCACCCAGCCGAACGTGGGGACCACATAGAGGATCTGCGGCGCCGGCGGCGGAGCCGAGCTGGGCACCCAGCCCACCGTCTCGGGGCCCTCCAGCGTGATCGCCTCCATCAAGTCCGCGGGCAGGTGCTCGCGGTAGCGGGTGGTGGCCAGCAGGCGATAGGCAATCCGGCGATAGCGGGTGTCGTTGAATTCATGGGGGCGGATCGCCAGGCGGTCGCGGCGTGGGCTGTTCACGCCGATCACGTCGGGGCCACGGCCTTCATCGGCGGGCAGGGTGTGGTCGGCATGGGCACCGGGGCCGCTCTGGTAGTCCCCGCTGTCGGTGACCTTGATGTGGAAGGCCAGGTCCGCCCGCGGCTGGTCTCCGGGACCCGCGCTGCCCAGAGGCTCGAGCGGCTCGTGCCAGCGCGCCAGCAGATCGATCCGATCGGTGCTCTTCAGGCTGACCCGGGCCGGAAACACCGGGAAAACCGCGGTGTTGCCGGTGTCTCGCCGCAGCTCCAGATCCTCGATGCGGGGCCGGATCAGCGGGCGCTGGACGGCATGGACCAGTTCGACGTCCTGCCATGGGGTGAACAGCCAGGTCCGGCCGTCCAGGGTCGGCTCGGCCAGGGCGTCCCTGGTCGGCTGGTCCAGCCACTCCCACAGCCCCATGCGTTCGAACAGGTCGCGCTTGCGGATCTGCATCGACAGACGCAGGGTCGCCCGCTCGCCCTTGGCCAGCGGCACCCGCAGCACCCTGGTCGCCGCGTCGAACGCCGGCTTTTCGTCCGGGGTCGTGGCCTCCGAAAGGGCGATGGTGAAGGGCTGCGCCTCGGGCCAGACCGCCCCCTCGGGGTAGAGATCGATCGCGATCGTCTCGGCCTCGGCCATGGCCGGATGGCCGAGGAAGCGGGCGGCCACGCGCTTCGCCATCGGGTCGGGCAGCCACGTGAGCGCCCGGCCCTCGGGCCACACCCCATAGCGCGCGGCCTCGGCCAGCGGCTGGGCCCCGACGGGCACCGCTTCCTCGACGAGCGCCGCCAGGGGATCGCTCGCCGGGCGGTCCTTGTCGAGCGCGAGCAGGGCGAAGCTGGCCGGGTTCAGCTGGCCGGCCTGATCCAGCGCCCCGTGCAGCTCCGCGTCGCGCACCGTCACCTGCGGCGGCAGCACGGCGCGGATCGCCACTTCAGGGCTGGCGGCCGGGTCGTCGAAGACCTCGTTGAAGCTGCGGATCACCATGCGCGCCATGGCCTCGCCTTCGGCCAGCACTGGGCTGGCTCCGCCGGCGGACCGCACGAGGGCGATCACCGGCGCCGCCACCGGTTCGAAGCGCAGGAAGGGCCGCGGGGCAGCGGCGGGAGCCTCGGGGCCGAAATCGGCTTCCGCCGGGGGCAGCGAGTTGCCGGCCAGGTCCACCGCCCGGGCGCGCAGGGCATAGGAGCGTCCGTAGCGCAGCCGCGGCAGCGACCCCGGCACGGCGCCGAAGCGCGAGGCGAAGTCCAGCCCCGCCACCGCCCCGGCGCCGTCGCTGAAGCGCGGCTTGCCGTCGGGACCCTTGTTGATGTCGTCGCCCACACCCCGTCCCGGCGGTGGCGCCGCGAGGCTCCACCCCGTCCAGGCCACCATCGCCTCGTGCAGGTTCAGGATGTCGGCGTTGTAGGTGGGGTCGGGCGAGCGGGTCGCCGCCAGCTGCACGGTCGCCTCCTCCTCGCCGGCGGCCGGACTCACCACCACCGCGCCCGCGCCCTGCCCCAGGGTGTAGGTCGCCAGCCGTCGGCACAGGGATCGCCACACACCCGTGCGGCTGTCCCAGACGTCGATGCGATAGCCGCGCACCAGGTCCTCGGCCCACAACGCCACCGCCGGCACCGCCGCCGCCGCACCCGCCAGCTGGGCCTTGGTCTGCGACAACCGCGCTTCAAGCGCCCCGGCGCGGTCCTTGCGCACCAGCATCAGCCCGGCGGTGCGCAGGGCCGGGGCACCGGCCCGCTTGTCCTTGCGCGTCACGTCGTCGAACAGGTGCGCCGGGTCGCTGGCGGCGATGGAATCCGCCTGCCGCAGCGAACGGGCGAAGTTCATCAGCTTGAACACGGCACCGTCCACATCCGCCTGCAGCACATCGAAGCTGTCGGGCTGGCTGTAGAGGTCGAGCAGGCCAGCCTCCACCCGCATCTCGATCCCGGGGCCCGGCGCCACCCGTGAGCGGGCGCTGAAGCTGCGGTCGCCGATCCTGGCCTTCGTGACCGGTGCCAGATCAGCCACGTCCTGGCGCGTCGGCAGGTCGGGGAAGCGCACCACGACGCTCAGATCCACATCGCCGGCCTGGAACAGGCCCGGATCCAGCTGAAAATCCAGCACTAGCCCCAACCGGCGCAGCAGCGTCGGATAGGCGTTCAGGGCCGCAACGGCGCGGTGGAAATCGAAGCTCGCCGCCAGTTCCGCCTCGCTGGCCGGGGCGGGCGGGCGTTCGAACCCTTCGGTGTCGACGCTGATCCGTGGATCGTCGACGCGCGCCACACGCTGAACCTCCTTCGGCCGCAGCGGCGGCGTGTGGAACAGCTCGAACCGGGCCAGGTGCGCCGCGGCGGCTGCCGGTCCGCGTCGGCCTGAGCCGACCGGGGCCAGGTCGGCCAGCCTGCGCAGGGTGGCGAAGCGCCGTTCGGCCTGGCTGGCACCTCCGGCCCGCGGCAGGTTGCGGGCGCCCTCCGGCGTGCCCCAGCGGTCGACCTCGGCCACCGCCTCCACAAGTCCACTCCAGAGTGGATCCTCCAGCAGGTCGGCGCCGATGCGCGGCAGCACCCTGGCCGACCGCTGCGCCAGATCGACGTAAAGGTCGCGCACCAAATCATGGACATCGGTGCTGCTGTAGGAATTGAGCTGGCTGTCGAGGATCTCCGCCTTCAGCCGGTAGGGCGTGACCGGCAGTGCCGGCCCGAACAAGGCCGTCCAGACGGCGCTGTCGGGGGCGCCCAGCGTCGTGTCATGGCCCTTCCCCCCCACCGATCGACTGGCGACCGGCTGGCCATTGGCCAGGATCGTGACGTCGGCCGTCGCCAGGGCTGCCGGCCAGTCGAGCCACTCGGGAAAACTGGCCAGCACCGGCGCCTCGGCCTCGGGGTCGAGCCGGGGTGAGAGCAGCACCGAGAGGCGCAGTTGGCCATCCTCGGTGCTGAGGCCATTGGGAAGACAGGTCCAGACGAAACGCTGCCGGGTCATCAGGCTGCCTCCAGCGCGAAGGCGGAGCAGTAGTCGTCCCAGACCGTCTGGTCGGGCATCAGATCGAGGAAGCGCGGATCGGCCTTGCCGCCGCCGAATTCGCGCCGGCAGCGCACCGTGACATCGAAGCTGAGCAGCAGCACCTCCACCTCAACGATCAGCTCGGCTTCGCCATAGACCACCGATCCGCCGCCGTCCTTCTCATAGGCCAGTTGCAGGTTGAAGGTGAGGGAGGCCGAGAAGATCGCCACCACGGTCAGCTCGCCATGGATCCGCACATAGCCCGCCAGCTTCACGCGGCCTTCGCTCTGCCAGTGGAAATAGACCCCCGCCTTGATCTCGACCGTGCCCGAGGCGACAACGAGGTTCAGCGCGATGGCCGCACCGAATTCCAGCGCCGCCTCGATCTCCTGCACGCCCTTGGCTCCCACGCCGATGGCAAAGAAGCCGCCGCCGCCCAGCAGCGACACGGTCAGGCTGAACGGGCTCTGGCGTTCGGCGAAGTTGAACCGCACCGTCACGGGGCGGTTGTCGAACGGCAGGCTGAAGCCGGCGCCGAGGCTGACGTTCGAGAGCGAGAAGATGCCCACTTCGATGGCCGGCAGGCCCAGGGAATAGCCGGCCGCGATGCCGCTGGGGGTGACGCTGAGCCCGGCGCCGTCGCCGAACCCGCCGCTGGGGATGAACGAGCGCAGGTCGTTGACGAATTCCAGCGGCCCGCCGAAGCGCACGGCGTCGTCCCCCTCGGCCAGGGCGACCGCGACCGAGGGCTTCTGTCCCGGCAGGGCATCGAAGCTCAGCCGCCGGAACCACAGGATGATGCAGCCGAAGAGGTTGAGCTTGAAGTTCTCCAGCGCGGCATGGGCCTCGCGCGTGGGGGGCCGGGCCGGGTCGAACGGCACCACCGTGCGGCCTGACAGGCGCAGGGGCGTCGGGTTCACGCCGTCCGCCTCCGGCACCATCAGCTTCAGGGCACCGGGGCGGGTGACGACAGTGGCCCACTCGAACGTGGCCTCGATCCGGTCCGGAAAGGGCGTCTCCAGCAGACGCGGCGCATCGGCGGCATCCAGCGCGGCCACCACAGGGTTGATGATCTCCCCCAGCGCGATGCCGCCGATCAAGGTGGCGTCCAGCGGGAAGAAGTCGGCCACGCTGAAGCGGTTGGCGATGCCGTTCGCCAGCGCCGCCTGCGTGCTCTGGCCGGGCTTGGCGGACACCGGGCCGGAGCGCTTTGACAGGCCATAGATCGCCATCTGCGGCGCGCCGATCCCGCCCAGGGCGTCGGTCTGGGCCTGGCCGCCGCCGCCGAACGTCAGGGGATGGGCCTGCCCCGCAACCTCCAGGAAAATCTCGCCGGGGTTCGGCTCGTTGCGAACCACCACACCGGGGTAGCGCATGTCGATCCCGTCCGCCCGGCCGAGCAGGGTCTGGATCGCCGGCACCCGCACCCTCGCCTGCTCCATCTCGGGATGGAACCGCGGCGCAAGGTCGTCGGCCCCCACCACACCGCCCACGGTGAAGCGCATCCACTCCGTCGGCAGGCTCGACACACCACCGCCGGCATCGAAGCGCACGCTGCCGCCGCCCAGGTTGGCCTCGCGACGCGGCGGATCGGCGGCGTCATACCCGGCGCGGATCTCGGCGCCGCGCGCCCGGTTGGCGACCTCGCTGACGAACAGCATCGGCAGCGTGAACACCCGCCGCTCGCCGTTGCGATCGGTGCCGGCGACCTCAAAGCGCAGATCCCCGCTGCCCTGCAGCCGTGGCCAGAACGCCATCCGGGGCGAGATTTTGATGGTCTTGTTGCCAAGCTGAACATTCACATAAACGGCGGCGCCGGCGGGCCCGTCGATCTGCGACAGCGGGGCGGCGGGGTCGCTCAGGTCCGGGGTGGTCCCGGTCAGGATCTCGACCTCGGTGAAGGGCAGGTTGCGCCCACCGTGTTCATGGGTGCTGCCGTCATACCGGCGAATCCTCTCCCGCACGATCAGGAAGAAGCGCTGGCGCAGCACCGCCAGCCTGTCGCCCGGGCGGGCCGGGTCGGAGGATTCGAACCGGCGTTCGGTCACCTTCACCAGCGAGGCGGCATGGCCGAAGGGCATCAGGAAGCCGGCATAAACCACGCGCACGACGTGGTCCCGCCCCAGCGTGGCGAGGTGACGCCATTGCTCCAGGTCGACCCCTTCCGGCCGGGGCTCCCAGTCGCCGCCGGCCTCCAGCAAGGCGCCGAGCGCGGACAGGTGCAGCCGCTTCGCCTCGGCCGATGCCGGCAGGTACGTCCGGCCCGAACCGGCCCGCTTCTGACGCCAGTCGGCGGTGAGCTTCACGAGGAAATCCCGGTCCTGCCGGTCGAGGCTCATCCGGAACGGACCCGCCACATCGCCCGTGGCATCCAGATCGGGGGACCACAGGAAGCGCAGCCGCGACGGAGCACCGCCCGCGCCCGACAACCTGGTATGCCAGAGCTCGGTCCTGCCGCGGGCGGTGACAGGAACGTCGCGATGCTGCCATTGCGGCGTCCCGGCAGGGGTCCCGATCGGCGTCATGTGCAGCCGATAGGGCAGCTCCAGAGCGGTGACCGAGCTCTCTGGCCGGTGCGGTGTGTCGGCCAGCAGTGGCAGGTAGGGCATCGCCTCGATCCCCGCGGCCCGATCACTGATCCCCGCTGCAGCGGCGGTGGCGGCCAGCCGCCCGGCAGATCCGGCCGCCAGGGCCGCCAGCGTGGCGGTGTGGAGATCACCCCGGCGCAGGAGCGGGTGGCGTTCGAACATGCGGTCGGCTTCGCGCCGCAGCGCTTCGAAGGCCACCGAGCCAGGTTGGCCGCCGTTCAGCCCACCGGCCGCGAGATCGGCGATCCGCCGGGCGCCTTCCTTCAGCCGGCGCCTTGCATCGGCGGCCTCGCCGTCCGAAAGGTTCGACACAATCGCCGTGGACAGACGTTCGGCCACATCGACGCGCCACCAGAGCGGATCGAGATCCACCGCGTCAGGCCGGGCGCCGATGGCGAGGTTCATCGGCCAGTCGCGCAGGGCGGCCAGAACGGCGGCCAGGGTGAAGGGCACGCCATCCAGGGCGTCCGGCATCCGCAGCGCGATGCGGCTCGGCCCGGCCATGCGCACCCGCGCCGGCAGCCGTCCGGCCAGCGCTTCGGGCTCTGCCTGGATATTGTTAATGACCTGCTTTTTTGCAGTATCGCCGGGGACCACCGGCTGGCCGTTCCTGGACGGCGGCAGTTCGTTGCCGGGAACTTTGGCGTCCACATTGGGTTGCGGCGCCGTGAGGAAGGCCTCCTCGCCGAAGCTCTGGGGCGGAAACTCGATGATCAGGAGCGAGCGCTGGCCCGGGGTGTCGCGGACGAGCCGCGCCGGACCTTCGCCTTCAGGGCTGATGCGCAGGTTCTCGACCATCAGGTCGAACACCAGATGGTCGTCGGGCCGCCGCACCGGCACCCTGAGCGGCTCGCGCTCCCGGGGCACCAGCCGCTCGATCAGGGGGCCGACCAGGAACGGATTGTTCACCGAATCAGACACAGGTGCGGAGCGTGGAGGAACCCGATCCGCAAACACCCGTTGCACCAGCTGGTCGAAGCGATGTCCCATGCTGGATCGAGGGATTGTCCGGTCGTGTCAAACCTATGCGCCTTGTCGATCCGTGGCGCGTGAGGCGTCGGAAGTTCTTTTTTCTTTTTGAAGCCAGCTCTACGGCCCAGGCATTCGATCGGCTCCATCGGGCCCTTGATCTTCTGGAGTGGGATCGATCCGATGGTGTGTCGGTCGGAGCCCAGAAGAGGCTCCGGGCACTTCACGAGGTGGCCAGCGATTGCAGGACTCCTGGCCCGTTTCCTGGGCAGCAGTGTGTGCTGGAGACATCGGCCCACTGGTCCGTTTTCCTGTGGAAGGAATCGGAGGCGCTGGCTGAAATCGTTCTGGAATCAGCTATACGCCTGCATGACAGGATGACCCGTGGGTTTCCATTCTGTGGAGGCCATGCAGCGGCGCTGGTGGCTTTGATCCGCGATCAGCCCATCGGCGTAGTGAGCCCCAGGCTGTTCGCTGCGGTGCCCCATCTCCCCTGGGAGTTCCATTCCCAGAGCGCCACCTGGGATCCCGTTCGGTGCAGGTTCGGCCAGGGACGTGCGTGAACCATTGGCTGGTCCTGGCGCCGTGTGGTCGGGATTCGGCATCGGCCTGAGCCACGCTCCCCCGGGGCGGCCAGCCCATAGGATTCCACCATGCCCAAGAGCCCCGACGTTGGCAGCTCCACCCGCGTCGACGGGCCCAGCGACGGCGTGATCGGCGGCATGGCCCTGAACAAGGCCGTCCCCCCGGTGGAGGAGCTGTTCCCCTTCCCCCTGGACGGCTTCCAGCTGGAGGCGATCGATTCCCTCAACCAGGGCCACTCGGTGGTGGTGAGCGCCCCCACCGGCTCCGGCAAGACCCTGGTAGGCGAATACGCCATCCACCGGGCCCTGGCCCATGGCCAGAAAGTTTTTTACACCACGCCCCTCAAGGCCCTCTCCAACCAGAAACTGCGCGATTTCCGCCACCAGTTCGGCCACGAGAAGGTGGGCCTGCTCACCGGCGATCTGAGCCTGAACCGGGAGGCCCAGGTGGTCGTGATGACCACCGAGATCTTCCGCAACATGCTCTATGCGGAGATCGACCACGCCGACGACGATCCCCTCGCCGATGTGGAGGCCGTGGTGCTCGATGAGTGCCATTACATGAACGACACCCAGCGGGGCACCGTCTGGGAGGAATCGATCATCCATTGCCCCACGCGGGTGCAACTGGTGGCGCTCTCGGCCACGGTGGCGAATGCCGGGCAACTGACGGACTGGATCGAGCGGGTGCATGGCCCCACCCGGCTGATCCACAGCGACTTCCGCCCCGTCCCTTTGGCCTTCAGCTTCTGCAGCGCCAAGGGCCTGCACCCGCTGCTCAATGACGAGGGCACCGGACTGCATCCGAATTGCAAGGTCTGGCGCCCTCCGAAATCCACCCGTCGCAAGGGACCGAAGGAACCGCGGCCGCCCCAGCCGGAGGCGCCGCCGATCGGCTTCGTGGTGGCCCAGATGGCGGAGCGGGAGATGCTGCCGGCCATTTATTTCATCTTCAGCCGCCGCAACTGCGACCGCTCCGTGCGCGACCTGGCCAAGGTGTGCCTCGTCAACGCCGAAGAGCAGGCGCGGATCCGCCAGCGGCTGGACGCCTTCATGGCGGTGACCCCCGAGGCGGTGCGGGAGGGCGGCCATGCCGATGCCCTGCTGCGGGGCATCGCCGCCCACCACGCCGGCGTGCTGCCGGCCTGGAAGGAACTGATCGAGGAGCTGTTCCAGCAGGGGCTGATCAAGGTGGTGTTCGCCACCGAGACCCTGGCCGCGGGCATCAACATGCCGGCGCGCACCACGGTGATCTCGGCCCTTTCCAAGCGCACCGAGCGGGGCCACAGGCCCCTGATGGGCAGCGAATTCCTGCAGATGGCGGGGCGCGCTGGCCGCCGCGGCCTGGATACGCAGGGCTACGTGGTGACGGTGCAGAGCCGGTTCGAGGGGGTCAGGGAGGCCGGGGCGCTGGCCACCAGTCCGGCCGATCCCCTGGTGAGCCAGTTCACCCCCAGCTACGGCATGGTGCTCAACCTGCTGCAGCGCTACGACCTGGCCAAGGCCCGGGAGCTGGTGGAGCGCAGCTTCGGCCGCTACCTGGCGGGACTGGATCTGGCCGAGGACGAGGCCCGCATCGCCGAGCTGATGGCCCAGCTGGCCAGCCTGGAATCGAGTGGCGGCGAGGTGCCCTGGGACGACTTCGAGGACTACGAGAAGGTGCGCGGCCGGCTGAGGGAGGAGCGCCGCCTGCACCGGATCCTGCAGCAGCAGGCCGAGGAAACCCTGGCCCACGAGCTCACCCTGGCCCTGCAGTTCGCCAGCGAGGGCACCCTGGTGAGCGTCAAGGCGCCGGCCCTGCGCAGCCGGGTCACCCCGGCGGTGATCGTGGCCAAGGTGCCCGGCTCCGGCCAGTTCCCGCTGCTGCTTTGCCTCACCGACGAGAACGTCTGGATCCTGCTGCCCTGCCACGCGGTGGTGACCCTGCACGCCGAGCTCAGCTGCCTGCAGGTGAACCAGCTGGAGCCGCCGGAGCTGCACCACGCCAACGAGCTGCGCCACGGCGACAACGCCAGCGGCGGCCTGGCCCTGGCGGTGTCCTCGATGGCCCGCCGCCACGACATGCACACCCCCCGCTACGACCTGGCCGGAGAGGTGCAGCAGCAGGGCCAGCGGGTGCAGCAGCTGGAGCAGGAGCTGGAGGCCCACCCGGCCCACCGCTGGGGCGACCGCAAGCACCTCAAGAAGCACCGCCGCCGCATG
>Ga0247833_1006237_pt1 | contig 13404 bp, 15 predicted proteins | sample LaCruzMarch2015__7_FD_187117 | JGI IMG/M metagenome (GOLD analysis project Ga0247833, IMG submission 187117) | Freshwater microbial communities from meromictic Lake La Cruz, Castile-La Mancha, Spain - LaCruzMarch2015_8m | ecosystem: Environmental > Aquatic > Freshwater > Lake | place: Spain...
CAATATCCTCTTCCAACAGATTGATATCACTCACCAGAGGCTGGTAGCGCTTCAGCTTGCGGGCATTTGGATCACCCAGCAACAGCTTGAGCATGAAACACACCATAGATTTGACGCATCTTATAGTAATCAATCCGCGCTTAAGACCAGTGGATACCGTCCGCATTGGTATTCCTACATTGAATCAATACTCGCTGCTAGGCAAATTAATAATTAATTTAGCTTTAAATGCCAATAATACCTATATTTATGAAATAACTATCATTGATAACGGTGGAAGATTTCAAGAGCAAAATTGCTACGAACGAATAATGGAACTAGCAAACCAAAACTTAAAAATAAAAATAAAAATACCCGCGTATAACACAGGTGTTTCATGCAGCTTTAACCAGTTTATTAAAACACTTGGCGTTTGCATTATCTGCAATGACGATGTATCATTCACAGATAAAGACGTGGAAACATTATTAAATTGCTCCAAAAATAATCCTGATGCGGTAATAATAGAAAACAGCGATCCCATTAGCGGCTTTTCAACTTTTTACGTGAACAGGCCTGAAGTAATTATGGAATTAGGAGGATTTGATGAATTATTTTCACCTGCATACTTCGAAGACAATGATATGCGCTATCGTTTAAAAACAAACGGCTATCAAATAGTGCAGGTGCAGTTACCAACCTGGGAACATAAAACAAGCGCTACACTTAAGCAAGGAGATAATTTTTATAAAAGGTTGCATTGGGGTAATTTTCATCGTAACCGTAAATACTACATTTTAAAATGGGGCGGCCCGCCAGGGAAAGAGCAGTATCTTCATCCATTTGGAATAACTTAATCGCAATGGCACGCATAATTAAACACAGCCGATTCTGTTGGCGTTTGCCCCTAAAGGCATTGCAGTTGCTGCTGAACAAAAATGCCTTTTGGGCCCGGCAACGCAGCCTAAAAGATCTGAAAAAAATGCTTAGGGGCAGCGAAGCGGTGGTGAGCCTATGGGAAGAGGGGGTGCTTGTGGGCTTTGGCCGGGCGAGCAGCGACGGCATTTACAGAGCCGTGCTTTGGGATGTGGTAATTGATGAAAAGCACCAAGGCCAAGGAAATGGCACGTTGCTGCTTGGATCACTGCTAGAGCATCGAGCCCTGACGGGGGTTGAACGGGTCTATCTGATTACCACAAACAATGCAGGCTTCTACAAACAGCTGGGCTTTGAGGAAATCGAAAGCCAAACGCTTATGGGAAAAGGGACGATTAAGGCTCTATAAGCGGATGAAGAGATTCGAACTCTCGACCCTCTCCTTGGCAAGGAGATGCTCTACCACTGAGCTACATCCGCATACCGGTATTGCCGGCAACATTTAGCATGACCCATGGGGGGCCCAGCAGTCAAGTACCTTAGTAGAAATTTGTAAATATTGTAGAATAATCAAAATCAAAATAAAATGCACAAGCCTAAAAATACATTACAAGGCGCGAGAATTGTTGTAAGTGGGATTGACCTCGAGCAATCGGTACATAGGGGAATTGCAAACTACAGTAAAAGTTTAATTAACGCTCTGAATGGAGCAGGCGCAAAGATTTGGATACTCACAGAATTCGATCCCACCTTACCGCCAGATATATGCAAAGCTTTACCAAAAGATAGCAAAGAACTTATATATTGCGGGAGGGTGTTGCAACAATTAGCAGCTGACACTGCGAATAATCAAATCGCCATGAACATTGAAGCCAATGATAAATTACAAGCAACAAAAAAATGGACAGAGGCAGCCAAGAAGATATTCAAACAAATAAGTCGGCAATTAAACGTAAAAAGCAATTACACAAAGAGTGATATACACATCATTGATATAAGAAAATATGATCGTAATCCATATTTTTATCATAAGCGACTCAGCTACATAAGCCACATTGATGGATTACTATGCGCAAAAAATATTTACCGCAATTCAATGCTCGCCGCCAAATATAAAAATAGTACTGTGCAAATTGACCTTGATGAATTTGATGGATTCATTACAACTTGCCCCCTCAATATAAAAGCAAAAAATACAAAATTTACTCTACAAACTATCCACGACATTATTCCATTAGAATATCCCCCGATGAATGAGAACCCAATTATATTTGCAAATAGACTAAGAGAATGCGAGAAAACCAGAAAAATATTTGTATCCGTAGCCACAAAGAAAAAATTTCAGACTCATATTAGCACTCTTCCGAATGGTAAAGATCTTGTAATCATTCAACCTCCATCACTTATATTCTCACAAAAGATAATGCCCACTCGCAATTTCATTGAAATCCATAATGCTATCGGAAGCAATAAAGAAACAGAAATACTTATACCTTATAGATATATCCTATTCAATTCAACGCTGGAACCACGAAAGAATGTAGAGTTCGCAATACGTGCATACCAAGCATCCACACTTCCTGGCAGAGGAATAAAGTTTTGCATCGCAGGTGAGCTAATGAAAAGCAGCTATAGCTTCAATATTCAAAGCATGGTAATCAAAGATAAAAATATCATCCTAACCGATTATATCGATGATGATTTGCGAAAAAAATTATTTCTGAACGCTACAGCCCTTATTAGCCCGTCATTAGTTGAAGGCTTTGGAATCCCGGTGCTTGATGCAGCATGTCTAGGACTAATTGCTATAGTAAGCAATTTAGACTCGCACCATGAGATACAAAATCTTTATGACTTCAAGAAATTTGTATGGACATCTGAAATAGATCACGCTAGTAAAATGGCTAATTTGATGAATCTAGCTGCCAAAAAGCTGGCTATGCCTAAGACTGTAAAATCTATACATAGGTCTTCAAGCAATAGATTACTCAGGCTACTACATATTAAACAGATACAAAGCGAAGAAGCAATGCGAATCAGAAGATATGAATATTATCAGAAACTTATGCAAGGTGAGTTCCAGGAGAAATTAGCAAGTACAATAAGAATATATGATTGAACGAAATAAAAATATTAAATTAAAAATGGTAGCTTGCCTCTTTCCCGGTTCAGCCAAGCAAGTGCAACACAAAGCCCAATCACGTTAATAATTAGCATCATGAAGCTTTGCTGCCAAAGCACTTGACCGGAGGAAAGAGAATGGCGGAATATGCTTAATACCCGATATATTGGATTAAAATCAGCAGTCCACTGAAGAGTACCAAGTGCTTGTTTTTTAAACAGAATTGGCGAAAGCAAAAACATTAGTTGCATTAAAATAGGAACCATTTGGTATAAATCACGAAAACGGGCACCCAACAAACACACCAGCAAGGGCAACCAAAAGAGGAATACTATGAAATTAAAGAGAGGCAGCCAGCAGGCAGTAATTAGATTCAAAAATATGCGATGTTCATAATAACTTAGCGCTAGCAAAACAAGAAATAATGATTGCAGGAATGTTTGCACCTGGAATGCCCATTCCTCCAAAGAATAGAAAATTGGATGCAGATTTGTGTTGTGAATATGCTGGGCATTCCCCTCAAATAATGTGGTGGAAGAGCCAATCGCCATCGACAGTGAATTCCAAAGCACCATACCAGTGCCTAGATACAAAACATACGCATTAAAATTAGTAACCTTAAATACGGTGCCATAAACAACGGCCAATATAGCTATGGAAAATAAATTAGACAAACCAAGCCAGAAACTGCCTAAAAATGTACGCGAAAATCTAGCTTTAGTTCTAGCTGTAGCAGTGAACCACCAAACCCGTCTTAACGCCCATGCGTAACTACAGGAATTGAAAATGCTAAACGTCATGATAAAAACTAAGAGCCTGATTAATTGCACCATCAAAAACAATGCTGCCTTGTTGAAATACCAAACCGCGCTGGCAAAATCGTTTCAAAAGGGGATCTGAATGGGATGCGAGCACAAGGGTACCAGCGGATTCCACAAACTCCTCCAAACGGACCTGGGCACGATCAAAAAAAGAACTATCTCCTGCACCAAATCCTTCATCAAGGGCAAGACAATCGTGTTTAAAACCAGTTAAAACTGCAAATAACAAACGAGCTGCCATGCCATTGCTGTAGCTCTTAACAGGCAGGTGAATAAATCCACCCAAGCCAGAAAATTCAATAACTTCAGCCAAGAAACTATCAAAGCCACGTAAATTACGCTTAACCATTAAATAGTGTGCCTTTGCAGCTTGCAGTCCGCTAAGTTCTGGGCTGGTGATAAAACTTTTAGAAATCATCGGATACACAGGTAACGTAGCATGAATATAGCCACTGGTGGGCTGATAAATACCAGAAATTAACTTAAGAAAAGTAGATTTACCAGCACCATTATGGCCAATCAATGCAACACGCTCGCCATTATTTATGGTGCAATTAACGCCTCTTAATGCTTCAATTTGTGCCCCCACCTTGGATTTACTAAGAGATCCACCTGTTACTGAACGCAATAGGGCACCCTTAAGGGAGCGAGCCTCATTAGTAAAAACCGGAATTTTCAGCCACACATCCCGGAGCTCTAGAACGGGAGTTGTGGTCATCGCAGAGCCTGTATTAAAGCCTGCACTTGCTGTTGTTGATGCACAAGGCTTAACTGCTTCGCTCTGGCGTATCCCTGCTGGGAAAGCTGGCTCCATAGCTGCGAATCTGAATACAAAGAAATCAACTGGTTTTGTAGTTCCAGGCCAGCATCATTGAGCGAGAAAAATAATGAACTGGAATCATGCAACTCATTATGCACGGGAATCGCACTAATCAAAGTGGGTAAACCCTCAGCTTTGGCTTCCAGCACAGGGTAATCGAAGCCTTCCATGAGGCTTGAGGAAATCAGGGCAAGGCTGCTGCGCAGCCAATCGATTAGTTGTTCAGCTGATGCCTCCGGGATAAAGAGGACCCGCTGGGGATCTGACATGGCGGACCGCAGCTCACGTAGGTGGGCTGTTTGCCTACCAGGCTTACCCACCACCCGCAACAAGCCGGGCCAATGGGGGCAACGCTTCAGCAGGTTTGCAAAAGCCTGAAGCGCGTAGGAAACGTTTTTATTGCCGTCGTGACGGGCCAACATCAAAAGATCAGCAGACGCTGGCTTTGTGATCGCTGGTCTTTCAATGGCAATGCCATTGGGTACTACTTCAATTTTTCTCGAGGGAATTCCAAATTGAACCAATTGGTTAGCAACAAATTCACTAATTGCAATAACAGCACTAGCCCTCTCTAATTGATACGGGATCAACAGGCGATAATGCAACCATGCACGGCGACTATTGGGAACAAATAAAGGAGTTAGATCGTGGCAGGTAATCAACTGCGGCAAGCCAGCAAGGGCATTCAGCCAGTTGCAGTAGGGACTATAAACACGGTCTGGATTGAAAGCTGCCCCATTTAAGGCAACTTTGATATTAACGCCATATTGGCTGAGTGAATAACGATGCAATAAACGAATTAAAAACTGGGATGGTAGTTGATCAGGAAGTGACTGCTCTGAGCTGTTCGCTAAACATATTGCATTAGAACCGCGAGCAAGTTGAAGACGAGAGCCCTGGATACCAGGAAGAATTCTTCTAACATAACTACTAAAACCTGAATAACCGGGCTGCCAAGGCAGAATATTAATTAGAGTTCTCAATTGCTACACGGAATAATTGATGCTATTGAATACAAAATCGCGCTGTGATTTCCAAATATTACGGTTAAATTGAGATTGATATTTATTGAAGGCCTCATGACATGCATTCTGATGCCTCACTCTATCAAAATTAAGCAACATTAATATTTGAGCAAGGGCTTCCGGAGCAGGCTTGTCCCATCTTGGCAGGCTAGCTAAATTGCTTACCCAAGAAGTGCCAGAATCCTTACACTGCAAAGCTAAGGATGGGACTCCACAAGCCATTGCTTCCAATTGAACAATACCAAAAGCTTCATGGGAGGAATTAGAAGCCAAAACAAGCAAATCAGCGCAGGAAAGCAAATCAAACTTTTGCTCCTCGCAAATAGCCCCATAGAAAAAATATTGATCTTTTGACTCAAACTTTTTAGCAGCAAGATCTTCCAGGTATACACGATTAGGGCCTACTCCAACTACTGATAATAAATATCCTGGGCCACATAAATTCAACGCATTAATGACCCAATCGATTCTTTTATAGGTATCCAAACGGCCTATGCAAACCACACGAAAGATAGAACTAGCTCTGGATAAATTAGTTGAAGCTGAATGCAGTTTAACTGCTCTATATTGAGCAGCCATTAATTCAGCCTCTTCAGATAAACAACAAGGCAAAATATGTACCCGTTCCTTATGAAGACCTCGCAAAAGAAGTAAATCACGAAGAATTGGTGATGTTGCAATTACCTGCAGATTGCAAAAGCGGGCGAGGCAAAGCGCTAAAAATTGGTATAAACCGTATAGGTGGCCCTCCAAAAGAGCATGCCAATGTATTGAAATGCAACGATTAGGCTGAATTATTTTCATAATCATGATTAAAGATAAAACCTCAGGGCTGGGCAAGTGTGCGTGAACAGCCTTACTTGAAAATAGAAGCTTACAAAATAAAGCACCAGGAATTACAAAACGTAGTCGACCTAGTTTTAGATGAGGTAAATAAAAACGCCTATAAGAAACTTGAAGCGGGTCTGGTTCTAACAACTTGTTGGCTATACAAAAAACCTCGGAATCTGTCGATGCGTCTTGAATGGCTAACTCATGGGCAGTGCGCTCAACCCCTCCATAACCTGGTGGGCATTCACGTAACAGCTGGATCATAAAAAATGCAAACGGTGAGGAAATTATAAACCAAAAACTTGAATATCAGAGTAAGTATGTAAATTATATAAATAAATTAGGGGCTGAATTTAAATTTAAGAAATTATAATGTTGTTTGAGAGCGTGCTAACGCAAGCAAAACCAAACCAAGTAAATCGGGATGCAACTGCTCTAGGCGTTTCTGAGCGCGGCGCTGCAGTAATGGTGTTAACCATGCCGCCGATTCCTGATCTAGTAATAGCTTCAACCAGCTAGCAAGGCTGGCTGGGTCTGTTGCTGAAAAGCGGGGAGAGGCTCCACCGCCGGCCTCCCTTAGACCCCTGGAATCGGCCACCAACACGGTGGCCCCGCTGGCTAAGGCCTCGATGGCAGGCAGTCCAAAACCTTCTATCCGGCTGGGCAAAACCACGGCTAAGGCATGGCGATAGGCGAGGGCTAACTCCAAATCCGTGAAGCCAGCAGCAAAACAGCGGTCCTGCAGATGGGGAAACTGATCAATCAGTGTTGCGCAATGGGTTTCAGCCGCTAAGCCCGAAAGAACAAGCTGCAAATTTTCCAAACCGGGGCTTTGCAAAGCTCCGGCCACAAGCTCAGGATTTTTGTAAGTACCAGGCCCACTGGTGGAAGGCAACAACACGTAGGAATGGCTTAAACCTGAACCTTGCTGCAACTGTTGCCAGAGGTCGTTTGTTGATACATCTGCACGAAAATCTGCAAATATTGGCTGCACACCTGGATGGCACCAGGCCACAGAGGATTTCTGTTTTTTCAAAAAAACCTCAAGGTCTTGAGCAGAAGCTTTTGAAACTGCTAATAGTTCAGAAGCCCCATTTGAACATCGCCGCCTCTGGGCCAAAAGTACTGGATCTTTAGAAAGGCGTTCCGGTAAACAATCGTGAACCAAAAACAGCTCTGCACATTTGTAAACATCTTGGGCACAAACACTTAGCCAGGAAGAGATAAAAACAGATGCACACCAATCATTAGCGTGCTTAGCATTTTCCTCTGCAATTTTGGCCACCGCCCCAATATCTAAGGGATCCACAGAAGAACCGTTAATAGTTTCAAACTTTCCTGTGATAGCTAGATGACTATTGCGATCAATCAACGCTATCGGCGCCTTAGAACTAATTAAGCCGGGCAAAAGCCAGCAATTCAATATTTGTTCCCATACGCGAGTGATCCCGCCATGGGGCCTACTAAACCACAATCCATCAAGCAAGATTCTAGGACCAGGTGCTCCAACAAGCCTCGAATACAACTCTTCCAACAGAGGTTGAACAGGCGTTCTGGGTGTCCGTAAACGGTTGCAAAGATTTAGGGCAGCATGGGAGCCATGGCGGCGCCAGCAATCTAAAACCGCCATTGGCGGCTGATAAGCTCCCAGGCTGGGATGCAGGGGGCCAAACACAGAGGGAAAACCATATATGGGATAGTTTTACCCACTATGGCAACAACCTAAGATTGCCAAGCTAAAAACAAATCATGGCGAGTAGGGTTGATTTCCTCGTTTGTGGAACCCAAAAAGGGGGAACAACGGCGCTACATAATTATTTAGGCCAACATAAAGAACTTTATTTACCAGAACAAAAGGAGATACATTATTTTGATGATGAATCAATAGATTGGAAGAATCCAAATTATGAAAATTACCACAGTCATTTTTGTAATGAACGCACAACAGGAAAGATGTGGGGTGAAGTAACACCAATTTATATGTATTGGAATAACAGCATGGAGCGAATATGGCAATACAACAAAAAAATAAAAATAATCATTATCTTAAGAAATCCAATTACAAGGGCCTATTCCCATTGGAATATGGAAAACCAACGCAATGCAGACTCCTTGTGCTTTATTGAAGCGCTGGAAACCGAGCAGACACGCAGCCGCAACAGCCTGCCTCTACAACATAGGGTGTATTCATATATAGACAGGGGGTTTTATAGCCAGCAACTAAGGCATATAATGAGATTCTTTCCTAAAGAACAATTATTAGTATTAAGGCAAGAAGAGCTCATCGAAAAAGCGAAGCAAATACTTGCAAATATTTTTGAGTTTCTTGAAGTTGAAAATCAGGAAATCAAAATCAGGAATGATATCCACGCTTTAAACTATGAAGAGCCGATGGCCGCGGAAGCAAAACTTTTCCTGCTAGATACATTTAGGGCTGAAATAAAACAATTGGAGTTTATGCTAAAATGGGATTGCTCAGCCTGGTTAGAAAAGGTTCAATAAAATGAGGGTTTTAATAACAATTCCCCATGTTTTTGCCCCGCAAAAGGGCTCCTTATATTCATCGCAAAATGAAGAAAAGCGACATGTTAAACAAGCAGCACTTCTGCAAGCCACCATTGGCAATCTAATAAAACACGGACGAGAACATTGGATACATGCTTCACTCGGCTACAGAAAACCAGTAGTAACCAGAAAGCTAACAACTAATGACGGAGTAGATCTAACTATACAGTTATACACGCCAACAAATGCTACATTATCAAACATCCTGCCATGCCATCCTAACCTTAAAATTATTTATATTGATGGTGATGATTATACAAAAATACCAGTATTGGCCTCCCGCAGAGCCCTTGAACAGGCTGCGCATTACGATCTAGTTGGTTACATTGAAGATGATATCCTAATTGAAGACGTTGATTTACTAAAAAAAATATTATATCTCGAAAGCATATCAGATAGTAGCTACGCATTTATGCCCCATCGCTGTGAATTAATCCCCCAAAAAGGAGACGTGATTCTTTCCGGCGATCCAGATGGAGGAAGGCCCGACCTTTATTGGGATACTGGAGAGGTTATCGAAGTATCCTGGCCCCTTGGAAATAAAAGGTTCTACCGTGCCACTAACCCCCATTCTGGTTGCTATTTCTTAAGTAGTAAGCAGGGCTTGAAGGTGTTGAACTACTGGCAGAATTGCAATTGGGTAGCTAATTTTCAACTGGCGGGGCCGCTAGAGCAGGCAGCTAGTGGGATGCTGCTACCAGTTCTAAAAATCATGAAGCCCATCCCAGCGCATTACCGATTTCTGATGATACGCCATCAAGATGATCTATGGCGTAGGCACCCGGAAGAAAGAGCATAATTATGGATAAATCCAATGCCCTTCCAGCTTTACTTAGCTATAGGCAACAAATATGGCAAAACCACTGTAATTATGTGTTAAGCAATCTATTAATTCCGTTGGCTAGTCAATGGGAGAAGGGCAGCAATCAAAACATAAACTACGGTGCCGTATTAATTGAAAATAGAATTGATACTCAATGGTTTTTTAGCGTATTAAATACAATTTTAATGGCCCCAAGTGGCACGCAAATTTGCATTGTTACAGATAAGGAAAGCCTAGAAACGGCAAAGGGATACCTAAAGAATATAAAGCTACCCATAGAACCTTGGTGGGGAGTTGTAGAGGAGCTTGTGCCAGGTACAGATTTGAAACAAAAACACAGCTATAATCAAATGCTTAAACAGAAAGAATTTTGGGAATCTTTGCCTCATGAGAAATTACTAATCACTCAAACAGACTCCTTGCTGGTACAACCATTACCAAAATTCTTCTTAAATTTTCCGTATCTAGGCGCACCATTCCTGCCAAAGCAACAAAGTGAATATTTTGAAGAGCGAAAAAAGAATGGAGCGCTCCAAAGTTTCTACAAGGTTGATACGGAAATCCACGGCTGCCCGAATCCATTGATATATCTCCATCTTCATGGCAACGGGGGCCTATCGATAAGGCAGCGAAACCTGATGGCTAAAATATGCCATGAACAAGCAGAATTTAGTTCAGAGGATGAAATGGAAGATGTTTTTTTTAGTAAAAGTATTAGAAACTACTGTGAGCCAGCACCACTGGAAATAGCAAAGGCTTTTGCTTGTGAAAGCCGATATAACGCCTCCTCTATAGGAAGCCATGCAGCTTGGAAATACTTCAATAGCATTGAACTGGGAGAGCATTTGGAAACCCACTGGAAACACACATGGGCATTAGCAATGGCCAGTGGTAATTAAGATGAATAAACTTAAAACCTTTGCTGTTTTTTTTAGAACATCAAAGCAATTTGGCAAAAATCCCATTACCGAAGCTAATTGCTACATAACATACCATTCCCTGCTTAAAAGCTTTGGAGCAGATGAAATCATTGTAATTGCAGACAACTCCACAACTGAGCAACAAACATATTTCATGCAGCGGGCAAAATATTGCTATTTAACAAAACTAGGAAATTGCGGCTCATTTCGATTACAGGTTAAATTAGCAATGAAAATGCATGCTGCTGATATATACTATTTTGTGGAAGATGATCATCTTCACCAACCAGAGCAAAAGCGATATATCAGCGAAGGTTTAAACCATTTTGATTTTATTTCTTTATATGATCACCCCGACAAATATATATTCAAAGGCTATGAGGGATAAATGCGTAAAATAATTGCAACAAAAGCTGGGCATTTTTCTGGCACACCGAGCACAGTGATGACTTTTGCAATTACTCACAACACATTAATAAAATGCCATGAGTTCTTCTTGAAAAGCCAGTATATTAAATCCGGTTTAAAATTCCCACAAGACCATCAGATGTTTCTTGATTTAATCCAACAGGGATATTCTGTTGGAACTTGCTTACCCGGTAGGAGCACCCATTGTGAGAAAGAAATGCTAAGCCCCTATTTTAATTGGCAAGATTATGCAAAACAGCTAGATCACGAGTTAAAAAGCATCTAAATATCTCTAGGGGCCCATTCAGCTACTATCCATTGTTGGCCGGCCCCACGCCCTTCTAGGCCAGCAACCCATTGATCCATAAATGATAAGTGCCTACTAAAATTAGAAAAGCGCCTTAAAGGATCCTGGCGAGCAATCGATTGAATTAATGCGCCACGTTCAACTAAAAAATTAATCAGGTCGGGAGTATTTTGCTTATTATTAGGAGTTAAATCAGTTTCAATGATAAAAACAATTTTCATTGGTATGCCACTCAAAACAAAGGCTAATGATTCAAAAACTTCTTTAAGAACCTCATGTTCAGCACCATCCACGTCAACTAAAATAAGTATCTTTCCAGTTTTACCTGAGAGGGTAGCGGCAATAGAATCGCTAAAACTTACGTAATTAGTTAGATTGTTAGCAGCCGCTGTTTCCAGCAGGAGCTGCTTTGCAGCCAAATTAATATCTATACCCACACATGGTATTTTATATCGATAAGCCATACCATTAACGTAGTAGCCTTCAGCGCAGCCAATATCTAAAAAGTAATCTGCATCAGAGGCCCACTCAATAATTAAATCTTGAACTTCACATTCATAAGTTCCTTGATATTTTGCGAGCAAAACCGAAGAGAGCGTTGAAGTGCTGCAAAGCATTCCAGAAAACAGGCCACCCAATACTTTAATATGCTTTTGAATACGTAACTTCTGCTCCAACTCATGGCGATAAAAACTAGATGATGCTTTTAAAAGTTGCCTAGCACTAAAACCTTTGTTTATAAGATCGCAGATTATTTTATCTTCATTTGGGGCAGTATCTGGAACCATTAATCCAATTCGGTCCGGGTTTTGCATTAGATCCAAGGATAATTAAGTTAAAAGTATCATATGAGGCACTAGTGCTAAGCTAGGTAGGGGTAAACTTTTGCAAAAATGAATGTTTTCCAAATCCTTTTAAGGGACCCACAGTTTGAAAATTCCGAATTGCCAAATTCACTAACAGATGCGATCAATACCGTGAAAAATAGTTTTCAAAATGTGCATTACACTCTTTATACAAATGCAACGCTACGAAAATTCATAGCAGAGAATTTTGAGGCACATATCTTAAAAACATATGACAATCTTAAGCCTTATGCTTATAAATCAGATTTAGGTAGATATTGCATACTTGCAATGCTTGGATGTAAATAATGAAATTGATCTTATATTATTTTCCGATCGAGGTTGTGGCGTGCAATGAAGTCAACAACAATATTTATTTTGGTGAATTTCGACCAATAACAGCAGATTTAAGCATTAATAACTTGATGTATGTATCACGCACCGGACAACTTATTGCACAACATAGAACCTCATGGCCGCCTGGCACTGAAGGCGGTGACTTTACAGCTTTGGGCTTAGAGGGATCGAATAACTATAAAGAACTTTGGGCGAATAAAGACATATACATAAACACTTGATTGTGAAATGATTAATCATTCATAACTAGCCCTAGCCAATCAATTACCTGCTCAGGCGCCACGCCGGCCATGCATGGATGCCCCTCTACTAGGCACTCATCATTGCGGAAACGATTATCTGCGCAGGCGCTGCAACTGGCCTCAGAAATAGTGCGGCTCACATTTGCGCAACGGGGCAACCAGAGCCGCAGGGGGCTTGCCCCTACCAAGTTTTGATCATTGCCAACAATTGCCAAGGTAGGTGTGCCCACTGCAGCTGCAATATGCAGGGGCCCAGCATCAACGCTTATTACAGCCTTGGCTTTGGCACAGGCACCCGCCAACTGAATCAAGGAAGTGCGACCGCGCAAATCAATCAAATCAGTGCTGGCAAGCAACTGTTCTTCGCCATCTCCGGCGTTGTAGGCCTCCTTCTGGGCCGCTGGCGGGCTACCCACTAGGCCCACACTCCAGCCGCGCTCGCCGCAGTACTGCAACACTTGCC
>Ga0247833_1006249_pt1 | contig 13373 bp, 12 predicted proteins | sample LaCruzMarch2015__7_FD_187117 | JGI IMG/M metagenome (GOLD analysis project Ga0247833, IMG submission 187117) | Freshwater microbial communities from meromictic Lake La Cruz, Castile-La Mancha, Spain - LaCruzMarch2015_8m | ecosystem: Environmental > Aquatic > Freshwater > Lake | place: Spain...
TTCAGGTAAGCGCAACTTCCTGGACATAGCATCCCGTTATTTCAAGCAAGGTGTGCCTGGCGCTAAGAGTACGCTTTATAATATTTACATAAACGACAATGTGCTTGACAACACTTGCCGTGACAGATTGAATGTTGCCATCATTAATAGAATAAAAGATATAACACCTGCCTATTCAAAGCTCAACAATCTCAAGTGGATCACAACACTGCCAAGTCAAAGTGCAACATATTTACAACCATATTTTCCAGGCAATACACTAACTAATGCAGGGAGACGAAATGAATAGCATTGCAAATGAGGCCATAAAATATGGGTTGGTGCTTGATCGGTCTGTTGATGATGTTTTTAGCTTGCCGTTTACTTACGATCAAATTGAACTGCAGCCCAATGAGTTGGCAGTTGCAAGCACTCTGAACATTAAGCTTGAAAAATTGTATTTCAATCTTTTATATCTCTACAAACTATGCAATGTGGCAGGGTACAGCATACCCAGTACTTACTCTGGTTGGTTTGGACTCACTGGCACCGGTGCCATGCCAACTTCTGCTTTTGAATTTAAACTATTCTCACCATCAGTAAATCCGACCAATGCTGTGAGTTTTGTGAGTGGGGGCAAGCAATATGCGTCAATCAGTGATAGTACTCTGGCATTGTCATACATTGCACCTACCTTTAATTCTCCAGTCTTAATTACTGCAAGCCCAACCACTCTAACAATTGTACCTTTCTCAAGCCAGTACACTAACCCCTTGGTTGTGAATGGCAGCCCATTTGTAGTAACACAACGCAACATAGATCCGCTGTCGGGTAGCCTTGGGTTTAATAACATTACAGGCATAGCCATTGATACAAATAAAGATATTCTTTTTGTGGCTGATCAAAATCTTAATAATATCTACACATATGATATTACTGATACATTGTTCAGTACAGCACAAAAATTCTTTCTGACAAATTATATTGGGGGCAAGGGAACATCAGTTGACCGTACCAAATTTAATTCCTTAAATAAAATTGCTTACACTGGAGAGATTTTGTTTGCAGAGGATACTGGCAACAAGTGCATCAAAGCGTTTGATAAAAACCTAAACTGGCTAAACACCACAGTATTAAAGACCTTGTTTGAACGTGCTGGTCGGTTCAATGCAATGGCATACAACATTCGGGACAATCAGCTATTTGCCTGTAATGACAAATCACTGTATGTGATGAATGTAACCTCGGATTATACTGTTCTGTCTGCAACATCCTATGATTTTTCAAACATCGTGCTGGGTGGCGATAGAATTGTTGATTTAAAATTTGCTAACTATGATTCACAAATCTTCTACATACTAACAGCAAACAATGCCATAATTAAAAAATGGACAACCAAACCAAACTCCACAATTGGCATATCCTATCAAACAGGAGTTAGTAAATGGCTAACTGTTGTGCCAAACGTGTCCACAGATCAGATTCTGTGGTATGCTAACCACTCTACTTTATCCAGTGGTAGAATTCTGCTGTATGAGGATGGCTTGAATATTTTCTCTTTGCAACGGGATGAGGATTTTTCTATCTACACATTACAAGATATTTTTATTAATAAAGATGAGTATAACCAAGCATGGGTTTATAATAAAGCATTTAAAAAGCTTCTTTACAATACAATACTATTAAACAGCAACACTGGGTATAGATTTTTTGAAGGAAAAACTACTACTGGACTTACAACTTATGTTTCAAAACAGTACAATACGTTTTTTCTTACAGACACTGTGCTGGATGTCAATACATTTGCTAATGTCTGTATAAATGAAAACTTCCAAGGTGCAGCAATCAACAGAAATCTGCAAAAAATCTATGACTACCAGGTACAAATTCTCAATTCAATTATTAACCAGGATAATATCAATGCAAACTTACTACCCAAATCAGTTGCTAGCAATAATGCTATGTTTGATTTCACAATTTACTACCAAGGGGATGGCATATCATTGAAGCCAACTGTGTTCAAAGCTTACAGCAACACTGATGGCGTTGTCAATGATAGTGGCATATCAATTTCTAATCTTGCCCCTTATACCGGTGGTTCGGGCATAATTATTATATAAGGCTTTATGGCAGGAACATTTAAATTTCATAGTAAGCTACATCGAGCAAGTCATCATACTGCTCCATCTATAACTATACCTGATTCTAATACTGATCCTATTGCTTCAGAAGAATTACCATTTAAAGGGGTCTTTTATACTATATTAACAGATGGTGCTGGCTCATATAATATACCAACCAATAGTTTTGAGTGGTGGTCCACATATAATACTGTTAATACTCTCTCTGGTAATTGGGCAAATACCCGCTCAATGTACAACAATTAATACCCTTTCTGATAATTGGAATAATGCTTATGTGGCATACACAGTATTTCAGGCAAACAGTTCAAAATATGAGTCTGTTTACACTACTGTTAGTACATTTAGCGCGCAATGGAATATACCGGGTGTTATGTATCTAGGCGTTGCCCAGGAATACACTGCTTCCAAGACATTTAGCGGCACGAATCTCGCCAACAACAACTCACCACTTACGTTATCTTGGGATTTAAATGCAGATCAATGTACCTTCATAAGAATGATCAGCAGCTACTTTGTATCCAATCCTCTCAACATGAAAAAGGGTGGCACATATGTGTTGACATGTCTGCAGCCTGCCATTGCTGGTAATGATGCATCGTTTGATACAGCTTACCGCTTCAATGACACCCCACTGCAATCTGGTATCATTGACATTACACCAAATCGCAGAACAGTTATAACTTTTGTTAGTGATGGAACCCTGATGTATGGAGATGTAACCAAATACCTTGAATGAGCAATACACCATTTCACAACAAATTTCACAGTACCAATCATCACTCGGTATCAACACACGGGTATGTTGACAGTGGTATTGACCCCATAGCAGGTGCAGATGATCCTTTTGTAGGAACTTTCTACAATGTAATACCATCCTACACCCCTGCCATATCCACAAACAGTACCAGGTGGCAATCGGCCTACACCGCCCTTTGCAGTAACAGTGCAGACTATTTCCTGTATCCAACAACATATAACACAGTAACAGCATTAAGTTCAAACTGGCAAAACGTTGCTAGTTTTGCCACTACCTACAGCCAAACATCAGCCAGGTATGAAAATACATACACCATAACAAACACCTATAGTGCTGACTGGCCATTTGAAGCTACAACCTATCGATTGCCCACACCACAAGAGTCAACACAAGCGCATAATTTTAAAGGCACAACTTTGGCACCACAAACAATTTCAGCAATATTGTATGGTGACTTCATGGGCGGCAATACAACGGCCAATATCCTCACAGGTGGATTTCTTACCTATGTTCGAAATTCATCTGCAAGCTATATAGATAAAAATGGGCAAATACGGTTTGTAGGAGAAAATTTACCCCGCTCTAATCATGAATATAGCAACATACTGAGTGTTTGGCAGTGTGAAGGATCTTTGTTTGAGCGATCAAGAACAAATTTTGTACCGTATGGAGGTGAAATTGTAAATTGGGAGGTGCTACCAGCTAACGGCATGTCCTGGGCTTCTAGTACCCCTGCTTTGACTACCTGGACAGGGGTTGTTTCAGGTCTATTCAGTGGCACAACACCAGCATTTGTTGCATGCAGCACTGGTGGCACATTAGCCACCTCATTGGATGGTATTAGTTGGACAACTCAAGCATCCACCACCAGTTCTGATTGGTGTGGCGTTGCTTTTGGTGACAATTCGTTTGTGATTGTGGCAAGCGCTGGTGATGTCAATCGAATAAACACTTCAAACACAGGCTCAGTTTGGGTTGGGCGGGATGCACCAGAACCAGCCACATGGACATCAGTTACATATGGTGATGGGTGGTTTGTTGCTGTTGCTGATGCCATAGCTGTAAACGGCACAGACTTGTGTCAAGTCATGCGGTCTGATCTTGGGGTTACATGGCTGTCGGCAGCTGCAGCAGAAGGGAATGGTTGGCAATCAATAGCATATGGCAATGGTATATTTGTTGCCATATCTAATACTGGCACAAATCGCGTCATGGTGTCAAGAGATTATGGTGAAACATGGACTGCATACCCGGTGCCTGAGAATAATAGCTGGACAAGTGTAGCTTACGGCAATGGGTTGTTTGTTGCTGTTGCCTCTGATGGTGCACACAGAGTAATGATTTCTGCTGATGGTGTGAACTGGAGCACATATGATTCCATTGAACAAAACAGTTGGCGCTCAGTAACCTATGGCAATGGCATTTTTGTTGCTGTTTCTCTTGACGGTACAACACGTACCATGTACTCGCGCAATGGTAAGATTTGGCGTGGATATGTGGCAGCAGCTGCAAACCAATGGAGCACTGTCACTTGTGGTTGGGATGGCTTGTTTGTTGCATTTGCATATGATGGCACAGACCGCGCCATGACAACATTTTTCACTGAAACACCACTTGCTGAGAGTGGAGCCTCGCCTGCTTACAATTTACCTGCCACTGTTGTTACCCCCATCACATCCAACACAGTATATTCCTACACAATACCCATCAACCCAAGTGCAGATTATATTCTTTCATTGTATGTGAAGCTTGGCACATTATCTGCAGCAGACTATGGAATAAAAATTGTGGACAGTACAACTCTGGATACCCTGTCCAGTTACACAAGCATATTGTCATCGTTTTCATATGCGTTTCCACAGGCACAATGGTATCGAATTGTGTTGCCCTACTACTCTGCCACTAATACATCCATTCGCATAGCCCCTGCATACAATTTTAATAATTCCAATGGAACTGTTTATGTGTGGGGTGCACAATTGGAACAAAATATAGATGTTCCCAATGTTGTGCCATCATCCTACATACCCACCATTAGCTCCTCATACTACACAAGGGATACAGAATACGGCTTTGTGTCTGGTGCCATTCTCAATAATACCGAGGGAACATTTTTATTTGAAACAAGATTGATTCCTAGCACCACAGCAGCATCGGCAAGCGGCTTCTCATTGTACAGATTCACTAATGATAGTTCAAGCAATTCAACTGCCTTAAGATATAAAAACAATTACACTGCAAATGTCAGGGGCACAGTTAATGATTCAGTAGCGCTTGGTTATAATCTAACTTCGCCTAACAATAGAATTGATTACCCACGTGCACTTGCATTAAGCTACGCTGTGAACAATGTTACTCTGGCTGATTCAGGCAATATTGTAGGGACTAGTATTGTATCCTTGGTGCCAGGCAATTTGAGCAGTGGGTTTATTGGAGCGTCAGCTGCAGGGGGCATGGATGGGTTTACTGGCTATATCAGACGATTTGGTTATTATCCCAAACGATTGTCAAATGCTGTATTAAAATTCTTAACACTCTCCGCTCAAGAGTATACCAATGTAAATCAAATCGAATTGTTCAATTGGAATCTTTCTGCCAATCAAGTTGCCTTTGTCAATTTGTCGGCAAATGCTTTTGTGCAAAATATTGTGCCTGTTGGTACAAAAAAGAAAGGGGGTGATTATACATTAGTAGTACAGCAAGATGACCCAGGTGGCCGCACCCTTGTATTTGATTCAGATTATGTATTTTCCACAAAAGTATATGAACTATCTAGTGGCACCACATCTGTTATTGCTCCTTCTTCTCTCAGTGTGACTGTGATTAGATTCACAAGCAATGGCAGCAAGCTGCATGGCAAGCCCACCAAGTACTATTATAATTTGAATGCAGATTACACATATTATAATGGGCCTGGCATAAGTTTAGATCCAATGCCAGCTGGTGCAAACACAACAGACACAATAACGCCCATATATGGGTTAACTCTTGGTGGAAGTGTGCCTTATTCTGGTGGAGATGGAATAACTATTATATGATGATTTGCAGTGATGTGGAACCGGTGAGTTCTTTCTATAGTACTAACCTACAATCAAAGATCCAAAGCTATGAACGGCTTGGGCAACGTATTTGTCGTGCACTAGGTGCACCACTCATAAACATAGAAATTCATGCAGATCAGTTGAATGAGTTTATTGGTATGGCGTGTGAAATGTTTACGAAGTTTGCAGGGTACACACAAGAATATCTAGTTTTTGATAGTAAGCTTTACGAAGAGTTTAAAGGATTGCGGTTGGATGTTTTGTTTAGTTTGACCAAAGATTTTAACTTTAGAGCCAAATTTAAAGATGTTTCCCCAGAAATTAAATCAATGTACTCAATTGGTAGGATGGTTATTGGTGACCCAGCAGACCCATACCTATATCAAGTTGTTGATCAAAGCAGACCAAATGAATTAGAATTATTAAACAGTTACGATTATTTGCTAGATGATTACCGCCGTGTCATTGATGTCACAGAATTTGAAGAAGGCAGTAGCAATGGCATAAACACTTTGTTTACCATTGAACAATCATTGGCACAACAGAGTTATTTCAGCTATGCTCTGGGCAATTATGGATTTGACTTGGTCAGTTGGAATGTTTTGAAGAATTGGCTGGACACTCGCGAAAAAGTTTTGGCCCTGAGACGTGATTTTCACTTTGACAGTCGCACACAATACATGCAATTGTTCCCGCCGCCCCGTAGTAGTAGTTCACATTTTTATGGTATTGTGACAGCGTATGTTGAGCGCCCTCTAGTCGATATTATTAAAGAGCCTTGGGTCTATCAATACGCTCTCGCTCTAACAAAAATAGCAATTGGATCTGTTCGTGGTAAATATCAAAACACCCAGCTGTTCGGCGGCGGGTCTATTAATTATAATGATATGCTGAACAATGGTCGTGAGGAAAAAGCTGATTTGGAAAAGAAATTATATGAACGTGCAGCAGGGTTTGGTGATGCACCCCCACCTGAATTCTTCGTTGGATGAAGTTCACACCCAAAAATAACAAGTACATACAGGGCATTTTCAAGCCTACACATGCACAAAAATACAAAGGGCATGATTTGCCACGTTACCTTAGCAGCTGGGAATTAAAATTGTTTCGCTGGTGTGATAATAACCCTAATGTGATTGAGTGGGGGAGTGAGAGCATTGTTATTCCCTATGAAAGCCCTATTGATCATAAAATACATCGTTATATTGTCGACGCAATAATAAAATTAAAAACAGCAGATGGAATAAAGAAATTTCTTGTTGAGGTTAAACCACACAAACAAACAGTAAAGCCAGAAGAGACACCCGGTAAGCATAAAAAAACTCTTTTATATGAACAGTTAACATACATTCAAAATCAAGCTAAATGGCAAGCTGCAAAGAAATGGTGCAAAGAAAGAGGGTACGAATTTACTATTTTAACAGAAAAAGAGTTGAGAAAATAGACTAAACTACTAATAAATAACATATGGCTTTAAGACTATTAGTTGAGACACCTGCTCCTGAAGATCAGTACGAATACGTGGTTGAAGAGAAGAACGGTAGTCAGTCAAGCACCATGTATATCAAGGGACCTTATATGCAGTGTGAAGAGGTTAATAAGAATAAGAGAGTTTATGATTCTGGAGAAATGGATCGAGAAGTTAATCGTTATATTCATGAGATGGTTAAGACAAACAGAAGCATGGGTGAATTGAACCACCCAACAGCTGCTGAAGTCAATCTCGAGCGTGCTTGTCACTTAGTAACAGAAATGAATCGTTCTGGTAATGTATATTACGGTAAGTCCAAAGTACTAACAACCCCCATGGGACAAATTGTTCGTAGCTTAGTTAACGACGGTGTCCGTGTTGGTATGAGTTCTCGTGCCTTAGGTTCATTGCAAGAAATGGGCAATGGTGTTAACAAAGTAAAAGATTTTCGTCTCGTGGCTGTTGATTGTGTTGCAGATCCAAGCTTTCCAAAAGCGTTTGTAAATGGTATTCTTGAATCAAAACAATTTGTTGCGACAAGTGATGGCCGTTTTGAAGAATATTATGATTCTTTTAGCGATAAGCTTCGTAACCTACCAAGAAAAGATGTGGAAGGATATCTTAAAGAACAGATTGTGGAGTTCTTTTCAAAAATTAGTAAAGTTTTATGAGTCAACCAATTGAAGAAATTGCACCAATGGTTGCAGGGGCTCTTGCAGGTGCAGCTGCTGAGGAATTGGGTGTAGGTCTTGCTGGTAGATTAATTGCTACCACCCTAGCAAAAACAGCTGCAGAAAAAATGTCCACACAATCTGATGAATCAAATGAATGTAAATGTGGTGAAAATGAAGAGTGTGGCTGTAAAAAAGTTGTCCAAAATCCAGCAAATTATATGCCTGCTGGGAATAAATATAATACAGTTATGAAAGAGCGCGCCGACATTGCACAACTTTTAAAGAATTTAAACGAAAAAAATTATGCTCAGGCCCATAAATATTTAAAGAAGATTATGGAGTCCAAATTACAAAGCCGTATTGCCTCTGTGAAAGGTGTAAAACTATTCTAATTTTATGAGTACAAAAACCATTAAATCTATCCTAAAGGAAGCAACCCAAGATCTCCTCTCTGAGGAAGTTCTTAATGATATCGAAGCGGCGTTTAACGCCAAGGTAAACGAAAAGGTTGAGCTTCATGTTACCAAAGCTTTAACAGAGCAAGATGAAGATTATAGCAAGAAGTTAGAGCATCTTTTAGAAGCTGTCGATGCTGATCATACTCTCAAATTACAAAAAGTTGTTGATGCTCTTGATGCAAACCATGCAGATAAGCTTAAAGCTATTGTTGAGAAGTATACTAACATTATCCGTGCTGAAGCCAAGAGCTTTAAGACAGAGACTATTAACAATGTTAGCACATATTTAGAAGCTTATCTTGATGAAACTATCCCTACTGAAGAAATTCAAAATGCTGTTAAGAACAAGCGTGCTCTTGAAATTCTTGGACAGTTAAGAAATATTTTGGGCGTTGATGCTGCCCTTGCGAAGGAAAGTATTCGCGAAGCCGTCGTTGACGGAAAGAATCAACTTAATGAAGCTTCTACGAAGCTTGAAGCCGTTACAAAAGAGCTAGCAGCTGCTAAAGCGCAACTTGCTGCTCGTGATGCGGAACTTACTCTCGAAAAGAAGACAGTAGGTCTCACACCACGTAAGCGTGATTATGTTAATAAAGTAATGCACAACAAGAATGCCACGTTCATTACTGAAAACATTGATTATGCTTTGAGCTTGTTTGACAAGACAGAAAAAGAACGGCTTCAAACCATCAAGGAAGAGGCTGTAACTGAAGCCGCTGCCACACAGGTAGATCGCCCCATAGAAGAGGGTGTTCAAACTGTTGAGGAAAGCGTCAGAGTTAATCCTTACCTTGCTGAACTATCCAAATACTAATTTTGGTTGAGGCAATTGCCTGAATAATGTTGTAGAATTTACATATTCTACAGGTCGAAATTAAGGAGAACAAAATCTATTATGAAATCAATCAGACCGACAACGGCCTATATTGATGAGTCTCGCGCTAAAGCGTTGCTCGAAAAGTGGAAACCAGTTTTGGATTACACTTCCGACAACGTCAAGCCCATTGAAGACGATCACACTCGCTTAAATACAGCCATGCTCTTGGAAAACCAAGAGTCCTGGTGTATTGGTGAGGCGAACGTCGCCGGTGGCACAGGATCCGTCTTTGGCGGCGCCTATAGCCCCACTGGTGGAATGGGTGGTCAAGGTGGCGCTTTTGGTAATGCCTCACCCCAGGGTGACTGGTATGCCACAGGCGATTCTCGCTTGCCCAAGATACTCATCCCGATGATTCGTAGAACGTTCCCCGAGCTAATCACCAATGAAATTGTAGGCGTACAGCCCATGGGCGGACCAGTAGGTCTTGCCTTTGCTTTACGTTATAAGTATTCTGCAAACCAGTTGGGCAATGATGGTGTAGACGGTTCCGGCACAAATGCTGGCGCTGCTATGTCCAATCCTCAAGCCCAAGCTGCGAACAAAGAACTTGGCTACCAGTACCTCGATACCCGTTACACGGGCACATCGAGCTCTAAACTCTCCGGTGGCGATGGCGTAGCAGCCTCCCTCTTCCCCTCAATCGGGGTTGATCAGGGCGTTGCTCAGGTCCTCGCTAACTTCGAATTGACAGGTAAAATCCCTCAGATCGAAGTTTCGTTTGAAAAGACGGCCGTCGAAGCTGGTACCCGTAGACTTGCTGCACGCTGGTCTGTAGAACTCGAACAAGATCTTAAGAACATGAATGGCATCGATATCGATACCGAACTCACCAACGCTATGTCGTATGAGTTGCAGGCCGAAATCGATCGCGAAATGATTGTTCGTATGATCCAAGTTTCGCTGAATGCTGGATTCGGTACAGGTTATTCTGTATGGTCTCCCGCTTCCGCGGATGGTCGCTGGTTAGTAGAGCGCAATCGCGACTTCTACCAACGTTTGATCATCGAGGCTAACAGAATCGCAGTTCGTAACCGTCGTGGTGCTGCCAACTTTATAGTTGCAACACCTCGCGTTTGCGCGATTCTCGAAATGCTTCCTGAGTTTCAATGGGTACCCGTCCAAGGCAATGTCAACACTCAACCTGTTGGCGTAGCTAAGGTTGGTAACCTAGGTGGTCGTTTCAACGTATACCGTGATACACGCACAGAAGCCCAATATGAGGGTGGATTGCGTGGTACGCGCGTAGAGTACGCCCTATTGGGCTACAAGGGACCAGAGTTTTATGACACTGGTATCATCTACTGCCCGTACATCCCGGTTATGGTACAACGTACAATTGGCCCCAATGATTTCAGCCCCCGTGTTGGTCTTTTGACCCGCTACGGTGTTGTTGATAACATCTTTGGCGCTAACTTGTATTATCATACCATCTTGTTGAGCGGTCTCGGTCAAGCGTTCACGCCTGGTACACAATCTGTGTACTTCTAAGCCGAACTCAACGGTAGTACAAAAATTCCAGTATGTCCTGGTAAAAAAGAGAGGCCTTCGGGCCTCTTTTTTTGGTCAAATATATAAAAAAAGACTAGTTTAACTAGCCCGGAATAGGGGAATATACAAGGTTTGCCCGTTCAATAACACAGGGATCCCTGAGGTTGTCTGTACTAATGTAAGACCAGTTACAACTGTAGCTGCTGAATTTGGAAAGTTATACGTGGTATCAATTAAATTAGTAAAATCACCGCCTGTAGGTGTATCTCCTTCAGCAAATGCATTTTTTAAGTCAGTAACTGATATAATAGCCATGTATTATTTATCAAATCTAAACGTTTATTAGTAGCAGAATGTGTAGATTAAGCTAATTATTTGAAGGTTATCATTTGCATGAAAATAGACTATATAATCTCTCCTTACAATCACTTCTACAGAGAAATCTTTAAAAAATACTTTGATGCAAGGCTTATCAATCCTGTTGATAGAGATCAAATGCTGAGCATGTCACCCAATTCCAACAAAATATTTTTATTTGCAGACCGCATGAGCCTGCAGTACATGGCCAACTCCCATGGTGTTGGTAAGAACATAATTTTCTTCAGAAGACATGAGCTGTATGATGTTCCAGCAAATCTAATAATGCAAAGCAAGCACAAGTTTTTTAAAGTGTACACACTTAATAGTTTTCTGCAAAATAAACTCAAATTAAACTATGGGGTAGATTCAGACATAGAAAAAAATTATATAAATGAAGATAATTGGTCATATGCACAGAGAGGGCATGGTAACAACATTGCATGGGTGGGTGAATTCAAAGACAGGAAAGCACCAGACTACATTGTGGAAGTGGCACAATACTATAAAGATTATCAATTTCATTGTGCTGTGTCCCAAGGACCATTGAAACAGCTGTATTTAGATTTTATCACTAACTATGGATTGAAGAATGTGTTCATATATGAAGATGTTGACAGTCAAGAAAAAATGAATGATTTTTTGAATGATAAAAATTATCTTTTGACCACATCCATATCAGAGGGGTTGCCAAACTGTGTTCTTGAAGCGTCAGCCAAGGGCATAAAGCCCATTATTCGCAATTATCCTGGCAACATGTTTAATGAGTTTACATATGGTTCATTAGCAGGCATTCAAGCTCATTTAAATTCTCAGTATAATTCTGTTGAATACAGAGAATTAATTACCAATAACTACGGGTTAAATCAGTTTTTACAATTTAGAGATAAGATTGTAGCAGCATGAATTAGATTTGATACGATTTTTCAATTTTCATATCAAAAATATGCGGGCATGCTTTCTTGACACACTGCACAGGTCTCTCTCTTAACTTTATTCTTAAATCTGGTGTTTCATATAAATTTCCAAAATATCTTTCCCCACAACATGCCCCATGAACAGATCCACTTTCTTTTATATTAAGAGCATTCTTACCTGCATTGCAGAATATTCTATTAAAATTATGATAATTATTGGATAGGATCTCCTGTGCATCATATTTTGTTTTGCTTCCATTCATCCATTCAACCTCAATCCTATCTGTCTCCACTGCAAACCTCTTGTTTGAGGGGTTTGCTTGTATAAAAGCAAGTTGTTCTGGGGTATAGTCAGTAATAAAATGCTTCTTAAGATTATTAATGTCCAGTACTCCTTTGTGGTTGACTGTAATTTTTTCGTGATGAAAGAAGTGATTAGACGCAGCAATTGCAGCATCCCAATGCAGTGGGTCCATTAAAATATGCAGTTCAACAAACTTGTTTTTTCTTAGAAAAATGTTTATTATCTGTTCGAACCGCTTTATATTTGCATATCTAGGATGAAAACTAGGGTACAACACATCCATATCATCAGATACTCTTTCCCAAAAATCTATATTATTTCCCAAGTTGGTGTTCATGGCAACAAGAAAATTTAACGATTTTAAGCATTTTATAACATCTTCTACACCTTTATAGAAACTAGGCTCACCACCGGTGATAGTAATTTTTCTTTGAGGCTTTTCTTGAATAATGGGGTTATCTGCACAAAGATTTTTAAAAAAATTTATATAAGTTTCTGGCATTATGCCTGGCCAGGGGCCTTTGTAAAAATTTGGGTGGCAGTAAGTGCAGCGTTGATTGCAAGTTGTATTGATTACAAAATTAATCCCGAAACTATCGTTTTTAATACTTCTAATAACTGGATGATTATTGTGGTACAGCATATTCACACCTCCAGCACAATGTATTTGATTTGTTGTTGCTTAAAGCATCATGAATAGATTTGTAAGCATCCGATTTAACTATGTCGGTGTAACTATCTTTTAACAGATTGCCCATTTTATGTTCTAGCTTCCAATCCATGCAACACAGATAAATGTCTCCATTAGGAAGCAAAATATTCTGGGTGGTTCTATTTTTTGAACATTTAATTTTTTCAAAATGTTTTAAATCGATTTTTTTTTCATAATTTAAATTACCTGCT
>Ga0247833_1006263_pt1 | contig 13353 bp, 10 predicted proteins | sample LaCruzMarch2015__7_FD_187117 | JGI IMG/M metagenome (GOLD analysis project Ga0247833, IMG submission 187117) | Freshwater microbial communities from meromictic Lake La Cruz, Castile-La Mancha, Spain - LaCruzMarch2015_8m | ecosystem: Environmental > Aquatic > Freshwater > Lake | place: Spain...
CTACATTGTTTGTCCTTCGTATACACAGGAACATCTCCTCGAAGCCCCAGTCCTGAGCGCGTCGCTCGGCCTCATCTAGCAGACGTGATGCCACTCCACAACGACGGAGGTCGGGGCTCACAACCAAGTCCGAAATATATGGCTGAGGTCGACGAACTACTTTACCCCTCTTTACCCAAGGAAGTAACGAAGCCTTTGCGACGCCATATCCACCGCGGCCATCGACGTCACAAAATCCAACAACTTTGTTATCTTCTCCGTCGTGTGCAACTAAAAAGTAGTGACGGTCAACAACTGAACCGCCATCCACTTCCATTTCGTAGGTGAAAGAAGTCTGTAGTCGATCAAGCTCCATGATGGGTCGAATCCATCGCATGATCGGATTATTCTGTCCTTCGTCATGGAAAAATCCAACGCTTATCATTCGTGCAACCTCCGACAAATCAGAAAATTTTGCATCGCGGATCTTGATCAGAAAGCCCGTGTCGTTGTTGTCCTTCGAGGTCGTCAATGGCAAAGTAAAGCGACGAGCAGAAGGGATTGAGTATGCTACAACAATGAACGCCGACCCAGAAGGCCACGACGACAGTGGCATCATCATCTGCAGCCAAGGACGCATCGCTTCCTAAGTACCAGCTGGAGGGGTGAGAGGTCACAACAGCCACGACCACGCAGCCCCTATCCCGTCTCGATCTCTAGATGAACGAGATTGTCATCTGCCGATTGCGGCAGCGAGGCAGGAGGGGACGTTAGTCTCAAGGCATGTACATCGTGTAAGCTCGTCAAGTACTGCAACGTTAAGTGCCAGAGGAATCATTGGCCGACGCACAAGAAAGTATGCAAACAACGTGCTGCCGAGCTACATGATGAGGCCCTGTTCAAGGACCCACCGGCCAAGGAGGACTGTCCGATCTGTTTCCTACCAATGCCGGCGAAATTGATAGCTTGTACGACGCTTCCACCCGCCACTATATCATCCGTACCAATTTTCGATTTTGCAGAGGCAAATAAGGAGATTGATGGGAAGGCCACGGAAACTTATTATCCATGTTGTGGAAAGAGCATTTGTCAAGGGTGCCTGTATTCCTTCTGTGAGTCTGGAAATATTGGGATATGTCCGTTTTGCAATGCAAGGACTTGGAAAAAGAGTTGAAGAATTTATTAAGCGGGTCGAGGTAAATGATGCTCGTGCAATGTATGTACTCGGTAGCTATTATTCTCAGGGATCAGGAGGTTTGCAGCAGGATCGGACAAAGGCAAACGAACTATTTGTAAGGGCAGCAGATCTAGATTATAGTAAGGCGCATTTTTCCTTGGGTCTGTACTATCGTGCAGGGGGGGATTTGAAGAAGGCCAAATTCCACTACGAGGCTGCAGCTATGGCAGGGCATGAAGGGGCAAGATGCAACATAGGAGCAATTGAGGCAGAATCAGGAAAGAGGGAGAGAGCTGTGAAGCATTGGATCATTGCAGCATCAGCTGGGGAGTATAATGCCATGCATAATTTGCTAGGTGATTTTGAACAAGGTTTGGTTAGTAGAGATACATTCGACTCAGCTTTGACAGCATACAACAACTCTTGTGCTGAGATGATAAGTGAAGCAAGAGACGCTGCAATCCGCATGATCATGGGCAACAATTAGTATGTTATCGCAATGAACAAATGAGCTTTAACAATTGCGAGTGAAGAGAGTAATAGCCTTCTCCTTCTCATTCTGTTTCTTCTTCTCCTTCCCCCCACCAAATAAGTCTGACAGCACGGGATTGTGTGCCATGGCAGAAATGACTGTTGAACGTGCCTCGTCAACCGCCGATTTCTTTTCCATCGTCGTTATGATTCCTCGTGTATTATCGTACTTCCCACCACCTCTATCGATTCCTTTAACAGGTAAGATTTCTAATGGTGGCGACGATTGAGTCAGTGACAAAGGCTTTTTTTCGTCATCCTCCTCTCCCCGTCGCTGATCTCGTTTGCGCTTCTTGTCCTTCTTCTGATTCTTCGCGACTTGCTCTTCCTTCATCCTTTCCTCCCACTTCGTGCGTATATCTTCAAATATTGTCTTTGATGGTGCCAATCGTATCATATCTCTCTCTTCGAAGGGTCCATATTCGGCCTGCATTCCCTTCACCCCCATTTCTTTGATGGCACGTTCACTCAATACATTCGGTTGATTGCCCTGTACTACCCCTTTACTATTGCGAACTATGACGAACGATGGCACGCTCCCACTGCCAATATTTGATCCAGTGATGGGACATGTTGGCATACCTCCTCGTTCTGTCAGGTGGAATCTCACAGGATGCAAATCCTTCATACCACGAATGTGCATTCCTAATCCACCACCCTTATCATCGCCACCACCACCAGTCCGTGAGCGACGGAGAAGCGCTTCTAACGCCTCCTCCATTTTATACAACTTTCCATAAGGACAAACCACAATATCATCGGCGGCTTGATCTAACGCCGAACCGGTTAAAGCGCAAGTTTCGAACACAGCCCTTGCTCTCGTGGCCTCATCCTCAACTCTGGATCTATTCCTGACCGACGAATTGTGATCGGCGGTATGATCTGCCTTCCCAGCACCACGGAGGTATGCTCGGTTGGCTGCTACAGTGCCTCCGTCTCCTCCCATTGTTAACTCAGCTATTAGCTATTAATCAACTTCTTCACGTTACGTGTTACGTTGTACGTTGTTCGTTGTCGAACCCATTTTCCGGACTTGAGCAAATATTATTTACCCTCTGACTCCGACGTACGATGACGCGGTAGGATTGGTTTTGTCCATTTACTGCTAGCTCGAGTCGATGACCATCACGCTGCTCTTGTTATCGTTGACGGTGGTTGTTGCCTTCCAATCACCCGGTCCTTCTTCTCGGGAATTCGCGTACAGAGCGGGCAGTATCACGACGAGTAAATTAGCCCTGACTACAAACTCTCCATCGGTAACGATTAGAGCTTCTGACTTGGACGATGCGCTCGGACTCACGCTCGAGGAACGCGCCGTGGTGAATGTTCATCGTGTTTGCAGTAAGAGCGTCGTGTACGTTACATCTGTGCTAAATCCTATGGGGAGAAGCGAGAGGAGGTGGCGAGGTACAATCAGAAAAGAAAATGACGAAGTACAAAAGAAACTGCAAAGTTTACCCAGAGGAACGGCTCTTGGATCAGGTTCAGGATTCGTTGTTGATCCTGCGGGATATGTTGTTACTAACTACCATGTGATCCAACGAGCATACGAATCCAATCAGATTATCATTCAATATGATTCATTTTGGAAAGGCGTGGTTGCGAATACAACGAACAAAGTCCAGGCAAGTGGAGGAGACTCAGCAATGCTGAGCAATATACAAGGTATAATCAACGGTACAATTAACGCAATTTCAGGCAGATTGAATAGTGACAATCTTCCTGCTAAGGTTTTTGTACGATTTGGAACCGATGATAATGGAGGTGGTGGATATATACCATGCGATATTGTCGATGTAGTCAAAGAATTAGATGTTGCCGTCTTGAAAATCTGCGATTCATCGTCAACATCATTGCCAGCATTAACGTATGGTACCTCCTCTGATCTTCTGGTTGGACAATCACTCCTGGCAATAGGAAATCCATTCGGCCTTGATCGTACCATAACAGCCGGTTTGGTATCCGCGTTAGGTCGTTCAGTAACCGGCGTGGCAGGGAACGATATTAAGAATTGTATACAAACAGATGCTGCAATCAATCCAGGCAATTCAGGTGGACCATTATTGACGTTAAATGGGAAGGTGGTAGGCGTCAATACCATGATCATTACCACGTCAGGCAGTAGTGCAGGAATAGGATTTGCAGTACCAGGAGATAATGTGAAAGAGAGCACTGACCGTATTGTAGAGTTGGACAAAGAGAGACAATTACGATTAACCACACGTAAGGGTAGGGGATGGATTGGTGTGGATGTGGCAATGAATTATTTGGAAGATTCCTTTTGCAAACGTTTAGTAAATGTCGATGAGACTGGTTTGGGAGCGTTTGTCACGGCTATTGATGTTAATTCTCCATTGTTGCTCACTAAGGATACCAATGATGTCATCAAAATAACATCAGCAGTCAATGGGAGTGTTGTAATAGGCGATCGTATTATCAAAGTCGGAGGAACAGATATTGCGAATGGTAAAGATTTCGCAAATGAAATGCAAAATAGAGTAGAGGGAGAGCAGATTACGTTAACAGTGGTAAATGAGGATGACGATGCGAGGATTCTGTATATCAAACTTGGTAGAATTCCGTTGTAGATATGTTTCATTACTTAAAGCTATATTTTTACAGAGAACAATGATACAATATGAGACTCTATTACCTATCATCCCTGTTTTATGATCATCGGAATGAATCAAATCGAGAAGAAAAATATCAGGGAGACGATGATATCCAATCATAAGAGCAAACTCCACTTACAGCTTCTTCGAAGTACCTCCATCACCACCATCTACCCTGCTGAATCCTCCAACGTGAGTGTCCTCGACTCTCCATTCCGGAGGCGTATTCGCCCACCGCAATACACGACACCATACCGCTCGCCACCTTCTACCACCTCCCATCCTGTAGGCTGATTGGTACGCAAAACTATACAGTACACCACCTACAAGGAACACGATAGTCGTTTCAATTGTGCCGTAGGACGAATTACGCCATATCATGAGCCACATCGCTCCCAACACAGTTAGGAACAAACCCACGGTCCCCACAATCTGCACAATTGCGGAAGACTCCCCAAATTCTCTACGAAGCGCAACTCCAGCCAACCTGGAAAATGGAACAGACCACACGAACAGGACTCCACGAAAGATATTCGCACGATTCCTCGAGTCAGAGTCTTCGTCAATAAGCATTTGACTTGAGGAACGACCGCCTGCATGTACAAGTCCAATCCTCGCTGCCTCTTCACCCGCATTACTTATCCCTTCCATTGTACGGGGTGTTATCCTCGGCACAGACGAGACACCATTAGCAGTGTTGCCATTAATCTGTCCCAGCACTGACACGACTGCCGGGTCCTGTACCTCGTAGCGAAAACGAACATCACCAGCAGTACAGCTTGGCATTAGATCACCCACCTGCCAATCAAACATTGACCCTTCAAGATATTGAGCAAAGTACTTAAAAAACCTCGATGCAGTTGAACTCTCGTAGGGACTAAAGAAGTATCCACCCTGTCCGACGTAGACAAAGTTATGTTCCGTGGCTGCAATCGATTGAGACGTATCTTGGAGGAGACGAAGTGGTTCATACCTTGCATTCGTTGGACCAGTAAAGAATGAAAAGAAACGGGAGAAGAATGATGGTGGTGGAGGGATACCATCTCGAGTGAATTCCACTTGACGATATGGCCAACCCCGTACGCCGGATGATAGCATGGCTGGATCAAGACTCGCGCGAAAGTTGTTGCTGTCACTGCTGCTGTCCAACATTGTGTCTTCTTCTTCGTCCATACCACTACGCGAAGAAGAAAACGCTAGGATGGTATCCTCATCCACAAATGTTCGAGATGGCATCGGATCTCTCTGTGGATTATGGTGTGCTCCAGGCTGATCAAATAGTAGTGAATTGATCCGGTATGAACGCCATGATTTGATATAGCTGTATTCCCGAACGCAATCGCATTGATAGCTCTCCTCCTTTGACGAGCCATCTTTTGCGGTGACGGTGCGGGTGCATGTATTGCATCGTTGACTTTGAACTTCCTGCCACTGACAGTATTCACAATTACGCCGTAGAACGAGTGCTCCTGGTATCGAAACGGACATTTCTCCATCCGTGGGTATGGCGTCGATATGAGAGGATGTACCGTGGACCAACATCCCGCCGCTCCCGACTGATGATTGCTGCAATACTGTCGACAACGACGAAATCGATGGCTGATTATTCAGCTCGATTATATCACCATCAAGTGCCTCACTGAGCGTCAAGTATCGAACATAGCGAGTTCGTTCTGAAATATAAAGCACGGCAGGAGGCAGAGTCATCAAAGCTAAGATCAATAAGACAGAACAAAATCCTCTAAGACCGCGAGCATCGTTGTCCCCTGTCTTTTCGTATTTCCGCCCACGACGGACAGTTGGCATAGTATTCATTCGGTGTGACATTATTGTGAAGAAGTGGTTGACAGCTATTATGAGACCAACATTCACTCGGGATGGTTCGAGTGGAATGTGGAAAGGAAGGGGTCACGACACGACCCCGCCAATTCGGGGAGAAATGGCTTGGAAAATGAAGAACAACTAGGTACACATTGGTCACATCTAACAGAAGGTTTAAAGTAACGCAAGGAATAATTTGATACAATGCATCCATTAATTAATATGCAATTAGTAAATACTAGCAGGGACAGACAAACTTAGACATCTAATCATCGGCGCGAGCAGTCTGGTGATAAGTTTGATTCATCATCTGCCTGCGTCTATCATCCATCGCCTGTTGTTGCATCTGAAGTTGCCTGTACCTTTCTCGAATTGCGAGACAGTTAGGCACAGGACAATTGTCAGCCTTACACTGCCGTGCATGAATTTGGAGGAGGGCCCAGATACGTTTGCATACATTGCACCCGCCATTTGCCTTGACCTTGCAACCAGCGCCATGTTTGAGCAGTCCCTTCATCTTGGCACAGTTGGCCGAGGAACATGTAGACGATCGACATGTGGAGGCGTGTAGGAGCAGCGTCATATGCAGCGCAATGCTACGTTGACGTTCCTTTCGCTGTTCCGCAGTGAGGGTGCTCTGCGTGTTGCCCACTGGAATGGCCTGCAGCTGATGTGGATGACGTGCAATGGCCGGATTCCGGAGACAATCAAAACATTGATCAAAGTCAGCGCAAGTAGGACAATGGAAGCGCTTCCCTTGTAGAATTTCACGTGCACAGATTGAGCACTGTGTGACAAATTTGGGGGCATCCCGATTGTGTAAGTGCCACAAGACCATCATGGAGGTATGCTTAGCCCTACGGAGAGAATCAAACTGATAGTGATTGCCTTGGCAGAGGTTGAGGAACAACTGGCGGTTGTTGAGAAACTCGCAGTCCAATTCTTCTTCGTCATCATCGATAACCTTGACAAGACGACCCTTACTGTCTTTGGTCACACTCTTGGAAGAAGCTTCCTCATCGGCATTCTTATCAGATTTGGCCTCATCCGGCTTGGGATTAGATTCTTCTTCGTCCTTCTTTTTAGCCATCGCAGCAAACTTGCCAGTCCTGTCCGGTGTTGAGGACTCGGCAGGAATCTCATTTTCCAGTTTAACATCACCATTTTCGGGAGCTTTCTCCTCTGGATTGGTCGTGGTCATGCCTTCACCGATATCCTCTGATTCTACGGAAGTCTTCTTCTCCTCTGATTCGTCAGTCTTAACCTCTGAACCATTTGTCTCTCCCTCCTCCAATGATTTGTCAGTTTCATTTTTCTTCTCGGCTTCAGCGGCAACTTTCGTTTGTTCGGATTCATCAGTCTCTTCTTTTTCCTCGGTTTCAGTCGATACTTCTTTGTCCTCTGATTTGTCTCCATTCTCCACCACGACATCCACATCCTCTTTCTTCTCCTCAGCTCCGTCTGCCTCATTCATCACTTCATCGTCATTAGCCTCTTCCTTTTCCTCAGCTTCGGGTATATCATCCTTCTCCTTGTCTCCATTACTGGCCATTTCCTCCTTTATCTCCTCTGGTTTAGTATTCTGAACGTCTTCTTGCACTATCTTTTCATCTTCTTCGACATCAGCGGTTGATTCCTTCGTGCATTCAGCGTCAGTTTTGTTCGTGTCACTGTTCTCATGAGCTGCCGCAATAGACTCGTTCAACGAAGAATCGGTATTCGCTTGAGAAGAATCCTTGGAAGGAGAAGGAGCATCATTAGTCACCTGCACGGCCATATCCGTATCTTCTGTGGCCGCCACCTTCAGGTCACCAACGTCCTTCTCTTCCTCCTTGACTTCTACACATAGCTTCTTTACACCATACTGCTCCCGATACTCCATAACGTCCTTGGGAACGACCATATTTTCCTCCTCCTGCCCCTCCCAATTCAGGAATGCAACCAAAAAACTCTCCTTCATGGGATGGATTGTCTCTCCGAGCTTTCTCATCACCCAATCCTTTCCACCTTCCTTGAGACTTTTCACATCAACCCCCTCGGGCAATATGCCGCTAGCAGACAAGGCATCGTGATCCAAGCCAGACGAACGTGTCCCACTCCTTGCTCCCGACTTCGCCTTGGACTTACTCTTCTTCGCCTTCTTGCTCTCGTTACTTGCCTTGTCGGGCTTCTTGCTAAGATGCTTCCCCTCTTCCATGTCCTTGATAATATTCTCCATTTCAGCCTGAAAATAATCGCCCTCCATGTAAGGCAAAACAGTGGCGTCATTCTTTTCATTCGCAAAGTACAAATCGTATGCATTCGTCATTTTCCCAACGATGCCACGACGTTGGCATTCCTTTAGCATATCAATGTACCACAGTCGCAATCTATCATCCTTGGGCACCTTTTGGTCTTCAGGCTTGGCGAATAAAATGTAATCATCGCCTTTTAGCGGTGGACAAGCCCATATATGTGCGGTATTATAGCCCTTATTCCGCACTTGGTCCAAATACGCAGCAAGCAGCTCGTGGTAGACAAAGGTTCGCATCTTCCTTGGCCTCATGTAATGTACGCTATCGAGGTAGCTTACGTACACGGCTCGATGGTTTGGAGGGGCATTTGTCTCATCGTGTTCATAAACGTACAGACCAAACAGAATGACATCGACACCGTCTAAATTTTGGAAAACAATGAGACACTTGCACCGGTACTTGAATTCCGAGGGGTAATTCTTGAAGGAGTAACGTTCCTTCATCCGAGGTCGGACTTCTAGGGCACGGCTCATGGAGGTCACCTGACGAATATAAATTTCTCCTCCTCCCTCACCGGTCGCCTTGATTGCTTCATCTAAAGGAATGCCCTATATAAAAGCGAAAAGCGAAATTAGATGCTGGGCCGTAATAATGTGATTAAAACAGAGGGGAAACGAATGCTCACCTTCAGCTCGGCCATCTCCTTCGCCATCTCAGCCATCTTATCCTTTAACTTATCCCTAACATGTGTCTCGAGATACTCACTCAACTTCGTCCGAGGCAAATCTTCCGCCATGGGAGTAGTGCTTGTCGGTTCCGGCTTCCCTTTCTTCGTACGTTCGATACAGGTACAACTTGGACATACAAACTCCGACCGTTGATCTGTGTTCTGACGAGTGTTGAAGAGGGCGCATATTTGATGTATCCATCGCTCACAGCGGTCGCACTGGACCCAAGACTCCTCGGGTATCTCATTATTTTTCTTCTTATCCAACTGACTTTTGCGCAAGGTCATCTCAGCCAATTCGATAGGCTTACTCTCCTTTAAGTCATCGTAGCATGTTTGACACCAGTGAAACTGATTATTCCCCCCAACATAAAAGTATGAATTACGCCGAATACGCTTGGCCCTACAATGTACGCCGTTGCAATAAAATACGGGTGGCTCGAAAAGCAGCTTCTCAGACCCACACAATTGACAAGCATCACCACTCTTACGCTTCTCCTCTTCCTCAGCATGAAGCTCCTTAATCAGGAGCGCGAAATCTTTAGTGAACTTATTCTTTAACTCATTCGCCATATTCCAAACAACACTGCCCTCGGGATTGTATAGCATGGCATTATCAAAAGTTAAACTGACATCCCTCTCGACCTCGGGCAACGTGCGATAGACACCATTATCTAACTGCTTCTTGACAGTCCCCAAATCCATTGGCTTCTCAATCACCTCGAAGTAATCAGGTAAACCAAGTTCGACGGGGTCGACGGGGGTGTTGAATACCCATCCATGAGAGTGAGACTGGAGTCCCTTCAGTAAGTCTCCAAATTTCGTTTTGAGCTTAGCGACTGGCAAGACCAACCCCTGGTCGAGAGATTTGATATGAGTTTGAATCTCATCGAGAGTAAAGCAATTAATCAGTGTATGATCCTCCTGTGGCCTAGGACCTGAGAATTGAGCACCACCGATAACCTTGCCATTCGACATTGCAACACCCGAGGGAGCACTGATCGCTCCCGGTGGTTGGGAATAGACATATCCAGCCTTGGTTCCTCGGGAGGTTGGCGCGAGCGCCTGCTGGGAATACGCCTGCGTTGGCTGTGCAAACTGCGGCTGTGCGACGTACTGTCCATTGCCGGTCTTTTGCCTCTTGTTCGGCGGTGCTGCGGCTGCACCAAGATCACCCGGCATTTGCTGCTGCTGCTTGAGCGCTGCTTGATGTCCCTGCTTCAAAGCCTGCATCTGTTTTTGCTTCTCGTGACTTCGGTGGATCGCCTCCCTAACGGGTCCGCACACAGGACACCGGACGTCCTTACAGCGATGATAATGACTCAGAACGTAGCGGGAGCTGACACAGTGTGGAACCAAGCATTTTTGGTCCTTGCATTCTGCGATATGCTTCCATAGACGTTTCATCCCAGCACAATGTGGCGTGACAGGACATTGATTGTCCTGATGGGGACATTTGGCAGCGTGGCGGAGCAAGAGGAGACGCTGTTGCTGATGACGTAATACCTGTTGACGGTCGGAGGGTTGTCGGACGGCGGAACCATCCTGATGCTGAAATTGCTGCTGGGGTACTGGAACATTCATATTGGGATTGTTCACCATTTGCACTTGCTGCTGTTGTAGCTGCTGAGGTTGTTGCATAGCTAGTAGAGGCTGAGGAGGCATGGGAGCAGCACCAAGTGTAGGCTGTTGTAACACTTGCTGCTGCATCGGCGGTTGCATTCGTTGCTGATATTGAGGCTGGCCTTGCGGTTGAGCCGGCGGTTGTCCTGCCACCTGCTGCACAACCTGCTGACCCTGCTGTGGCTGACCCTGCTGTTGCATACGCTTTGTTTTCATCCCAATGTTCATCGCAAGCTGCTGTAGTCGTTGCTTCAATGTTGAAATGTCATTGTACGCCTCGAAAGAGGGAGCTGAGCGGTAAAGCGATTCCTCCAAGCGCTTGGCCATTTGGGGAAGCTTGTTGAGCCACTCCTGTGGTGCGTTGGGTTTCCTCTGCCTTAAGAGTTGCACTCTGTGATAATCAGATTGGAAATGAAAAGATTGTGAGAGCCAAAAGGTATATACGACAATAATAACAGAGATTGTAGTCCGTCAAGAAACTTACATCATGGCAATCATTTTTCTCCTATCGTCAACATCCTTATCGCTCTGCCATCCGCCATTCAAGGTCTGCTGGGACCTCGACTGTGGCTGTTGTTGGGCCACTTGCTGCTGCTCTATTTGAGGATGCTGCATCGCCTGACCGGGCTGTGGAAAAGCATCTATTTGCATTGGCACGAAGCCTTGCTGCGGCTGCTGCTGAGATGCTGCCTGACTTGGATGTTGATAGTGGGGATTGCCAGAAGATGATGCAACAGGAGCATTTATCGCCCCAGCTTGTGCACCAGACATACCCACCGCTGGAGATGTAGGATTTGAAGACGGAGACAATGGGTTGGGAGTAGGGGCCTGGCCGTTTATATGAGAGACCCCATTCATCCCATTCATCGTGGCGGCGGATGGGCCGTCCATTTCTATTTACAAAAAAAATGCAGTTATACGTTGTGTTTCAACTTGCTCAAAACTCCATGAATGGATAGAGATCTTGTCTCAAGATAATGCCAATTAGGGCAAAGTGTAAAGTATCTTCCTAATAAGAAATGGGGCAATCAAAATGAAAATGGGAATGATGTGGTGAGACGTTGGTTGGAAAAGGATGGGAAAATGAAGCTTTAAATGCACAAACAACTTTAGCAATGTTGAAAATGTAAACAACAAACACACAAATCAATCTCAAAGGAGCCTTCAAATTGATAAGAATAAGAATCCTCTGCACCCAACATCTATTTAGCACACCCCCCAACTCTATATTCCCGACTTGGCGGGAAAGATTCCACGTAGGAATTCGTGGAAAAATGAATGAGAGACCACCCAATCTCCGTCGCGTCGTTTCGGTCTACTGTGCCGCAGCAATATTGTTCCAGTGGCGTATATGCCAACTTAACGACCATGCGCTTACCTTGTTGTGACGGTGGGTTCGACGCCGGTCGGTTTTGTGGTGGTCGCGACGCCGAAAAGTCGAGTCGTCGCGGCGACGCTTTGTTGTGTGTGGTGTGGGGAGGTCTGTTTCTCTGTTTTTTTTTTTGGAAAGGAATGGAGGCTTTTGTCTTGTGAAGTGAGGTGGGTTCTTCGTCATAGTAGGTAGGGTTCGAGGCGCCAAATAAACAATAATGAAGACTGGCATGAGCCGGTAAATATATAACAATCAGCTGACTGACCATCGTAATAAACTGCATAGAGTAATATCTTCTCTCTCATCAGTCTCATCATGTCACTTTAAGATGATTGCACTTACAATACTTTTGTTCGGGCGGGTGACCAGGATTAACCAGTGCGATGATGATTCCCCGAGATGCAATCTTAGACGAAGTATGTCGATGCATAAGTTAATCGCAGGTTATACCATTAAGATGGGTATCACGTCGCCACCTTTTTAAGTTAATCGTCAATTGATTGGAGCCGTAGACAGGGAAGTGCAGAAGTACTTAAGTGGAGATGATACTCTATTTTTTTCTCTTCGTCCAGACCGTGTTGGCAATGGGGAAAACGACGCTGATGACGATGGCGCGGTAATATGACCATCGTAAAACATCGTAAGAGGCGAGAAATAGAACGCATATCCAAAGGGAATGGCAACTTAATTGCTCAGACGCAACATATAGCAGCGTTAAGGGGGGTTTTGATAGAATTTCAAGGATTTGCTGCACATACCCCCAAAAAATTAAATTTTAATTGATTTTGCCTCTCTGACCCCCCCAAAGGTAAAATTAATTGGAAAAAATTAAAAATTAAAATTAATTGATTAATTGTTGATAGTGGAACTATGTCTAACTCTAATACCATGACATTAGCCCTAGGGTCACAGGAGCTGATGCTCCACCCGGCTACATTTCAAAACATCTAATTGTTGTTTGCCATCATCTCCGCGTGTTCAGCCATCTTCTTTTCCACCCTCAAATTCTTGGTGAACATCTTCAACCCCCCAGAGATCCTTGTTTTCTTTTAGAAATAGATCATTTCATTAGTGATAGGAGAAGTACCACGACGCCTCTTGGTGTTGAATGCATCAAATACACTCCATAGAGTCTCCACCACTGCTGCACTACCCATGACAAAGTTGCAATTAATGTGGTCACTATGCTCAAGGAAAATCCTCTCCTTCCGTTTCTTAGTCTTTTCATACTGCTTAAGGTGATGAAGGTCCTTCGCCTCGAATGAGGAACATTCTTC
>Ga0247833_1006276_pt1 | contig 13327 bp, 7 predicted proteins | sample LaCruzMarch2015__7_FD_187117 | JGI IMG/M metagenome (GOLD analysis project Ga0247833, IMG submission 187117) | Freshwater microbial communities from meromictic Lake La Cruz, Castile-La Mancha, Spain - LaCruzMarch2015_8m | ecosystem: Environmental > Aquatic > Freshwater > Lake | place: Spain...
AGCTATTTACTAGAGCAGCAGAGCTTGGTTTTAGTAAGGCTCATAGTTCCCTAGGTAACATCTATCATGAGGGGGGAAATACACGCCGGCCAGACCGTCAGGATTCCTATGCATCAGGACACGAAGTGGCAAGGTGCAACCTTGCCACATGGAGGATAATTCTGGAAACATGGAACGTGCTGTGAAACATTGGACCATTGCTGCATCAGCTGGGCATTATGAAGCCATGCATGTACTGAGAACAGGTTTTGAAGGAGGTGAAATCAGTAGAAAATCAATTGACTCCACTTTGGCAGCTTACAATCGTTCTTGTGTCGAGATGAGAAGTAAAGCAAGAGACGTGTACACACGACGTTTTTATTGATCGTTTAACGACAATGACTTAACTTGTGGCGGGAGCCATCAAGGCAACAAAGACACAACATCTCCAACTAACAATTCTCCTCGTATTTTCAGAGTTTTGGAAATCAGTTAGCAGTTTGAACTTGCATTTACGCTAGACTAGTTGTTCAGAGTTCGCTTTCAGCATTTTGTTCCTTCAAGACTAGATATGTATTGACTATCATCACCTACATCCTTCACAACAATCTCTCTCTCTCTCTCCTCAAGGGGTTCCTTTCAGTGCAGATATAAGCATTTCCCTGGATCCATCAACGTCTATTCCCTTCTCGTGTGCTTTCTGGCGTAGTTCACTAATGCGCATGGTTGTGAATTGGGTATTGTTATCCCCATCAGCCCCACCCTCCTCTCTCTCACCCCTTGCATATGCTGCCATTAGATCTCTCATCAAATTCCCAGGGATCATTTCATCAAACGATATCTTATCCATGACTTCAGTCTTATTTTTGACAATATAATCCTCACTGCCTCTTTCAGTACAGCACAGTTCATGGAATCCGCATAGATGAGATGCCCCATAACATTCTCCAAACAAAAAGTTGTCCCCTCCACTAGACACGCCTCTGCCTCCAATTTCAGTGTGGCAACTCCATATCGATTTGCAGCATCAATGATCTCCTTAGCGTGTGGCTTCATATCATCATCAGAAATCTTTCCCCCGTATATGTAGTGCAGAAGGTGTCGAAAGACTTCAGGGGATACGTCGGTGATTTCAATTGGAGTAGTTGGATCTCCTTTTGTTCCACACAGATCAGCAAGTATAGCAGAGCCAGCATTATTTAGAATTAGACAATGGGCATAAAATGTCACAATCTTTGCTACCTTTTCTGCATTGTTCTTTGATTGGTGCTCACCCACCGCAAAGACAATGTCGGAGGATTCCTCATCATTCAACAGTTGTAGCATGTTATTACAGAAAGGATTTTCTGGAACGAATTGTGGCAGCGCTGCTATGATTGGCTCAATAGGTTTCATGTGGACTTCTACGACTAAAGTTCCATTAACAAGGGCATTCAGCAATTTTGAGCGCTCCGCAACATTAGGCCAACCTCCACTGTTGCTGTGGCTAGGATCAAAAGTGAAAGGGTTTACTGTTTGTCCGCTCGCAATTTGGTTACCATTGCCATCGTTGATGCTGAATCCAAAATTCATATCGATGCTCTTATTTGAACAGTTGCAGAGATAAATGGCAACCCCACCCGTATTACTACTTACGACTCCACCTGGATACAAACACAGGCGCCAGGGGTTACCCACTGCCATAAATTCGGATGAATCGACAGGTACATCTCGCTCGGCAGACAAATCCGCGAAGCCATGAACGTGAACTTTAGTCGTCGCCCATTCTCGATATCCCTTTGGCGGCGTACCAACATGGACTGATGCAAGAGTGGGAGCGTTCATTGTCCGCTTCGTTCGTTACTTGCTATCTTCTACTATGGGGAGTCCGTGATACCAGGCATAAAATTTTGGCGGGTTATGCGCCGCCCACAACTGTGGGGACACACCGGCACCGCGAAACACACGCACCACTGTGAGACGTAAATGTCGTGGATGCAACAACAATGAATGAAGCTAATAATAATTATGATGATGGTGAGGAGATTAATGATAATACAATTGTCGTTCCCGCCGTTACCAACAGCGGCAATGACACTCCATCGTTGGTGTTTGCAACAGAGGTAGCAGCCTCCGCTACAAACATAGCAATGCACGACGAATATACGACGGAGCAAATAGGCCAACTACCAGCAGCAGCAGCAGATTATGGAGGAGGCAGAAATAATGGCGGGGATGGCGACGCAAAGGCTCAAAATATATTAGATAAACCAGACTCAACAAGAAGCAGCAACAATTCCATTCCAGCTGCGAAGGGGGTTGATATTAATAGCAGTAACAACAACAACAACAACAACATTATTGGCGACGGTGACAGAGAGAATAACAATATTAGCGAACGAGAGCGTAATATACTGGCCAGTATAAAACATCGTCGACAATTATTAACATGGATAAGAAATTGTCAAATTGAGACAAAAGCTGTTTTAGCTGAAATGCTAATGGCCGAAGAGGAAGAGCAGAAGGAGGAGAATGAAGAGAAAGAGGATAATGATGATAACAGCCACAAGAAGGATGAGCAACAGAAACAGAATCTGCAAAATAAGAAGCGCCAACATCGGGGATTTATTAATACCATGCTTTCCGACTACTATTCCTCATCGTCCCAACCGCAGCAATCCGAGCAATCACAATTATTGCAAAATGCATCCATGACAACAATATCATCGTCATCCTCTTTTTCGACAGAAGTTGCAGAATTAGAAATGAAAAATTATCAAACAATTACTACATTGGCAGATCGTGCCACAATGCCACAAATTAAACGTGTACGAATAAATGATGCGACAACAAATGATGATAGAGGAATACGCAATTCACAGTCTCGTAGTAGTAGTAGTGGGGGGAGATACGGTACAAAATCAATTAACAGTAATATGATGACAGATGTGGATGACAACATGAATAATAGCAGCAACAATGATTATGCAGCACATTCTTCCACGATAGGGAAACAATTTCATAAATCAACAGACAAATCCAACACAACAAATAATACCAATACCAATATAAAACAGAAGAAATCAAGTAGAAAACGTAAGTCATCCACATTATTATTATCAGATAATAATAATAGCAGTGGGACGTCGTCTTCGAGTGGAGGTGGTGGTGGTGGACTACAAAAAAATGTTAGTACTAATAGTTCTATTTCTACTATAGCAGCAGTGGTACCAAGTTTATTGGCTGTGAATTTATTACAACAACATGAACAATTATTAACACGATTGGATAGTATTCTTCATAAACAAGTACAACGACAGAGAATCATAAAGGCAGAGCACGATGATGATGACGATGATGATAGTGTCGAACAGCAGCCTCGAATAGTAACGGTACCAACAACAACAATGCCGTCTTCGACGACAGCAATGGTGGCTGCTATCAATGATACTGATAATTGTCAATATGATAATACAATAATCCATAATGGTGATCCAACTTTGGATGATTCAACAATACTGCCGGTATCAGTAGTGGATTCGTCATCGACGACGATGACGATGACAGAATTGCCTTCGTATCCAAAAATACAACCCCTTTGCATAAAAAAACAACAACAACAATTAACTCTTCCTCCACCACCACCAAATTTACCGCTCCGACGTAGGACACATTGGGACTGTGTACTTGATGAAATGAAATGGTTGGCTACTGATTATCACGAAGAACGTAAATGGAAGATGGCTGTGAGTAAGACAGTACTGAGTAGTGCGATACGTGAATATCATATTAAATTATCATCGTCGTTAACAAGAGCAACAGCAACAAATAGAGCAGTATCCGGAGCAGCTGCAGTAATAACTTCTACTACTACCACAATACCAACACCAACAAAGAGGAATGAATATATGGCATCTGGTTTATCAATTGCTTCATCATCAACGTCATCCTCATCACGATCAACACGAAGAAAGCTTTCTAAATCAATCGATACGAATACTGTTATTCCTACTATCGGTGGTAATATCATCGATGATGAAACTGATGGACCATTATATGTCAATGCAAGTATTGAAGATGTTGAGAATGTAAAGAAAGTTTCATATTGGTTGAGTATGAGTATTATGGATTACTGGGAGTCCAACAACACATCGTCTTCCTCCTCGGAGGATATTGGCCAGCAGTTGAGTCAACAGAGATTAAATAAACTCAAGATGAGTTTCTTGTCAAACATGGACGACGACGACGATGACGGCAACAATGAAAGCACCAATACTGAAGCTGGACAAGTAGTAGTAGTACAATCATCTACCAACTTTAATGGACAAAGTCATGATAGAATGATACATCATGATACAACGACGACCAATGATACAAATGAAATTGACAACCGTAATCAATCATCATCGAGAAGAAGTGAAATGGGGTATAATGAAATCTCATTACGGATGAAATTATCTCTCGATAATATGAAATCAATCATAATGAAAATAAAGCAATCGACGAAGGAGGTAGCAATGACATCACAATATTATCAACAATATAATGAATCTATAACTGCTGCGAGTACTATTCGTGATGGAGTTAAACTTGATGATGGACAGATCCATGCGGTTCATATGATAGAATGTCTATGGAATTGTTATACAAGTCATAACAACAGTGTTGGTGGTCGTAGTCATGGTGGTGATGATACTACCACATTCCTCAATGGGAATAGTAATAACGGGATTAATAATAATGGTGATGTAGATGCTGTAAAGAAATGCAGGAATATTTCCATAATTGTCAGTGGAGGATTTGGTTGTGGTAAAACGATCACCGTATGTGCACTATTGTGGAGTTATCGAAACTATGGTCCACAATTAATTGTTTGTTCCACTAGTGCACTTTACCGATGGAGGTATGAGTTAAGAAAGTTTGTTGACTTGAATGTTACGATGTATGCAGGAGGTGGTTGTTTTGATGACATGAAGTGTAAGGCGTCCGATGTTGTGCTTTGCCACTACGATTCGCTATTGGAGTTAAGTGGTAGGCGCAATCATTCGTCGTCAACTAGTCAAACAAGTCTCGACTTTGCATCCATGATACTTGACCTACGCCATCCATGTTCGACGACACCTGATAGTGAGTCAATAGTGAACGTTAAGTGGTGGATTGCCTTGAATAGATTTGTTACAACATGCTCAGATGATATGAAACGCCTCTTAATCGAGCACACGGACGTTCCACAAAGCTGCATCCTCCATACACTTTCCAGTACTACTGAAGCAACAAGACGTGATGACGAATTGTTGGCAATGAAAGTCGCATTTATTTACCATCCAGCAATCTTCTTTTCTGAACAAGTCTCTGTTGGGAGGAAGGTCATTTCATGGGCTAAGTGTGAGTCTAAAGATCAGTTGACAACAGACACGAGTGCACACAATAAAATTGTTGACTTGTCTTCATTTCGATATAGATCTGTGCTAGTGAAATCGTTGAAGAATATTTGCGATCCACTTGTAAATGTGATGCGTGTTGATGATGACCAAGTCGACTGGTCAGACAAATTTGCTTGGGAACTGCATATGTGTCCATTGACGAAACTGCAACAAGATGCTTACAACAAAATGATTTCCACTGTTGGGGGCTCGGATGATGAAATTGTAGATGGTCTAATCAAAATGCGAAAGATATGCATTTATTCGAGTATCGATCAATTTGTGGCCAACTTGTTGGCTCCCATCTACTGTAATGGCCTCAAGAATCAGGATAGTGTCTATGGAACAAATATTATGCGAAGTTCTAAGAAATGGTTAGAACCCAACATTGACATTGCTAGAAACATAATGAAGAAATCATCGAAGATGACGAGACTGCTCAGCGTTTTAATCAATGAGTGTGGCTTTGATGTTGCAAGCAAAATCGATCTTTTTGAAACTCTCGACGAGGAAATGGTATTTGACGAAGGACCGAAGAAGAATTCAAAGGTGCTTATTCTTGCGACTCTTGTGGAAGCACAGCTTCTCACGTCGTACTTCTTGGCTGCAGTTGGACTGCACCATGAAGTATTGGTTTCGGCTGATGTCTCCCCTGAGGGAGAGCACGAATCGGCATGGACTTGGAGTCAGGACGTTATATCCCAATTTAACAATTCATGCGTCGGAAGTAAATCACTTCAAGTTATCATATCATCTCCCAAGACTCTTTCGTCGCATAATGTCGGAGTTGCTGCTGTTTCTGCGGGTACAGTGATCAGCATAGACGAGGATTGGAGTGGTCGCGAAGCGTCGCACATTAAGTCAATTATATCGAAATTGCACAGGCATGAGCTACGAGCGTCGACGGAGCTAGTGTCATCTTCTTCAAACTCTCCGTTGAAATTAGTGAAACTTGTATGTCAAGACACTTGCGAAGAGACATTTATAGTTGATGGTTGTATTCAGGCGTCGGTCGATGGCGTCGAGGAAAGAAGCAGTGATAAGGGTGGGGTATCCAACGCGACAGTGCGAGTCGACAAGACTGCGCTTCTACCGTCAAAGAAACGTGGGAGAGCACAAAAGAAGTCGTTATCACTAGAAACCGCCGAAGTGGCCTCGCCTGCATCATCTAGACAAACACAACGCACTCCAGTCACAAATCAAACGTGCAACTGTGCAAACAGCAGGTTGTCTCCTGTTTTATTTAACACCGAGGATCGCATATGTTGCCTGTCGGTTGCTATTACAGGCCAATTGCCTGGAGTCAGCCTGAAACTACGGTCCATTGTGGCAAGCAAAAGTAATCATGCCGGTAATGCCATTCGACGCTACATAAACTCGTTCAGAAAATCGTCATCGTATATACCATACGGACGATACGATAAGCCATCAATCGTGTTAGATGCAATTTCTGGCGACGATAGATCAAGCAGGGATGTGTCGGGAACAAGCGTCAAGAAAGTAGCCACATACGATAATAATGCTACATTGCTTATTTATCGGGTTCCTGATAAGGAAAGAAGACAGCGACAGGGTGATGGTCTATACAATGAATGCGACAATGACTTGGAGCATAGCATCTACTTGCTTGGTTATTCGTTTTTCGCCAACAACACAATGTATGGCGGAAGTCAAGGATGTGAGCCTGTGGCCTACATTCCAGAATTCCTTTCGGATCTACTAGCTGATGAAGGCAAATTAAGTCACTCGAAGAAGAGATTATCCGACAACAACCCCAACTGTGTCAAGCGAGTAAGAATCTCCACTGTTGAAACAAATAGACACTCTAACCGGGACTATCGAAATGAGTACGGTAATACTGAGCTCTCTTTTCATAGAGGACTACTTGCGTCCGATCTATCCGGTGCAACGTCCTGTCAACATAGGACTTCATTGAATAGTATGATAGTGATAACTCAAACGAAGAAGAAACTGAAATCAAAATGCAAATCGTCTGGAGCCGGGACAATAGCTAGGCCCAATCCATCGCTTTTGGTAGAAACGAGTAACGTGCAAAACCTTTCGGACTCTGTATATTTTAAGACTGAGCAACTGTTCACGCAAATGTTTCCATTGAGGGAAGGCATCAGATTCACAATCACTGCATCGTCAATGGGGCGGATTAGGTTTTACAGCCGTTTGAATGATCTTGTATCAAATTCTTTCGCCATGTCACTAGCAGCCAGCACACAAAATAATGAAGTTGTCTTGCTTGGAACGCTTCCACGCGTTGACGTGGAAGTTGTACTCCCAAAACGAGAGTACCTCAGTCAATTTGCTCATGGCGCGAGATCAGATCTACTACCAAAGGAAACACTGAGGGAAAGGGAGAGAGATAATTTTGGTGTGCCTTGGTCCGACCAAGAGGACTTGGCTCTTCAGCATTCTGTTTTGCGGTATGGTGATAACTGGCATTTGGCATCTAATGCTGTCTCGTCCGGGAAAACTTTCTGGCAGGCGGTGTTCGCAGATGGAAGGGATTACATGGGAAGACCGAAGCAACGTTCAGCTGCGCAGTGCCAGAATCGTTGGAAGATACTTGATGCCAGCAAATCTCAAATCCAAGTTTCTCCTTCGCCTCAGATGAGTGATACCGATATTAATTCACTGTTTGTGGATCAGGCTGATGATATATGGTTAAAAAATCAATCGAAGCCAGAATCTGAACGATACACCTTTCCGATATGGATTGAAAAAGCAACTGACTTACCACCACCGCCGCCTATGTCGGAAGCGAAACGACATGAAGTTCTTGCACGGGTTCGACGACTCAATGAGTTGTCAAAGCAACGCATTATTCCCAAGGAGAAGCCTGTAACTATTTCTGATTATGTTCACCCATCTCACGCTGAAGCAATTCAGGCAGCTAGAGCAAGTATGCTTGCAATGACGAATGGAATTGCTCCTCCGAGACAAGATATGTGGCCTTTGGAGCTACTTGAACTCCGCGAGAAGCATAGACAAAGTCTTGCGAAAGGGTCGACGCATACACACTCACAATCAACCAATCAGCATCTATCTGCACCATATCATTCCCCACCACCTCATAAGAATGCTGGGCAAATGCCAGCAAGTCCACCTGCCGAGAACCATGCGCCTCAACAAAAGAAAAACATGACAACACTTCTACATGACTCCTCTACATAAAACTAATCTATTCAGTATAAAATGCACTCATCTATTCAGTATAAAATGCAAACAAATAATAGTACAATAACCATTCAATTATCATTATATAGAATTAATAATAACATTCGTAAAATCTAATTTCTTGTGGTCGCAATGGTATCGTTGTCGCCAGGATAGATCGTACAAGTTCTATTTAGTCTCGATCGACCTCGTTTGTTCCTTCTTACTCTTGAGAGAACTTCATCGACTGTTTCTCGCATTTTCACTCGATGCTTTTTGGACTCCTCAATCGGAATTGCTTGGACAGGATGACGATAAGACATTGAGGTTGAATCTCCACGAAACCTTAAGACTTTTGACACATGCATCCGCACATGGATTGTTCCAGAACTGTCAGTGACTAGCCCTCCCTTGCTGAATAAGCTCACATGAGCATCCTTGATCAACTCGCCTTCATTGTCCGAAGTAGGAATGGGGTCGTGTGATTCAATCTCGCTTAGACATGATCCTCCCAAATAGTAATCATGCATTCGGCCTCGCGTTTGGCTTATACCTGGGCAAGAAATCGGCTTCCACGTCGGAACGAATACCTCGTATGTCCCAGGCTCTGTTGGAATGGTGACAGTCCCAAATCCAGCGAGGGATGTTAGCCCAAAATTGTGCTTGAAGTATGCACGTAACTCAAGGAGAAGAGGGTTGGCATCATCTTGTGCCAACTGAGCGCCCTGAGTATTGTAGAGTAGTGAAAATTGATGATTGAAATGATAGACACTACCACTGAACACTTTTGCTGACGTAATTAAAGCTAGTGGAACGATCGACAATAAAACACTCAACAAGAACTCATCCCCGGTATCGCCAAGGCATAGCAGTAAAGCCTTCGTAGGATGGTATCATACAAAGAGATTTAATGAGATTACGACTCAAAGTAAACGAGAAGACAAGTCTTGACTTACGAATATAACGCAAATGAATGCAACAGCAAAGTGAGTCGCAAATTCTAAACATTCGCTAACCAAATAACTGTCGACATTTGCTGTACCACCCCTAAGTATCTCCGTCTTCACTTTATCTCTGGACTTGAGCACTCTATACCGTAAAACAATAGACGATCCGAGGGGCATGCACAGCAACATATTCGACACAGCGAATCCATCAACGGAAACAATGTCGATCTGTGCTTGATTTGTCCAGTTCCCTTCATCTTCGTACATGCAATCGAAGGCGTCAAATTCTTTACGAATTAGATCTCGACGTTCAGAAATGGACTCTTGCATGAGAGAGTTTTGCTCTGCGAGCACGATTTCAATGTCATCACCTATTGTCCGAATTCCTTTTCGCTCTATCGAATACTTGTACATTGATTTGTTCAGCGCAAATGAGTAAGCCTTCAAGAGTGGCCCATTAATGATAACATCATCAATACTCCTCGTGCTCAAGAATATTGCACTGTCGTCAGCATTTTCGTTTTCAATCTCACTCAACGCAGGACACGCATATAGGAGGCCTGTGATTGGATATAGTTTCATCACGCACAGCACTACCTCACAAAACTCAGTCGCTGCACCGATTACCATCACCACACACGATTCTTCTCGTAGCTTTCTATCGTTCAATTTTGCCAGTTGGGGAGGATGATTATTCAGAGACGTTGCGACCCTCAACATAAATCCATGTTCATCGTCGCAAGGTATGGCCTCTGCGTGGGTGTAAGTGAAGACACATACTTCGTGATTGTCGTTCTTTGCAATTGAGGACTCGACTCCTTCTCTTGGCAACTTTTCTTGCCACGCAATATCCTTACAAAGGTCATTCGTCGCCGACACCTCGCCAACGTGTCGTAGAGTAACACGGAATGAAAGTCCGTCAATCTCCTTCGGAGAAAGGTGATAGTAGGACGGTAATTCGTTTGTCGTCATTGGAGCAGACGATGTTATTTCTTCGTTTCAAATTAAATTCTCAACGAAGAAACTTCGGGCCAAGGACGCTTTGCGGTTGTTGGATTCCTCACGCGTCGCTGTATAGTCACCCATAGAGGAGCCGACAAATCATGCAACTAAAAAATGACGACGAACTTACAAGTGATGAGGCACGACGGTTGGAAAGTGTCTTTGGTGACGATGAGTTTTGCCAACTCATGGCCGAATATGCCAATGAGCTGGCCGATCCAAAGTATAAAGAAGAGCAAGAGGCATACCTTGCACTACTCGAAACGAATAACGAATTGCCCAGTGGAAAGGTCCTCGTTTGGCCGTCGAGTGGCTTTGTTGTAAAGTGTATGCATAAAAAACGACGTGAGACCAACGGTAGTAGTGGACGTAGCAGCAGTAGTAAATTGTTTCTAAATATTGTCTACTCTGACAAAGTCGCTGAACCGGCGGAGCAACAACAGCTGGAAGGCACAAAGTGGTCGGTACCCTACGCCCTTGGACCTGTACGCATGGAGCTCGACAAGTCGGGTAGTACTCTCATCCCTACGTTTGATTGTTGCTTCCATCCCCTAAGCTTACGACACGCTCATGCAAATAAGAAATTCCTGAATCTACTCATCGACATTGCCAAGGACGCCGTAATGACTGCATTCACAACATCTGGCGATGAGGTCGATATCCTTGATGGCTACACGATCCTACGGGGTGTGTCATACAAGACTGGTAAGCCAAGAGCTCTGATGATGATAATGATGCCCAACGAACTTGTTGCTGAGAAAGAGGACATGAATGTTATCCAGCCGACACCACAAGACGTGGAAGAATCAAGCAATGTTCCCCCGGAGACGATGATCACTAACGAAATTCGAATTCCAAAGTATAAGATTGTGGAGCAACATGCATTCAACATTGCCGAACCTACCTTGACGATGACGCAAGCAACGAGTCAAAAACCAAGTCACCTGGTTGTTACAATTTATCTTGATACAACGACCAAGTCGGTCGACGAAATCAATCTCCAAGTACATGAGAGGGAGTTGACTATCACACCCAATGACGAGGACAACAATGTTGATGATTTGTTGCAACCTTCTTGTCGGTATAAGCTCAATGTGATACTACCCTACCCCGTTGACGAACGTAAGGGCAATGCAAGCTTTGATACGAATCGCAGTTTACTTATTGTAACACTGCCAGTAGTCGCGTAGATGTGTGTGTATGTGTATGTGTTGTGATGGGGACGAGAGACTACGCTCGTCAGTCCCTTCCCTCTTTTACATGTGTCTCGTCAATAGTCAAAACTAACACAAAGCCTGATGGAGAAGTAGTGTCAACCCCTCTTTTTTTCCATGGTCTCCATAATTTGACGACGAATATATCCTCCACACACGTCCACAATATATATGCTTATATTGTTTTAAATTGTCGGTATATGTAGTCATTGAACACAGGACACAGTCTCGGCCACTCAAATTCGTTCGTAGAAGGATAGCACCTGCAAAAAAATCATCCTCACGTCGTTCGTCGTCAAAGGAGGACAAATTCGACCACCGCGGATAGCGAGGTCATATGGTGGTAGAGGCATGTAGTATCTAGTGGTCGTACCATACGATCATCGTGGGAAATACAGAAGTGCAACAAACCTCTCTACATAGACTGTCAAAATGGTACATACCTGATATTTTTTTCGTATCTTACTATCTTCTTTCTACGACTTCTATTCTACTGTCTTCTTTCTACGACTTCTTAAGCTACTTATCCTCTTCCTCGTCCTATTCCGCCACTTGTATCACAGTGCAAGTCTTCATGTGTTGCCTTTGGTTGGTAACCCGGTTTATAACTAAATCCTGGGCTTCTCCCTCAATGATTGACTGGCCTTCTTCCTTATGCCATTCCCTAGCACCTTGTACCATAACCCATCCGGTCCCTTTGCAAGGAAACGACGATTCTCAGCCTTCATACAATCAACCAACACTACTGAGACCTTGTATTTTTCCTCCTTCGAGTCACCACAAGCCTCATGCGAAGGTGCTAATTCACGTGCCTTCTCTTGAAAGTGAACGTTGCCAGGGTGTTTGTTAATATCACCACCACGTCCAAAGGTATGTTGTCTTCGGTTGGCTCAATTGGAGTAGAAAAGTCAATGACCAGTTCTGGCTTCTTTTTCTTCTTCTTCGTGGTTGATGGGGCTATCAATTGATTTTCCTGAACATCAAGTTAGGGTTAGGGATCATGTTTTTTGGGAGCAGGGTTTTCATCGCGGAGAGAGAAGTCCACGTAAGTAGAAGTTTTCACTCACCCAGCCAGCATTCGTGAGGGAAAGACCATATCTTCCAAACGACTCACGTTTTTGGGAGCAGGGTTACACGATGTATCTCTACCACTTGCTGCGAACCACTCACACTTACTGGGAATGGTAATGTCGCTTGGAACATTTGTAGTCGGCGATTTGTTGCTTGTTGCAGCAACCAACCTAACAAGTGTAACAGAGTCAATGTCCACTGGTTCATGATCTTCCAAGAAATTTACTAGAATAGGAGTATCATCAAACACAGATGTGTTGACGGTCGCCACTGTTTCATCGTGGTTGTTGGTCAATGTGGTATCCCTTGCTAAGTCACCAGCTGAAATGCTCTGATCAGTACTGCTTGTAATGTTTGCCCGTTCAAGCGAGGCTGTAAGAGCTGCCATGTCGGCATTTTTTAGTTTACGCCATAGATATAGATATTTCGCCAACAATGAGGACGAGGTTGCCTCCGGAATATTTGGGTTGTCCTCATCATAGTGGCCATCGTCACCGTTATAATCATCATCGTCATAATCGTCATCTTCATCGTCCTCAATGGC